>JACCDR012186821.1_pt1 | contig 49071 bp, 45 predicted proteins | sample 7446431 | NCBI WGS metagenome assembly JACCDR01 (sample SAMN15323443, study PRJNA562643) | freshwater metagenome | isolation source: river surface water | place: USA:Blue River Watershed | collected 2017-08-17 | reverse complement strand
TGCTATACCACCATACACCGCACGTTGTATCTTATCCTTCGCGCTATTTAGTGACTGTGCACTTACAGGAAAGATTAGATTTATAGCACCAATAAGTATCATAGCGAGGACGGAGAGGAAGATTGCAGTATAAAGAATAGTAAAAATTGATTTTATTGATGTCGTACCGCTTGAAAAGTCAAAAAATTCCATAATCAACGCTTAGTATTATAAGAAACTTCGATGGTTGCGGTTCCGTCCTGTAGCACTTTATTTTTGTGAGTGTAGATTACTTGAAGCGTACTTACGCCCTGAGTGTTTTCCTTAGGGATTAGCGCTATTCGCATATCCCCCTCGGCCTCTACTGGAAGTCCGTTTAAAAGCCACGCGAATGTCGAAACAGTACCACGCTCATACGCATAATTGTAAGGAACAAATGCTAGTTTTGATGTGCCGCGGATTTCCACAAAACGCGTATAAGCCTCATTCAGTTGTAAACCAAAAAGTGGGTCAACTTTGTAAAAAAGAGGCCTAATCTCGTTTGGAAACAGGGTTATCGTTTCAGTGCCAGCAAAAGATCCATCGGTATCACTTACAATAACTTTAACCTTTGTTCTGTCATTTAATTCGTCATGACGGACGATCGCGGATTGTTTTCCGTAGCCAGAAAGTCTGTCATTCTTACGATCATCGATGAACCAGGCGTATGATAGTGTTGCGGGGTCAACCTTTTTCCCATTTTTACGATAACTAGGATACGCAACCACTTTCACTCGCCCACCCTCACCCTGAAGCGGTGCTCCTTCATAAAAAAGCGGCGTGTAACCATCATATGTCTCACTAAGAAGGAGCACTTTTTCAGGTCTAATAGTGACGGTCTCCCTATAAATTCTGTTGTCTGAAGTCTTGGCGTAAATGCCGATCTTAAGTTCAGTACCAAGTGCTCCTGTTTCAACAGTAATACTTTTCTTCCCAACACCTGTAGTAAGCTCTCGAACGTTTGCATACCAAGAAATTGTTGCGATATCAACATCAAAATCGAAACTCTTAAGCGTAATGGTAACTTTTTCAAACGGCCCAGGATTTTCTGGTTCAACAGAGACAACCGCCTCTGGGTCTGGTGTTATTGCATTTCCGAAACCGCCCAACTGAGCAAATGAGGTTGGAGCAAGGATGAATAAGGAAGCTATAAGAAAATTACTGAGGCGTAGCATCATTTAACTCTTTCTTTTTCTCTTTCATAAGAAGAACTTGAGACGGGTCGCTTGTAATAATCTGGTCCTCAGTGTATGAAGCGATAATTTTTATAGCTACGTGCTTTAATCCAGCAAAAAAGATACCCTCACCGACATTTGACTCAAGAAGCAGGTATTTCTCCTCGTCTGTAAGATTAAAAACTTTCTGAATCTGATCTATCGAAGAAGGAGACTGTTTTAGTAGAAGCTGAATAGAAGAGTTAGTTATTATGGGTAGTCCGTATGGTGATCGAAGGAAATCGTTTACGTCTTGAGTAATGGTCGCAAGTCCCAGGTAGTATTTGCGTCCACGTTTCGCAAGACCAAAAAGGAATGAAGCGGTGTCGTCATTTTTCATCATGATCCACGCTTCATCGACCACCAGCAGTCGCTTGCGTATGCTTTTGCGAACCGCATTCCAGATGTAGTGAGTAACGATATACATGGCAACAGGTTTGAGTTCGTCTTCCATATCACGAATACTAAAGCAGATGAGTTTCTTCCCGATGTCGACGTTCGTTGCTTGGTTGATGAAACCAGACCAGCTCCCTGTTGTAAATTTGGAAAGTTTTGCGAGGATAGAGTCAGCACCATCCATTCCAGACAAAACTGTCTCAAAGTCAGAGAGAAGTGGTGGCTCCATTCCGGTAAAGTCAGTGTCCCCGGTTATGTCTTTAAGTGCGTATGTTTCGGTGATTGCCCGATCAACCATCGCGTCTTCTTCAGGGGTAAGTCCACCAAACATAACCCTAAATAATCCAACGAGTTGCACAATGTTTGATCTAAGTATTTCTGCTGGCGACTCATCTTCCGTCGGTGTTGGTAAGTCAAAGGGATTAATGTGGTGTTCACTTGAAAGTGAGATGTTGAAGTATCTACCACCAACTGATTCCGCCAGGAATTCGTACTCTCGTTCTGGGTCGATAATAATAACTTCCACGTCAAACATGAGCGATCGAAGAATTTCAAGTTTAATGGTGTAGCTCTTACCCGACCCAGATTTTGCAAATGTTATCGAATTGTAGTTTTCAAGAGAAAAGCGGTCAAACAGGACGAGGCTTCCGTTGTGACGGTTTATGCCATAAAGAATGCCGTTGTTTGATGAAAGATCGAAAGAGACGAAAGGAAAAAATGAAGAAAGTGGCGAGGTGTTAAGTTTGTGAAGCACTTTCAGCTCATCAGTTGCTGTGGGAAGGATGCTCTTAAAACCCTCTTCTTGTTGAAAAATCGCTGGTTTTATGTAAATGAGCTTGCCTTCTAGTAGTGTTTTGATTTCGTTCTCAACCCGCTTCAGCTCATCTTCGTTTTTTGCGTAGACACTTATATAGAGCCCAACGCTAAACATTTTTTCTTGAGCTTGAATTAATTGGTCACGCAAATCCTCTAGATCTTCATACGCAACGTCGAGGCTTGGGTCACGAACCATCCCCTTTTCCTGCCGTTCAAGCATTTGGCTTTCAACTTCAGTCACTTTCTTCTGAAAATCTTTCATCACCTCACTTGTTTCAATGGGTGTAATGTGGATAGCAACATCAAAGACTTTATCAAGGTTTATTATTGGTGATAACCAACTGTCACTTAAGTATCGTGGGTAAGAAATGGTAAAGTATGTTCTTACTATTCCATCCCCTAGCATAAGATGCTTTGACTCTATGCTGAGCCCGGAAGGAGCTAAAACATCTTGGAGCTGAAGTTCTGCAGCTTTATATGCTTGCTCTGGAAGAATTGGGGCAATGTTGTCAGGCCCCGCCGTATCAGCTTTTTTTGTTCCTAAAAAATCTAAGAGTCCCATACTTTATTTTGCGGTTGTTGGTAGCGTAGGAGCAGCATTCTCGCCAGGGTTAAATTGGCGATAAAAGAGCTCTATCACTTCTTCTGTGTCGAGTCTCACTGAACGAACTCCGGTCCGGGAAAGCCCTTGACTAACCGCGGCCACTCTCTGTTGAAGTTGTGACCGTGCTTGCTCAAAGCTTATTTTTGCACCACTCTCAGCCGATCCATTTGGTGCTGCACCAAATGGAAGAACTGTTGCAGCTTGTTTAGCGCTAAACTGTGCGGTTGGAAAGTAAGGAATCACAACAAAAAAGTGTTTTGTCATAATGTTTGCTTCCGAAGTGAAGCGTTTAATGAACTCGATGTACTCTTTAATCTGCACCTTTAGGAGGTCTTCACGCACTTCACCTTCTCGTTTTTCAAGAAGTTGAATATACTCTGCAATGTCGAGTCTTCTTGATTGTGCAAAAATTTGTATAGAAAAATCAAGAGAATTAAGAAAACTCTGAAATTGCATTAGAATGGCAGCCTGCTCATCTGCGCTTTTAAGTGACAAGTTTACTGAATTTGTCATGAGGATAGCTCTAAACTCGCCATTCTTTAGTCGTACAACACCGTCCCTTACCGATTCGATCGGAACGAATTCTTGCGTTGCTGCTTTTGTCGCCATATTGAGATAGTATACGCTACTTTTCTGAAGTGGCTGCTTCTTCTTGTGGGTTTCGATCGTAGACATCAAGCCCAAAAGCCACATCGCGAAGCTTTCCTCTGATACTTTTTTCCACAGTCGCTTCTTTTGTGGTGGTGACAACAAGTGGAACCAGGTCTCCCTCAACCTTCACTTCTGGTTGCTGCCAAGTGAACTCACGAGTTTTTGTGAAATGTCGAAAGACACTTTCAAGAAAATCAATAAAGGGTCGTTCATTTATCTTCACAAATGCAAGCGACAAAAAAAGTCCAACAAGTGGCGACGAGACGAGTATTGCAAGCGTCTTTGATTGAAGCAGGGCCCAAGCAAGGAACACTGAGCCCCCAGCGCCAAGCACATAAATAAACTGCTTAAAGGTAAATGGACCAAAGATCTTGTCTTCAACATCAATAAATTGAGGGACACGGAATTGCATAACTTACTACAGTATAAACTAAAAAACTAGTCCGCTTGTTCTCTGTAGGGGTCAGCGGTGTAGATGCGCTTATAGTTTGTTGAGGGTCCCCCCTCTTTCTCCTTTTCATGACGAACACGAGCTTCCATTTCTTCATCCTTCTTTTTTCTCTCTTCTTCCACTTGTGAGAGTTGGTCTTTTATTTTTGTGAGCCGATCTAGAACGTCAGCGTCTCTTGGAACTTGACCTATAAGTGCAAGCTGCTCCATTAACTCTATCCTGGACCCGGGGCCTTGAGGTGTCGCCCGAGGGAGCTCTTGTTTTACAAATGCGGTCGGTTTTGGTGTAAGAAGAGAGCTTCGAAGTGAGTCGGTGCTTTTTTGGGTGTTGCCTACCTCAATATGGCGGACACCTCCACGAGCTGTGCCCAGAATTGTGCGCATTTGCTCAAACGCCGTGTCATTTAACTCATTTGCGATTTTTTGCGCAGCTGAGGTCTCAAGTGAAAGCACCTTCATGATGCTTTGTACGACAACGGAAGGCTCTACTGCCCCCACCAAAATAAGGACGGTGACGTTTTTGAGTGGCAAGTATGTTTTCAGATTCAGTGCATTTTTTTCCGCCACACTTTTCACCATCCCATCAAGCTCCTTTGATGCAATGAAATCTCGAACCTCTTTTGGGGCTTGAGCAATCATTTGTTGTATGCGAGCGGTGTCCATAGTTTATGCTGTAGCTTCTTCTGGTTGAGTTAACTGAGAAAGATCAATGTCCAAACCGACAATATCAACTGCTTCTTGGTCAGTGAGTGGGACTGCTGCAGCATTTGCTTCTTGTGGTGCTTGTGTACGAGGTCTTGGAGAAGAGCCTCCCGGTTGAGGTGTCACAGGAACCTTTGTTGTGTTGGGTGAAGTATTTTGCGTGCTAGATGCTGCCTGTGGAGAGCTTGAGGGCGTTGACTGATCAAGAGTTTCTTCTTTTGGAGTTAACTCAAACCTGGTTGCATCTTCTGGTGAGTCTTGATAATCAGTGAGAACAACAGAGTTGCGTGCGGCACTTCGCACTGCATCACGAGAAGAATTCTGTGCATTAGTAATTGCACGATCTGCATAGCGCCTTGCTTCCTCAGCAGACCTATTCTCATCTTTAAAGCTACTTGTCCTACGTCTTTTTGATTCGGCGGTAACTTGAGAGCGAAGATTTGTTCTGTCGCTCTTGTCAAAAAACTCTTCGGTAAACGTAAGCCCGCTTTCGCTAAGTTGCTTCTGAAGTGAGTCTATTAGCGAGTCGACGTCACTTTCAAACGTGTCTGATTTTTCATCAAGCGATTTAGCAATAACTCCATTTAAGGTGTCAAAAAGTTTTTTACTTACATTATTCTTAAAGCTCTTATGGGTAGACTCACCCCCTTTTTGTGCTTTTGCTGAGAGTAGTGCAAGCTTTCCAAATAACGCATCAGTTTGTGTCTTGGGGCCCAAATTGAGCTCAAACTGGCCCTGCTCATCTTTTTTGGCTACTGCGCTAATGTCTGTGTCGTCAAGGTCCTTGGTGACTTCGTTTTGAGTCCTTCGCGCCCTCTCTTTCTGCATAGAGTCAACACGCTGCTGGAGCTGAACCCGGCGCTCATCTTCTAAGTATGCTGTTGGTATTTGCCACTCACCTTTCGGTGCATATTTCTCAAGGCCGGCTTTTGTCATAACTTCACGGACAGCACCACCAACTGCTACTTTACTTAGTAGTGTGTTTGTCTTACCAGACCTATCGACGACTTGCTGTGCGGCAGCTTGTCTTGCTTCTTCTTGCTTCTCTCGAAGCGCCTGGCCCGTAAGATCCTTACCCTCTTCGTCCTTAAAGGTAAGTTTTTCAAAACGGCGATCGCTTTTGATGGATTCTATTTTTTTGTCAGCGCGATCTTGTCTTCGCTGTTGAATTTGATCATAGTTTTGGGCTTTACCGATTAAACCACCACCCATACTGAAGCCGCCAAAACCGGCTGCTTGCATGCCTCGGTTGACCACACTGCTTGCGATAGAGCTACCACGAACATCGTAGGTGGAGTCCTTAAGGTAGTTTGACGCACTACGCACTTTACTGCCGATGAACCCACCCTGATTTTTGGTCACCCACTCTGAGTTTCCTGCTGCGCGAGCCATGCGGCCAATAGAGTTTCTACCAGCAAATGCACCCACTCTTGCCGCTGCGCCAACTCCTGTCGCAAGCGCCGCTCCGGTTAGCGGGGATGAAAGTGCTTTTGAGGCCATTTGACCAACTGAACCACTTAGTGATTTACAAATTTCGTACATAAGCTTGTAGATCCCGGCAACGACAATAAGGTTGTAAAAGAGTTTGAGTTGTTCAGCGCCGGAGCCGACACCGTTTAGGTTTACCTTACTTCCTACCATGACATCCATTACCTTAAATGCAATAAGTAGCATGAGGCCAAAAATTGGCCCGACCAGAAGCTGCCCGACGAACATTGAGCGAAACTGTACCGCGTACGTTTCAAGTTTTGTTGAGACAAAGTCTGCAATAAGAAGCGGCGAAGCGATAATTGTAAAGACAAAAACAAGAGATCGCGCAAGAAGAAGTATGGTAACTCTAAATGTTATATATGCTGCGTAGAGAATAACAACAGCAAGTGTAAGCATTACGGCTGGGTTTTTAATTGCATCAGTAAGTCCAACCGAAGAGCCTTTAGCATTTTCCTTTGCAAGCTCGCTTGCACTTTGAAGTCCCATTTTTTGCTGTAGCCTATATGCGATAGGAGCATCTTTGTCCGGGGTTGAGCCAACCGCTTGATTATAAAATGACTGTGTTATCTGATTTGAGATACCAACAAGCGTCTTTGAGAATGTCCAAGAGAAGCTAACAAAAAGAGCAAAAATGATGAAGCGGGGCACGAATTTTTTGATAGTGTCTTCTTTTCCAATAATATAGAAAAAGATAAAGTAGAGACACACAAAGACCATTAGCGTTGCAAGAATATTACGAACGGTTGCCCAGAGTCCGTAAAGACTGTCTGGTACGTACGTCGCGAAGTTGACGACCCCTTCCAGGTAAACGAAATTGAGAATGACGCCAGCAATATAGAAGACGCCAATCGCTAGATTAACTAAGACGACCTTAATAAGCCAGTTAAAGCCAAGGCTAATACAGTTCACCCATGTGCCAGAAGAAAGGACACTACACGCTGGGTCAGGTCCTGTTTTTGAGGCTGCAGCTGCCGCTTCTCGGTCGCGGTCAAGTATATTTGCGGGACCGCTGGTTGCTGACGCGTTGTCCCTTGCATTTTCTTCGGGTGATTGTGCATTCACAACGGTAAAACCATGCGAGAAGACCATAAGTCCTAGCAGGAAAAGTACAGCAAGCAACCTTCTACGGAAAGAGAAAGTCATATAACTATGGTAACACAAAATAGCGTAATGGTTGGGTGTATTAATTATGGTCCATCACCTGGGCTTGGCTCTATCTCGGTATCTGGCCGCAGTGAAGCTAAGTAGTTATCACAGCTGCTTACTTTTTCAAGCAAACGAGGCCTGTCTTGTGAAGCAAGATGGGTAAAATTGTCGAGATTGTCCTCGCTCACCTTCTCTTGTCCAAGTGCGATATACTCTGTATCAGACTGCATTTTGCTTGCATAAACCTGAAAAGCGCTTACTGCCAATTTTTCATCTTGAACGATATTTGCGATTAAGTTTGCAAGCTTTTGAAGTGATGATGGATAAAGCTGCATTCGCTCACTTAGTGAGCGCTCCGCACCAATAAGTGCTTGATTTTGCTCACGCTCCTCGACATCTCGTTGCCAGCCTGAGGCGTTACTATCCCCTGGCGATATCTCGAATACCTCCTGAGAGCATGTTTTGAGGCGGTTAAGGTCAGACTTATAAGAGAGAACAGCGTTTTGGAAACGTTGGTCTACTGCCTGGGCTTCTTTGTTTGATGTATAGTGGGCACAGATCCCTGAAAGTGCGCTTCCTACCGCTGCGCCGGTGCATGCTTGGTTAGCAATTGTTGGGGCGTTTGTTATGTCGCTGAGGCCGGTCGTCTGGTCGTCAGGTATGGTTATCTGTCTATTGCCAGGCAGTCCGGAGTTTGTCTGAAGAAGATCGTCGTAATCTTTGTTTACCCCCCTACTTCCGGAACTTTGGCTGAAACTTCGTACTCCTTTTGCGAGAAGTTGTCCACCGATACTACTCATAAATGAAGTCACCATATCTGTAATCTCCTTTATATTCTTGAGCTGCTCATTGCCAGACTCAAGCGCGTTTGTCATCCTTGTGGTTGTTTCTTGTGCTGAGTGAGTCACTTGATATTCTGCACAATACTCTGAACCATCTTCTTCGTTTCGTTTTAGATCGACACATTCTTTGTTTGGAAGCACGCCACCAGTGCCCACGAGTGCCCGCTCGTCTGTTACCTTTACTTCGCGTAGTTTTTCAAGTGCGCTACTTACAAGTGTCTTATTGCCAAAGTCGGTATTAACAGGTTGCACGGAAGAAAAGAGTGATTTCCAGCCGCCACAAGCACCGCTTTTGAAGCATGCGTTTAGGGTCTCTTTTGCTGCGGCGCTTGGATTATTGCTACAAAGTGTTGAACGAAGGATACTCTTTTTCTGAGCGAGGGTCATCGTCGCCACATTCGTTGCAAGCTCACTTGCGAGTTGGCCCTGGGCGAGAGCGGTCAGATTTGCATCGTTACATGTCTCTGACTGAACGGTTGCAAAGAGGTTCGGTGCAAATTTCTGCCCAATGCTTCCTCGGTCACTGCGCACATCTTTAATTATTTTTCCCGCCAAGCTTGAAGCAAACGGCCCACCAACCGACTTTATCTCGTCAAGGCTTTTACGGATAAGTTGATTCTCAATATTTTTCTTAAAAGCGTCTGGGTTGGTAATGATACCCGCACCACCTTCGAACCCAACACCGACCCAGTTGAGCGCTTGGCGAACGTTCTGATCAAGCATGCCTTGTGCGACCATTCTTGCAACACCGTCGAGGCTTAACTCCTTCATTTTTAACGCTAAGTCAGACGCCGCGCTTATTGCCTGTTTTGCAAGTGAAGCAACTAGTTGTACGTTGTTGAGTATCTGCGTTGGTTCAAGTGCTCCTGCAACAAAACTTGCGTGGACACGACTGCTTGCGGACGTGAAAAGTGTGACAGCGAGAGAAAGTGTTGTTATAGCGAGGCGAAGTTTCATAGATTACTGTTTATTAGTAAAAATAAAGCCAGGCTCGTTTGGTAGGTAGGCAATTTTGTAGCTTTCAAAATGGGAAGCGTAACCGTAAAGAGCATTAAACCCTTCTTGAACTGTTGTCTTGTAAACATTAAGGGCGATTGATGTTTTTACAGCGTCTTTTCTAAAGTTTGCAAAGATGCGCAAGGTTTCGCTGTATACCATAAGCGCATTAATAAAATTAAGGTGCGCGAGTCGCATACTTTCTGGCACAGGCAAAGAGGTAAGCATTTCTATGTGAGCATCTATAGCAGACGCTTTGTTGATAAGTGCCTTCTCAGCCTTTGTTACAGAATCAGTCAATTCTTTTGCGCTTGCGATTTCGTTTAATAGAACAATCTCATCTGTTTTGATGTGCGCAGCAATGAGGTTTACTGTTGTCGAAGCGATGGTGTTACCAAGAGACCGAATCTCTTTTAAACTCATGTTTTTTTTGATGTTTATCGCTTCTAGCGTTTTTTGCTTAAACTTAAAATTAGCTGTACTTTCAGCGAGTAGTTGTGTGCTAATTGAGCGACTCTCCTCTTGAGAGAGTGGTTCATTTTGTGCAAGTGTTGCGTAACGAGCTGTTGCGAAGGTATTCTTTGCTAGATTTGCAGTTAAGTTTTCTGGATCGTTTAAAATAGCTCGATCTTCTTCAGAAACTTGAAGCACTGGAGCTGGACGCACATCCTTTTCTTTAGGATTAGTACCACGGAGAGCTTCTTCCCAATTAGGAATACCGTCAGCATCTGGATCTTCATTCGGCGCATAAACCTGACCAGTTTTCGTGTCAACAATGAGTTCAGAGATTTGGTTAGTCGACTCCCCTTTTGGCGCAAACCACGACGTGGGAGTAAGAAGGGTGATGCAAACACCAAGCAATACAAAGATACCAATGAGAACACGTCGTCTTGGGTGATCGCTATGATCCATGTGTCAGAGTATATCACTCACGAAACAAAATTTTTCCACTATTAACACTAAATGTATACGACCCATCACCAGCCGGAAGTCTAAAAAGAGTTTTTCCGGATGCTGAAATGATAAATGAGGTGAAGTCATTGTGTGCACTTATAAGCGGCGCCCTCACTGTTGCTGCAAGTAATCTTGCGTAGCTTTCAACCGCAAGAGAAGCGAGGGGTTTTCTCTGAAAGGTGGAGAGGTTTGACTGGAGGAACAGTATATCTGGACGCTCTCTTGCAATACGATAATGTGCGGAGAGGGATGTCGCTTCGGAGCAGATTACACTTGCAATCTGTAAGGAGTTGACCTGAAAGGAGCGCTTTGTTCCCTCTCCCCCGCTACTGTAACGTCCGTCGATAAGAAAGCGGTATTGGCTTTTTGTGAGAGTGGCCTTTAAAAAAGGGATAGCAAAGTACGGGTAGTACTCACTGTAAGGCATGATTTCAACCTTCTTTCTTCCAAGAAGAACCTCGTCATTTTGATTGTAGAGAAACGCTCCCACACTTTTTGGTGTCATGGAGTAGAAGCTGCTATCAAAAATAAACGGCGACGAGACAAGGCTACTTGATGAAAAAAGTTGAGAAAGCGTCAGAAAATGAGAGTTTTCTGGAAAGAGCGTTACGGTTGCTTCAGGAAGGCTTTTTGAAAGATTACGAAGTGTATCAAATTTCTGCGACAGTGAGGGCTTAACAGTTCTATCTGAAAATGCAGTAGTGACTACGTTTACTGTTACTTCAGGTGTTTCTTTTGCGGCCGGTATCTGAAGCAGTAAAAACCATATCAAGATGAACAACCCTGCAAGAGGTGCGCCTTTTCTGTTAAAAAACGAGCCAACGAGTAAGCCGACAAAAAAGCTAAGAAATAGAAGTCCGCCGCCATAGGAAAATGTGACAAGTGGTGTGAGGGTAAGCGATTCTCCAAATGATCCAGAGACAAAGTTAAGCCCCATGTGTGATGATTCGCCCCCGTTTATAAGCGTGATAAAGAGCATTCTTGCTGCGTCGGTTGCCATTACAGCAATTCCGAAAATGAAAGGAAATAGTGTGAGCTTTCGAAAGCGGTCAAAGGAGTAGTAGAGAAAAAGTGAAGGAAGGGAACCAAAAAGAAGCGGGATAAGTATGACAAGAGTCATGACTAGTAGCTGGGTTATGCCAGGCTCTGCCCACGCGACCGGATACGAGGAGAAGAGGTAAAGTGAGCCTGCGAAATTATAGATAACTGTTGCAAGGTAGAGTAAAAACGGAGAGTTCTTTTTGTGGGAAAAGTAGAGGGTGATGCCAAGAAATGCAACCGTGCTACAAGCAATCAAAGCGCCGAGGATAGAGACAGCCATTGCGAAAGTGTAACATCTTCAGCTCTTACAGTTTCATTGAGTTTGAGGTTGTTAAAAGCAATACGGACGGACTCCTTTTGTGTAACACTTGCAAGGTTGGACGAAAGAAACTTTCTCTTGTGGGCGAATCCGGCATGGATAAGCTCAAAGAAGCGCGTCTCCTGTTTTACTGTTGCAAAGACAGGTTTTTCGTATGGTGTGATGACAAGTATTGCACTTTCGACTTTTGGTTTTGGAAAAAAAGAACCTGCAGCTACATAGCGAACAAGAGAAGGCTTACCGTAGCACCACACTGAAAGTGACAGGAGGGAGTGTTTCCCCTCTCTTGCTAGCGCTCGGACAGCAACTTCCTTTTGAACAAGAACAACAATTTTTTTAAGATTGCTACCAGTAGTTAGAAATTTTCGCAGGAGGGCACCTGTAATGTAGTACGGTATATTTGCGATAACTTTAAAGCTTTGTTTTGGCAAGGTCACCGTGAGCGCATCTCCATCGATAAGCTCTAAACATCCGGAAGTAATATATGTTGAAAATTGGTCTCTTAAAGTCGACACAAGATCATGATCCTTTTCGACAGCGATCACCTTTGCGCCGGTCTTGAGAATGGCTTCCGTGAGAAATCCTCTACCGGGACCAATTTCGACAACCAACTCGCCAGGTTTAATTTCACCCGCTTCTACTATCGCGTCTCTTGCAGAGACTGAGGTTAGGAAGTTTTGACCGAGAGATTTTTTTGGCGGTAGATATGACATGGTATACGTAAACTAACAGAAAAAGCAGAAATATTCTAAAAGTAGACGATCGGCTCTCGAGGAAGTTGTTCGTAGTAAACGGGTTGCAGGTCAAGGATGTCCGTTGGTACATCAGTCAGAAATTCACTGGGAGCTTCAATGCGTTTCTGGCCGTAAATTGTTCTTAGTTCGGCGTGAGAAAGGTAAAGTTTCTTCTTCGCCCTTGTGACTGCAACATAGAAAAGCCTCCGCTCCTCTTCGTTCTCCTCTTGAGAGCGTCTAGCATTTGATACGTTTTTGTGTGGAAAGAGTTCATCTTCAAGGCCGACGACAAAGACATGGTCGAACTCTAAACCTTTTGACGCGTGGACGGTCATCATTCTTACCCTGGTGCTTTCGGTGTCGCTGTCGTCCTGGTCACTATGAAGCGATGCCTCCTCGAGAAAAAGAGGAAGCGACTCCTCAGCCTTGAGGGTGTCGTATCTCTTTGAGATACTTACCAGTTCACGTATGTTTTCAAGTCGCTGTTCTCCATCCTCTCCACCTTTTAGTAGTTCAGCCTCTATTCCAGAAGTCGAGATCATCTTTGTCAGAAGTTGAGACAGAGTCGTGTTCGGCAACTCTCCTTCCAGTGAGGTAAGAAAAGTAAAAACCTCTTGAACTTTTAGTGATGCTGCTCTCGGCAGTTCTTCTTTTGCAAAAAGTTTCGCGAGGGTTACTTTGCCAATTCCCCTTTTTGGTGTTTCAAAAACACGTCGCAAGTCAGTGAGGGAGTCACGGTTTAAAAGAACTCGTAAGTAAGAAAGCACATCCTTTACTTCCTTACGTTCGAAGAATTTAGTGCCAAGAAGTGTATATGGGATCGATGCAATAAGAAATGACTCCTCGAGGATGCGCGACTGAAAATTAGCCCGGTAAAGAATTGCAATTGACTCTGTGGATGCCGCGTCTTCAAGCAGTTTTTTTACTTCGTGTGCAACCCAAGACGCCTCGGCGCTTTCATCAAAGCATGGCTGCACTGTAATTAGTTCACCAGCCCCCGCCTCAGTAAAGAGTGTTTTTTCTTGACGCACTGTGTTGTGCCGTATTGTTTCATTTGCAAGGAGAAGGATGTTTCCGGTTGATCGATAGTTTTGCTCCAACCTAATAAGCGTTGTTCCAGGAAAGTCTCTTTCAAAATTAAGTATGTTGCGGATATTTGCCCCTCGCCAGCTGTATATGTTTTGGTCGGTGTCTCCGACAGCGCAGATGTTTCTCGTCACTTCGTCAACGAGTTGCTTAACTAGTTCGTACTGTGCTCGATTGGTGTCCTGATACTCGTCTATGTGGATGTACTTAAAGCGCTCTTGGTAGTGTTGCCTCACTTGCGGATTCTCTTCAAGAAGCTTCACCGTCTTCACAATAAGATCATCAAAGTCGACAGCTTTCTGGATTTTTAGCTCTTCTTCGTACCGACGCCACACGCGGGCAATCACCTCTGTTGCGGTGTTGTATATTTTTGCCTCATACGTGTCTGGGGTTTGAAAGTCACCTTTCTCTCGACTAATTATGTGCTTAATTTTACTCGGGTCATGAATTTTTGGGTCAAGAGAAAAAGACGAGACGATGTCCCTGATTAGACTGTTAGTGTCGCTTGTGTCAAGAATTGTTGGGTGACGAGAAAGTCCTGCAAGAGATGACTGCTCACTTAGAATAAGAACACCAAGTGAGTGAAATGTCCGAATGCAAGGGGTGTCTTGTTTGCCAAGCGATGAGTCTCCAAGGTCGACCCGTAACCCCTCCATAACCCGTTCGCGCATCTCTTTTGCCGCCTTATTTGTAAAAGTGACCGCGAGTATTGAAGAAGGTGAAACCCCAGACCGTATAAGATTGCGGATTCTTTCAGTTACTGTTTTTGTCTTGCCAGCTCCCGCTCCCGCAATAATTAGAAGCGGTCCGTGCGTGTGAAGGGATGCTTCTTTTTGTGCGTTATTAAGTGCTACCATGGCACGGTAGTGTATCACGCATTAACACCTAGAGATCTAAAGACTTTTTCTTGTGATTCGGAGAAGGTGGTCTCGTAGTGTGGGGCTAAATGTTTAAGCGTTGTATCAAAATACGTTGTTCCAAGGTCAAGACTTGCTGCAAGTGTTTCGAACTGTTCCGTTGCAAGAGAGGCCTTTATGTCGGCAAGGAACTGTTTGTGAACGAGCTTGCCGACGCTTTCTAAGAGTGGGATTTGCTCGCCTGCTGGCAGGCGCTCAATTCCAAGTTTTTGTTGGATATCTTTTAATGATTTCATGATCGTGTTGCTGCGTTGTATGCGGTAGAGCATGGCTCCCACACAAGGGTATAAAGCTCACCTAGGGTGAGTAGTCCATCTGGTTGTTTATTGAGAAACATGGTGTAGAGTGGCAAAAGGTCTTTTATTGCCGCACTTAACTCTTTCCTTAGTGACTGAGGCTGGTTATTCTGATCATGTAGTGTTGTAGCCGCCTCGCCGCGAGTGCTCTCTTCAAAATAGAGAGTAGCAAGCGTCTCCTTTTCTGTCTTTTCTGAGAGTGGGGTTGCTAATGCCTCATTCCCCACATAAATGCTGAGAAGGTCAGCAAGGTTTGAGCTTTTTGCTACGCGAGCTATCAACTCTGCGTTATCTCCGTAGGTAACTGAAAGCTTATCGATTTCAGCTAGGGCCATGTCTGTCTTTGTGGTGCCGAAAGGTGAGAAAATAAATGCAATCGGATCTTTCCCCTCCATGTACCTTGATGAGAGTGAGGCAATACTGCTCTCCGCTTGTTCTGTCTGTGCCCCCAGCGCTTCAGGTGTTTGTTCTTGTGGTGTGATCGAGGCGCTTTCTTGTAAGATCGCCCGCCCTTCTCCCTTTGGCGCTGCCCCAATGTCTACACTTGTTTTTGGTGTGGTGGTCGTTTGCTCGATACTGCTTTCTTGAGGGTGGTCAGCAAAGTGCTCTTGCTCAATATGTGCGTCTTCTAGGAGTACTTGCTTTTCTGCGGCGTTAAAGAGGTCTTCTACTTCAGAGTAGATCGCTTCCATTTCAGGGTTCTGTGCAAAGAGTTTTAATAAGGAGTCCAGTGCTCGTTGGTCCTTGGTGCGCATTTTTTCAAGTGCATCTTTTGGAATAAGTCCGTCAAATTTACTTGAAGAGAAGAGTAGCTGGTCCTCTTCAATCTGGGTTTTTGCAATTGTGAGCTCGTCCTCGAGTCTCTCGATCTCCACCCCAAGGTCTGCAACCTTCTTTCTTAGAGCTTTCTTCTCTGCATATTCTACTTTTGCAAGTGATGAAACTTGTGCAAGCTTTCCATTTACTTTTTGTAGATCGAGTTGCCCTTTCTTGTGAACCTCATCAAGATCTTTTATGCGTTTAGTGTTGAGATTTTCAATCTCTTTCCTTAACGATTCTATTTGAGCTCGTTGAGCCTCTAGGACTTTTACCCAAGGATTTTTAATTTCACCGCCGACTGGTTGGGTTGAGGCGCTTGCTGTGTCGCTTGTTGCGGCAACACTTTGCGTTGCTTGTTCTTTTGCCGTGCGAAGCGCTATTGCTTCAGCGCTTAACGAAGGAGAAACGCTCTCGCCTACTGGTAGTGGTGAGTACGTGCCAAGTCCAGCTTGACTCGTCGCAGCGGCTTGCCCCGAAGAAGTGTCCATTCCTATAGTATACAAATAAATAGCATAGCGCGTGTGTGGAGTGAGGTTCCTTGACTCGTTACGCCCGCATTGCTAGCATGAACATGTGGGAAAGAACTTGGCAGCTTAGGGTGCCTATCATGAGCGTTACTACTGAACGACGCATTAACAACGTGAAACAAGAAATACAAAAAAAGAGCATACAAAACAAGACTTTTTACGTCTTTGTCTTTATGGTGGTGTTTTTCCAGGCTGAGACGAGTTTCGCGTTTTTTGCATCGTTTTTTGAAAAAGTAAAGACCGCAGTTTTTTTAAGTGCTGAGTCAGGAAGCGATGGCGGGACGGCCCAGGTGGCTCCTGTCCTTAAGCCGTATTTTGCAGACGAGCAAGAACCTTATCAGATGCATGAAGATGTTCTTGAGGTTCGTTCCGGGCCGATGAGATTTTCTACCGAAGAAGTTGATTTTCCAGCCGAAGATACAATTAGTATTTACGAAGTTAAGGAAGGAGATACCGTTTCCATCATCGCTGGTTTGTTTAAGGTGTCGCGAAATACCATTCTTTGGGCGAATAACTTGCAGCCAAGTGAGAAATTGGTTCCAGGGCAGACACTTATCATTTTACCGGTTACCGGCCTTAAGTACACAACAAAGAAAGGTGATACAGTTGCTGCAATAGCAAAACGCTATAAAGCAGATCCTGATGATATCGCCCGATATAACGGCGTTACAAAAGAGAATGAGTTTGCGGTCGGCCAAGAAATTATTATCCCTGAAGGAGAAATACCGCAAGAGAGAACACCGCTTCGTCAGTCAGCTCAATCTCGAGGTAAACTCGCTACTGCTCCGGTGGGCTTCTTTGTTAAGCCGCTAAAATCGTATATTCGTAGCCAGGGTATTCACGGTAAGAACGCTGTCGACTTAGCTGCTTCGATCGGCACAAAAACTGTAGCTGTTGCAAAAGGGCGAGTTCTCGTTGCTCGATCATCTGGATACAATGGAGGTTATGGAAGAATGATTGTTATTGCTCATGATAATAATATCCAAACGCTTTACGCGCATCTTTCGGAGGTGTATGTCACATCAGGTGCAACTGTCGAACAGGGTCAAGTAATCGGGGCGACGGGTAATTCTGGAAGGTCAACTGGGCCACACCTTCACCTTGAAGTTCGTGGTGCTGTAAATCCATTCTAGGATTTCGCTTACTTACTCAAGAAACGTTGGTCGGTATTGAAAAGCCTCGAAAATGTGTGACTCGGTCACTTCTTTACTTTCTGAAAGGTCAGCTATTGTCCGCCCTATCCGCAAAATTTTATGGTAAAGGCGTGGCGAAATGTGTGAGCGTTTTGCAAGTGTGTGGAGGCTTACGCGAGCCTCTTCTGTTAGGTTTATTCCCTCTTCAAGCTCTCTACCTGTAAGCTGGCTACTTATTTGTGATGTTCCGTTTTTAAACGACCACTCACTTGCATGGTCTAGACTTGATCTAAATGCTTTTGTGTCTGTACGAGAATGCTCGTGGGATAACTTCTCATAGGCAATGTGTTCAACGGGAACCCATAAATCTATTCGGTCGACAAGTGGCCCGGTAAGCTTTCTTCTGTAACGAAGTAGGTCTTTCTGAGAACATTTGCACGGCCGGTGAGACGAAGTTGCATACCCACACGGACAAGGATTCATTGCAATAATTGTGATGCACGATGCTGGAAAGCGTTCCGTCCCTCTTGCTCGCGAGACCGTCACAAAACCCTCCTCAAGAGGCTCGCGCAAGGCTTCAATTGCTTTTTGATCAAACTCAGGAAATTCATCAAGAAAAAGAACCCCTCTATGGGCAAGAGTCACTTCTCCCGGTCGAGGGTTTTGTCCCCCACCCACAAGAGACACGTAAGAGGAGGTGTGGTGTGGCTGACGAAAGGGAGGTTGTGTTTTTGGAGAAAGATTTGGATCCTGGACAAGTGAGTGGATAAGGGCAACCTCAACCTTCTCCTCAGAACTAAGTTCTGGAAGGAGGTCAACAAATGCCTTTGCAAGCATTGTCTTACCTGTTCCGGGTGGTCCGTACAAAGCGATAGTGTGTCTACCGTGTGCGGCAATGAGTAAGGCACGTTTTGCTATGTCCTGGCCGACTATTGATGAGATGTCGTGTGATATTGGTCGTTGAGAACAGCTTGTCTCAGCCACACCTTCTTGGTGTACAAGGTGTGTTTTTGTAGAGCCATCACTTTGTAGATGATCTACCAGATCTTTTAGGTTTTTGTACCCAAGTATGGTTACGTCTTGAACTAACGCAGTTTGAGGCAGCATGCACTCTGGTACGTACAGTTCTTTGACAGACGCTTCTTTTGCATATTTTGCTACAGCGAGAATCCCTTTCATAGGGAGAGCGTCACCTGTGAGTGATAACTCGCCCACAAAAAGTTTTCCAGACAAGTCTTTTGAGATACATTTCGTTGCTGCGAGGTAGCCAATAGCAATTGGGACATCAAAGTGAGAACCGTCTTTTTTCTCGTCGCCTGGAGTAAGTGAAACGATAATTTTTTGATTAAGAGATTTTGGGTTTATTTGTAGCGCGTTTGAAAGTGCGGAAAGTACTCGTTCTTTACTCTCCTCAACTGATCGTTCGCCAAGTCCGACAATAACAAATTGATAAAGACCTCTCGCAACATCAACTTCAACTGTCGATTTTCGTGCGGTTATTCCGCGAATGTAGGCTGTCGTTACTTGCGCAACACTCATTGTGGTGTAAGGTACTCTTCTGCTCTCTTTATGTCAGCTTCGTTGGTGCCAACGATGAGATGTTTTTTATTAAGGTATGAGTACCACAGTGTTGTCGAGGCGGCCAGTGTCGTCACGCGAACGAGAGATCCACGGAGCGTTGTCGGCGCGTCGACGAAACCCTTGTAAGGAGTTGTAGAGCCAACACTGTCAAAGGCTACCTTAAAATCATCATACACTGATTTTTCTTTCCCCTCTTTTATAAAAGCAGTATAAAAAGCGCGATCATCCTTTATGCTAATAATGTATGCTTTCCCCAGCCCGCTAATTTCTCCTCGTGTCTTTCCTAGCGCAAGTGAAACAGCAGTGAATGTTGGAACAGGCATGAGTGTCACCGGGTCTGGTGCTTGTGGTAATGTTTGGCTTGATGAAGTAGCTTTTGTGGTGGTGGCTGCTGCGCTATTTGTTGTGGAAGCCGTTGTTGTTGTTGCTATGTCTTCTGTTATTTGAATAGGTGTTGGTACAACTGGCTGGGTTGGCTCGCGGGTCGGCTGAGCAGGCTCGCTCTCAGAGATGAAAGTGGCCACATTGGTTCTTCGTGTTGAAGGCCCAGACTCATTAGTTCTCTCCGTAAGTAAAAAGAAGATAATGATAAGTAGTAGTACAAGGACAAAGCCGCCAGCCATAAGGAGTGCAGGAAGAGAGCTTTTCATTTTTGGAACTTCGATTGGTCCTGGAGTGCCCGCAGCTTCTGCGATGTCAGAAATCGACGCGGCCTTTTCTCTTATCTCGTTCTCGATATCTTTTTCAAATGTTGCTAGCTTTGGAAGCGACATGCTTCTTAGTATAGCAAGATAGCATCATTATCCTTCCACAATATCCTCTCCAAGCAATGTTTGGGGAGCGGATTTGCGTTCTATGGTGGGACGCTTAGAGGCAACCCTTCTTTGCGGAGGTCGTTTTCTTGGTGCACCGATTAAGAATTCCTCAGGCACTTCGCACATGTCAATAAAGTCTTCAGCGACTTCACGAAGTTTGGAGGAAGAAGACCTTCCGAAAGAAATTACCTCAACCTGGACACCGAAGTGCTCTTTAAGAAATGTGACAAGTGGCGCAAAGTCGCCATCTCCTGTAGCAAGTATTATCGTGTCTACTTTTGGAGCGATACGAATTGCGTCAACCGCTAAGCCGACGTCCCAATCCGCCTTCTTTGAGCCACCATAAAAGATCTGCAGGTCTTTAGTTTTCGTTTCAATTCCAAGTTTTGTGAGCGCCTCGAAAAAGCTCGTTTCCTCACCACTTTCTGTTGTGATGACATAGGCAATAGCTCGAATAAGACGACGGCCGGCAAGTGATGTGGATACGACTTTTCCGAAATTTACTTTTGCATTGTAGAGATTTTTTGCGCTGTGATAGAGGTTTTGAGTATCGATAAAGATTGCGACACGTTGGTCGCTGTGTTTGATAACTGTCATATTAAAATTCGCTCTCGCGTATTGAATGTATAAAAGGAGATACAGCTAGAGTATATCGTATGAAAAGAGCTGCTCAAGGCAGCCCTTTTCACTATTTGATTCCAATCTTCTTGGCGATCGCAGTATAGCGAGACTTACTTTTACCTTCGAGGTATTTAAGATGCACTCGTCTATCAGCAACCATCTGAATAAGTCCACGTCGAGAATGATTATCCTTCTTGTGGGTCTTGAGATGGTTTGTTAGTTCGGTAATTTTTTTTGTCAAAAGAGAAATCTGCACCTCAGGAGAACCGGTATCGGTGTCATGAATCTGGACGTCTTTAATGGCTTTTGCCTTTTTTCGTACACTTAGCATATAAAAGCTGTATATACCTATTATAGCACACCTTGCAGATTTTTGCAAGTCCCTCGTCTACTCTTTAAGGCGCGTGAGGAATGTTTTACGATGGATTGGGGTAAGGCCGTGTGTTGTAAGTGCGTCTAGATGGGTGCTGGTTCCGTAGCCAACATTTGACTCAAACCCATACCTCGGATACATTTTTGCAAACGCTCGCATCTCACTATCACGTGACTCTTTGGCAATAATAGACGCGCAGCTTATCTCAAGCACTTTTTCATCCCCCTTGATTATGACTTCTTGGTTACTAAAGTGACTCGGCGCTTTTAGTGATCCATCAAGCTTTATCACCAACGCTTGGGAAGAAAGTGAAAGCGCGTGACAAAGATTCGTAAGTGCTTCTTCAACACATAAAGATAGACAAGTGCTTATTCCGAGTTCATCTATTTCGTGTGCATTTCGCTTTGCGAGCGCCCACCCCACGCCATTATCCTTTAGCTTGTTTAATTCACTTGCTATTTGTGCACGAGATTTTGGTGTGAGTTTTTTAGAGTCTTTTAGCTTTGATTTTGGGTAAAAGGAAAGAAGGTGTTCGTCGGTAATATGCTCTGTGTCTCTAAAAAAAGCACAGACAACAACTGGCCCAGCAACGGGCCCCCTTCCAACCTCATCAACCCCTACCAACAATAAAGACATGTATTGATTCTAGCATTTAGGGCAAATAATAATGTGCGACATTAACATTAGAGTATACTTTATATATGTACTCACTTAGTGATCTTAAGAATGATTTTCTCCAATATCTAGAAATTGAAAAAGGAAGGTCGGCGCTTACTGTGCGCAATTACGATCACTATCTCACTCGGTTTCTTGAGTTTGTAAAGACCGACTCTCCATCTGATGTCACCGAGACCATGATGCGAGAATATCGCGTGTATCTCAATCGTCTTCTTGCGCGAAAGGTAAAGAAAGGACAAGCTGCGGAAACGCTTGATAAAAAAACACAGAACTACCACCTCATCGCACTTCGAGCCTTTCTTAAGTACGCACGTAAGCGAGGTGTTAAGAGTTATGACCCAGAACGAATCGAGCTTGCTAAGACGACACAAAGAGAGCTTGACCTTGTGACTGACAAGGAGCTACAAGCACTCTTTGCTGTACCAAATGTGACAACCGTAGCTGGGCTTCGTGACCGTAGCATTTTAGAACTTCTCTTCTCTACCGGACTTCGCGTGTCGGAGCTGTGTTCACTCGATAGAGATACAGACTTTTCTTTGGGAGAGATTTCAGTTCGTGGCAAGGGTGGAAAAGTAAGAGTTGTCTTTGTTTCGGAAGACGCGAGAGTGGCAGTGAAAAATTATTTACAGATGCGAACAGACATCGATGAGGCAATGTTTATCGACCACTCACGAAGAGCGTTGTCGAGAATGAAGAAAGAAGAGTCAGTGAGGCTTACCCCACGAAGTGTTGAAAGAGTAATTAATGCATACGCAGAGAAAGCAGGCATTGCAAAAAAGTGTACACCGCACGTACTTCGTCACTCTTTTGCAACCGACCTACTTTACAACGGCGCAGACCTTAGAACAGTGCAGATGATGCTTGGTCATACATCAATTGCGACGACACAGATTTATACAAACGTGACAAACAAATTCTTACGAGAACAATTTGAGAAGTTTCATGGAAAAAGTCGAAAGAAGTCCTAGGACAACTTGAGTTCTACTCAAGCCTGTACGTAAATAGTTTTTTATAGAGACGACGAGTGTGGTTGTAGAGTAGTGACATGCAGGGCTTAATAATATGAAACACAATGACACGGAACTCATTTGCGCTTCTAGGCATGAGCCCAAAGATCGTTTCCTCAAGAGTGGTAAGCGCATGAAGCACGGAGACACGCTTTTTCCGTAATGCGTAGTAGTTTCTAAATGCTTTTCTAATGTTAGTTTGATGAGCCACTATTTGTTTACCCAACACATAAGCGTCTTCAATAGCAATTGTTGTCCCCCACCCGAGTATCGGTGTTTCTCCGTGCGCGGCATCTCCAATAAGAGCTGCTCTACCTTTGATGAAACGAAACTGCTTTGTGCGGCGAACGAGAGTGACAAGTGTTGGCTTCGCGTCATCTATTTTTTCTGCGAGTTCTCGTTCTGCTCTCCCAGCCTGAAGGAGCAGTTCGCGTGCAAGTTGGACTGCGGTTTTATTTTTTACATCAAGACGCTTATCTGTTGCAAGATAGAGGACACTCTCTTCTTCGTTAGTCGGAATGACAAGCGTAGTTAGTCCGCTACTTGGATACGCTTTGATCGAGTGTCTCGCTTGATCACGCACCCAAAGATAGAGTGCCGAGTAAACGGTGCGAATCGCATTTTTAATAAACAATGATTCCCTCACCGCCGAACGTATCCCATCTGCGCCAATAAGATGTGCAACCCTAAAGATGCTTCCGTCTGCAAAGGTAAGAACGTAGTCATCACCCTCTTTCTCTACATTCTTTAACTGTTTTCTCACAATGAGCGCTGACTCATCTGCTTTCGATTTGATTGCGTTTAAGACGCCGTAGCGGGTGCCTGAATGAACAGGGGTGTCTTTTACATGAATTGTGTCAATAACAACCTTGTCGTCTCGAACAATTTCCATAGTGCGCGAGTCGGCAATACCGACGTCGTCTTTGGTAAGTCCAATCTCAGCAAGTGCGCTAAGCATGCTGTCTTGCATAATGACCGCAAAGCCAATTGAAGTAAGTTCGTTTGCCTGGTCAAAAATGAGATGAGGGATCTTGTGCTTAGTAAGAAAAGCTGAAAGGTAGAGTCCGGCCGGACCCGCGCCGACGATGCCAATCTGGTGAGGGTGTTGCATGCAAAGAGTATATACACCGAGACAGTGAGAAGGTGGGGAAGAAATACTTGACGCATAAGCATTTTAATGGTAGTGTCTCTTTAAGTCGTTCATTGGTGTTACTATGAGCGGCGACATTTTTCTCAAAACTTTGCCGGCGCAGTCCGGCAGTCACGGAGCATATCGTGAGCAACAAAGGCCAACTCCTGCAGGACCCGTTCCTGAACCTGCTTCGCAAGGAGCACGTTCCGGTGTCGATCTACCTGGTCAATGGCATCAAGCTGCAGGGCCAGATCGAGTCCTTCGACCAGTACGTGGTCCTGCTGCGCGGCACGGTTACGCAGATGGTCTACAAGAGCGCGATCTCCACTGTCGTGCCCGGCCGCGTGGTGAACTTCAGTCCGGGTGAATCAGGCAAGGAGGGCGGTGAATGAGCGCTCGCAAGCCCGCCCCTTATGATGGGTGGACTGATGGAGGCACGCTGATCATGGGTCTGGGGAACGACGAGCCTCACCCCAAGCGTGCCTACTCCCTCGACTCTCGGCCGAGCGAATCATCGGGTGAGGTTGCACCCGACAGTGTTCTTGTGGAGACACGACCGCCCTCTCTTCAGGTCCCACAGCCCAAACGGCGTCACGTCGAGCCCCTAGTCTTGCCGAAGCCGGCACAGACACCGAAGACGAGGCTGAAAGTCTGGAGGGTGGGAGGGCAAGCCCTCTCTCCACCCGTTGAGGGAGTCATCTCCACAGGGCTTCAGAAGGGGCAGCCTGTGCCCGGCTTCCGTGGCACATCGATGGTGTCCATCGACCATCTCGGGGACGGGTTTCTGTTTGTGTGTGTTGCTCCGACCGGTTGGCGCAAGCTCTTTGGTCGTCAGGGCGACACTTTCCTCATCAAGGTGGTGGCGAGCAAGTGACTCGTCATCTCCATTCTGCGGCTCTTCTGAGCCGCTTTTCTTTTGCTATAATTAGTCACATGAAACTCATCTCATTTAATGTAAACGGTATTCGCGCTGCTGAGAAAAAAGGTGTGATGGGCAAGCTCTTTGCTGGCGACTACGACATTATTTGTTTACAAGAAACGAAGGCGTCGCCTGAACAGTTAAGTGAAGCACTCACGCAGCCGCGTGGCTATCACGCATATTTCGACAGTGCCACTTCACGTAAGGGCTACTCAGGTGTTGCGCTTTACTCAAAGCAAAAGCCGGTTAAGGTTGAATACGGGCTTGGTATCGATGAGATGGATCATGAGGGGCGTCTTATCACTGCATTTTATGAAGACATGGTCGTGGCAACGTGCTACTTCCCAAATGGTGGACGTGATGAAGAGCACTTTCAGTTTAAACTTCGTTACTACGATGCGTTTCTTAAGAAGATGATGAGACTAAGGAAAGACGGACATCGTGTTATTTTTTGTGGCGACCTTAATGTTGCTCACAATGAGGTCGACCTTGCTCGTCCGAAAGAAAATAGCAATCAAATAGGCTTTCTTCCTGTTGAGCGTGCTTGGGTCGATCGGGTTGTCTCTTCTCACTTTGTTGATACATTTAGATATACGAACCCTGAAACAATAAAGTATAGTTGGTGGGATCAGAAGTCAGGAGCTCGAGCAAGAAATGTTGGTTGGAGAATAGACTATGTCTTCGTTGATGAGGAGATGATCTCATCTATTGCCGAGGCAGATATTCTCACAGATGTAGAAGGAAGCGACCACGCACCTGTCGTCCTTACACTTACTCTGTAGCGTTTTGTCCTTGGATGGGTAGCGCAAGTAGTGTGTCGTCGCGACAAAGGCTCACCGCTTTGGCGTGCTCATTTCTTACCGAAAGGACTAACTCCCTCGTCTCTTCTTCAAGTTCTTGTAGCCTTTTTCGATACTCTGAGTGTCGCCTTAATACAGCAAGCGTCTTTGCTTTTAAAGAAAGTAGCGAGTGGTCGTTTTCGTCAGATGATTTGTTTTCTTTAAGCATAAGCGCTGCCCGTTCGTGGTTCTCATATATTCGCGAAAGTGATTCCTTTCTTGTCGCCTCCTCCCTTTTTATGCATTCGATCACACCGCCTTTGATGGTGGGCGCTGTCTGAAGTGAAATGGTTAGAAAAAGTGCGGCTAAAAACATACTACACTTGTAATGTCTTTCTACTATCAATCACAGCGTCAATAGCAGGCAATGTTCCTTCTGTTAAGTAGTCAAGCATCGCACCTCCTCCCAGTGAAACAAAGGTAAGATTCGGCTCTTTTTCCATGCTGTGTAACACTGTAAGTGTGTCGCCGCCGCCTAAAATGGTCGTCGCGTTTTGTGCTTCTCCCATTGCCGATAGAATACTTTTCGTTCCGCCATCAAAGCCGCCCTCATAGTAACCAACAGGACCATTCATGATGACTGTCTTCATCTGAAGGATTGTGTCACGAAGCGCTGAGACCGTCTTTGGGCCTGCGTCATAAATTTTTCTGTCTTCCGGAACACTTGCTATGGCGTAAACTTTCCCATCGTCACAGATGACGTCGCTTGGAAGAAGAAGGTTTGGGTTGTCTCGTACCGCGTGGTCTACATTAAATTCAGAATCATAAAGCGATTGCCCTATTGAATAGCCCTTAGCCCTCATAATATTGTGGACCATGGCGCCGCCTACATACACAAGTGTCCCCTTACTTAAGTACTTCTCAATAAGTGGCAGTTTTGTTGAGAGCTTTGCGCCGCCTAAGATGAGAAGAGATGGTTGCTCTGGATTAAGTGACTTAGAAAGAAACGAAAGCTCCTTTTTCATGACTGGACCAAAATAAGAAAGGCTTTCTTTAGCTATGCCGTATGTTGATGACTGTTTTCTGTGCGCAACAGGAAAAGCGTCATTAATAAACAATTGTCCAAGGGAAGCAAAAAACGCACTAAGACTCTTGTCGCAGTCTTTCTCACCATCAAACGTCCTTACGTTTTCAAGAAGAAGCACTTCACCTTCTGTGAGCTTAAGAGCCTCTTGTGAAATTACTTCCCTGTCATGGCTTATAAAAAAACGAAGGGTTGGGAGTGATGCTTGCATGAGTGTCGCAAGCGAGGAAAGGCTCTCACCCTTTTCACCGAGATGCGCGAGTGCAACAGTTTTTGCCCCAACACGAGAAAGTGCAAGCAGTGTTTCTAGGGCAGCGCTTACTCTAGATGTGTCACGAGGGTTGCCCTGCTCATCTAATGTTGAGTTAATGTCGATGCGTATAACAACACGTCTCCCGCGGAGACTTTCATCAATGTTGATAAAGAGTTGATCATCGATTTGCACCATAAAGTGAGTGAATGAGTTTGCTAAATGATTCCGGTTTCCAGGAAGCTCGTCCAACGAGGATGCCGTCGGCGCCGCCTGATTCTACGAAGCTTCGTGCGTTCTCGTTTGTTACTGTTCCGCCGTAGAGAATCTTTACTTTTTTTGCGTTATCCATACCGTACATATCAACAAGCAGTCTTCGTAGTCGAACAATCACCTCGTATGTTTCGACATCGGTTGCACTCTTGTCTCCGTTAACCGCCCAGAGTGGTTCGTAGGCAATTACCACTTTTGATGTTTTTGTGCGGTCAATCTCTGAAAGTGCTGCACGGAGCTGGTTTTCTATGAATGTGAAATGACTGCCGTCACTTTTTCTCTCCTGTTCTCCGACGCAGATAATAGCTGTTAGTGAGGCGTTTACAGTAAGCAGTGTCTTTGTGGCAACCGCTTCGTCAGTCTCGCCTTCTTTTCGAAGCTCACTATGACCTAAGATGACGTGAGTTACGCCAACACTTTTAAGCATAGCAACAGTAACACCACCTGTATGAGCGCCTTCTTCTTTTGCGCTTATAGTTTGTCCAGCAATTTTACAAAATTTCGGAGCCTTTGCTTTTGCAAGAGAAAGAAATGGGAATGGTGTAGCGATAATAAAAGGCGGATGCTTGGAGAAGCGCTTTCCTGAAAAATATGAGAAGTACGCAGATACTTCACGCTGACTTTTTGGGTTTGCTTTCCAGTTGCCGACCGCTAAATACGATTTCATGAACGTGAGTATAACATCCTCCTACACTTCTCGACTCTTGTAAGTGGCATTATACTGTGTGTATGATTCATACAAATAAGATTGCATGGCGTGCAATCAGCGCACGCGTTTTAGATCGAGTCAAAAGCTTGCTCACGTCTTGGTTAACCTACGCAGTCATCATTCTTGTGGCGTGCATTTTCTTTTTATACAACAAACAAGAAAGAGCGCAGAAGGGTGACCGCGTTTCCCCACAAAGAAAAACAGTGGTTCAGTTGATTGAGGTTTCTGGAAGGGTGTCCCCAAGCGAAGAGGCAACACTCTCTTTTGAGAAGTCGGCAGTGGTGACAAATAGATACATTGAAGTTGGTGATGAGGTGAAAGCAGGACAGGTGCTTGCTACCCTTGATGGCTCTACAGCCGAAACTGACCTTAAGAGTGCCCAAGCGTCCGTCGAAAAGAGTATGGCCGATGTTGCGCTTCTCACAAATGGGGTGAGACCAGAAGAATTAGCCTTAAAAGAGCAGGCAAAACAGAGCGCAAAGAATAATGTTGCCACACAATACGGTTCTGTGAGAGATGTGCTTGTAAACGTCGACAGTGTTGTGCGTGACGCATTGTATACAAAACTAAGCGGACTTTTTCTTTACTCGCCTGGAAAATTTTCTTTTACGTTACAGTCATGTGATCAAAATCTTACTTCAAAGATCGAAAAGAGAAGAGCGGATCTCGAAGGAAGACTTAAAAGCTATGAAGGTAAACTTGACGTTGTCTTTGAAAATGCAAGAGAAGAATATGACTCACTTCTCCTTGAAGCAAAAGGGTTACTGGGTGACGTTGTTGCGCTTTCGAGTGACACAGTGACACTACTTTCGTTCTCATGTGTTTCAAACGACACACAAGCAATCACTTACCGAACAACACTTGCGACGCTGAGAGCTTCTCTTGATGGCGCGCTTGCACTTGTGAGCGCTAAGCAGCTTTCCATAGTGTCAGCGCTTAATGCATTATCTCAAGCTGAAAAGGATGTGCTTCTTGCAAAAGCTGGATCAAATCCAGAACAAGTAAAGAGCGCGACGGCACTTCTCTCTCAGTCGCTTGCAAACAAAGAGTTTGTTCGTAATGAGCTTGATAAGTATGTACTCCGCTCACCCTTTGACGCAAAGGTGGCCCATGTTTCTTTTCGACGTGGTGAAACAAGTAAGATTGGCGAAGATGCTGTTCGTTTAATTTCAAAAAGTGGCTTTAAAGTAGAAGTGCAAGTAAGAGAGGCGGACATTGGAAAAATAAAGCCAGGAAATGACGTAGCTATTACGCTTGATGCATACGGAGAAGGAGCTGTTTTTGCTGCGCGAGTCACTCGCATAGATCCAAGCCCAGTTTTCTCAGGCGGTGTTCCGCTCTACACTGTCACTGCGCATTTCAACGAGGCGGACCCTCGAATATTAGATGGAATGACAGCACACGCCAAGATTACAACGCTTATTCGTGAACAGGCGCTCACGCTTCCCCCTCTTTACATTGAGAGGATAGATAAGGATAGAGGCCTTGTCAGGCTTGTTAACGGTGAGAATGTTATCGATCAAGAGGTGAAACTTGGTATACGAAATGTCGATGGTTCAGTAGAGATTTTGTCGGGTATTACTGACCAGTCTATTATCGAAGAACAGACTATTGTTGAAAGAGGTTCACAGAAAAACACAAAGTAATGCACGAATTCATTAACTCACTTAAAGTTGGCTACTTTATCGCGGTACGCCAAGTGCGAAGAACAAGCAGATGGATGACCGGACTCACAATTGCGGTTATGATGCTTACTTTCTTAAATTTGGTTGCTACGTCTGGTTTTCTTGTTGGTATCATTGTCGGCGCTGAGCGGCTCTTCAAAGAAGAGTGGACTGGTGATGTGATGATCACAAAGCTTGATAATGAAACGGATATAAAAGAAACTGGAGATATAGTAAGAACGCTTAACGCGCTTCCGACGATGTCTTCCTACTCATCAAGATACGTAAGAAGTGGAACCGTCGAAGCTAATTGGCAAGAAAAGGAAGAAGAGAAAGATGCAAATATTGTCGGCGCTCAGATAGCAGGCATTGATCCAGAAAGAGAGGAGAAGACAACTGGCCTTTCAAGGGTGGTAAGTGAGGGGCGGTGGCTGGATCCGGATGATTCATCAGGGATTGTTGTTGGCTCTGCCCTCCTTCAGGAGTACAGCCCTGTTGCAGACCTCGTCTCACTTTTACGGGACGTGCACGTTGGGACACGATTAAGAGTTACCGTCGGGTCTTCGACGCAGGAATTTACTGTACGGGGAATTGTTGATTCGAAAGTCGACTTCGTTTCTAACCGCATCTTTATGAATGATGCAATGCTCCGCCGTATGGTAAATAAGAATGATTACAATGCGACAGAGATTGCTATTACAACAATCCCTGGTTCTGACCCGTACCTCATAAAGTCTCCTCTTATGCGAAATGGTTACGGCGAAAGCGCAAGGATAAATACATCGTCAGAAGGCGCTCCTGCCTTTTTAGTTAACTTGAAACTCTTCTTTGGTATTATTGGTACGGTCCTCGGGAGTGTAAGTGTCGTTGTTGCGCTTATTACTATTTTCATCATCATTTACATTAGTGCACTAACAAGAAGAAAGCAGATTGGCATCTTGAAGGGAATTGGGGTCTCCCCGCTTGCTCTTGAGTGTAGCTATATCATCCAAGCCCTCGTCTATGTCTTTATCGGTTCAGTGATTTCACTCCTTGTTATCTTCCTTGTGTTAAAACCGTATCTTGACGCAAATCCAATCGTGACTCCATTTGCAAACATTGTGCTTGTGGCAGAACCAGGAAGTGTTTTCATAAAGTGGGTACTTGTTATAGCAATATCGACGCTTGCTGGTTATTTGCCAGCTCGACTCATCGTAAAGCAAAACACTCTAAACGCTATTTTAGGCAGGCAATAACTATGAAAGAGTACATTTTAGAGGGTAAAAATATCGTAAGGACTTTTAAAGAAGGAAGCGGTGAGGCGCGAGTCTTAAAAGGTGTTTCGGTCGAAGTAAAGAAGGGGGAGTTCGTCGCCATAATGGGTAGATCAGGCGCAGGAAAATCAACGCTCCTCTATCAGCTCTCTCTTCTTGATGTACCAACCTCAGGAGAGGTGGTCATTGACGGTATACACACGACAAAACTTTCTCAAGATGAGATGACTAAGATTCGCCTTCGGAAACTTGGGTATGTTTTCCAAGACTATTCACTCGTGCCAGAATTAACCGCTGTCGAAAATGTAATGGTTCCTCTTCTCATGCAGGGCGTTTCTGAGGCGGCAGCGTTTTCAAAGGCTGAAAAAGCACTCACGCAGGTTCTTCTTGGTGAAAGACTGAGTAACACCCCGTCGAAACTTTCAGGTGGAGAGCAGCAACGAGTTTCGATCGCAAGAGCTATTGTCCATGAACCAGCTATTTTGTTTGCAGACGAACCAACAGCAAATCTCGACTCTCAAGCGTCAGAGCTTGTTATAAGCACCTTTGAACAACTCAACAAAGAGCGGGGCCTCACTGTTGTCATGGTGACTCACGAAGAGGACTTTGGCAAAAGAGCTGATCGAATCATTAGACTCGCTGATGGGGTGATATTACCTTAGATTAATGTTTGTGGAGAGTCTCCATGATTTCATCGATAGTCTCTTTGTAAAGAGACACCCCGTGATCTGGTAGCTTCTCTAGTAACGCAAGCGTCTTATCTCGAAGTTCATCAGCTGAAAGTAATTTGTCACTCAGGCTGCGCAGCTCTTCGCGTTCTTCACTTTTTAACACGTCGTGTAACTTAACAACAAGCGTGCCTATAAATAGTGTCTGTAACTTTTGAAGCACCCTCCCTCTCTCTTCTTCAGGCAAATCTTGTACATTAAGAAGATGTTCGTAGTGTTTGAGAAGTTCTGAGTCCATAGAGATTACTTATTGCCATCGAGATTAATAAAGCTATGTTGAGCGCCGACGGAACTTGTGATTCCTTGTTTCTCAAACATGCTACCCTGGCCTGACGTAAATGACGGACCTGGTTTTGTAAGACTGCTTTCTAGGGGGCGCACCTCTTTTGTTGGCGTATTAACCCCGCTTGGGGTGTTTACCACCTTTGTGACACTTGTATCACCTCTTTCTCCAATACTGCTCGCTGCTATAGAAACACAGATAGCCGCAAATACCCCTATAATAGGTATCTTCCCTTGACCAAGACCAAACTTCGACCTAAAAGATTCGTAGAGAGCAACAGCGCCAACGCCGCGCGCGAGACCTTCGACAGCTTCAAAGATTGGAGCGTTTTCTTGATTTGCATAACGAAGTGCGGCTGCACTACCTAAGAAGAAGACTGCGGTAGCTGGGGCCAGAAAGCGTGGAAGCGCGTCTAAGGTGTCGTGGATTGATGTAAGGCCGCGCCTGAGTAGCCCCCTTCTCGCACTCTCTAGCGCCTCGTCGACTGACGCTTCTACATGAGACACAGACTCTGGTGTCGTGTGTGTCCTTTTTACCGCAAGGTCTCTTACAAGTTCGTTAAGTGTTGCGATCTCATCGTCATCTATATGCTGAGAGAGGCGTCGCTTGTCTTCGAGTGCTTCGTATGCATTTCGGAGAGCTAAAAATGATGACTCGATTTCGTTGTTGCCAGAAAGCAGCTCCGCATGCGCTCCTTGAAGATGGCGAGACGCTAGCTGCATGAGCATGTGAAGTTCAGATTCTCTCACACGCTCCCGTTCAATGTCGACGTTATGAGCCTCAGCAAGTAGTGCCTTCGCTTCCTCCCTGCTTTCTTTTGACATGCGGGTAACCCACGCTACGTTCTCACTCGTGAGTCCGTACAAATGAGCGTATGCTTCATATGATGAGGTTGACTGACGAATGCCGGCGTGTCTTTCGTTAATTGCTGTTCCAGCTTCATTCTCAAGCTGTGTTGCTTCGAGTGCTTTTATACAAAGCACACGGAGCCTGGCAGTGTTTGCGAGATAGCCTTCGTGCACACACGCCTCATAACGTTCTTTTTCTTCACGTATTGCCTTAAGAAAACCTTGCTCCTGAAAGTAGGCTTGGTACGCTAAGCGAGCTTGCTCAGCATCACCTGTTTGTGGAGTGGTGAGGCGTCTTTCAATGTGGTCGATAACTTTGTCTGCGAAGAGAAGCGCCGTTTGTCTACTCTCATCAGACTTCGGGTCGCCAACTACGCTTTCTCTGTCGTCAAACCAGGTAGAAATATGTCGCTCCTCTTCGTTTTGAAGCGCCTCCTCAAATGAGTCAAAATATAGTTCAAGTGTCGATGCATTGTGATCAGGTGAAAGTTTCCCTTTGGTTGACTGTTGAAGTGCTACAGTTCTCATGAAATTAAGAATGCAATCTTTTAGCATGAGAACTTCTGGTGATAGTTGACGCTTTTTGTCTTCGCCTCCTGCGGTGTCAGGGAGACCCTCTCTTACCCTTGTCTCATGTGCGGTTTCGATAATACGTTGAGAAGTAAACCTTCCAATAAGTGACTCAAAGCGAGCTCTAAGTGCTTGGCGTCGTTCTTCATCTCCTGCACCAGGTAAAAGTGCTAGGAAGACAGCCTTCTTCACCAGCTCATTGTCGCTTTTGTTGATTTCTCTTGCCTTTCTGCTGTCTTCACCAATGTGTTGCGTTCGGTTAATGAGGAACGTCTTTCCAGGATCGCTTTCTGGCAGACTACTCGCAATCACCACTCGTCCTCCTGGCGCTCGTACCCTGTAGTGGCTATCATTAGTAACTGTATATTTAACAAGCTGAATTCCATCTACACCCCGCTCGAGCGTGTACTCGCTCTCCCCTATTGATGTGGCACATTTCATTTGTAATGTTCGATATTCAAGCTTTTCAACAAGCTCAACTCCTCTAGAAAGAAGTGTTTTGAGTTGTGCAACCGCATCTTGCAACTCTTGCTTTTTATGGTGTGGTGTTTTTGGCCTAGAAACCCCATCATGGGCAACTCTGTTAAATGACACATCAAACGCCCTCAACACTTCAAGCGTTGTATCACGAACAGTTTTAAGCTCGCGACACTCCTCAATGTAGTCATCATCAACATTTGGTGGGCGTACACTTGCGTAGCCTGCGAAATCGTGTGCGCTTGCCACAAGATGTGTCACACCCTTATCAAGTGACGACTGTGCGCCAGCAACCTCTATGCCGATTTTAGATAGCTCATCCCAGGCATGCTGCGATATTGCGCTTGTTATCAGGTAGGAGCCAGGAGTTCGCGGCGCTTTGTGATGCTCTTCCTGTAACTTGTTAACAAGTGTGTCAGGTACCTTTTGTGTTTTTGTAAAACTTGGAATCGTCACCCCAACCCTCTTCGAATGTTCCTCAAGTTGTCTATAAAGATGCGTAAACAAAGTAAGTTGAGTTGCTGCGTGCTGTAACGATGTCTCGATATCACTCTTCTCTAGTGAAGTAACCAATTGCGAGAAAACCGCTTCAATATTTTCTAGCTCATGCTTTATCTCGTGGGTGTCGTTTCCGTAAACGAGTTTAATTGCCTTCCTGAGGTCTGCCTGCTTGTAAAGTGAAGCAAAAATAACCTTCTTTGCTTTTGTTTCTGCAGCGGTGAGATGCTTATACGCTTCTTCGCCGATGAGTGCCTTTACATCGGTCGCTTGGGTCAGGTTGTCTTCTTTAGTCTTACCTTTTTCGCCGGCCGCAACATTACCATTTAGTGTGTAAAGTGTGTGGAGTGCTTGAAGCAGTGCCACTTCGCACTCTTTAAGTTGTGCGTGATCCCCCGCTTCAAGTGCTGCAAGCGTTGCACTAAAAGCACGATCAGCCTCTTCTTTTACTGCTTTTCCTTGCTCTTTTATATTCCTCGGCAGCTTCTCGTAGCGTGCGGTTTCGTTGTCGTAACCAATAAGGCCAAGTCGTAATTTCTTTGACCATTTCGGCCTAATCTCAAAATAGTGTGCAAGCATTTTTTGAGAGAAGCGATTGGCAATTGCTTCTCCAAAGATGGCGACTGCCCGTTCTTCAAACTTCTTCAGTTCAGCTTCGGTTGGGGCGCGCAAGCGAGCGTGCTCTCGCTCGATAAGTGCGATATTTTTTTGTATCTCGTTAAGAGAACGCTCAAGGGTACGCCGTGCTTCTCCGTAGCTTAACCCGCTTTCCTCAAAAAGCTCTCTCGTTTGGTATTCATCGTACGGGCGAAGTTGACTTAGTGCGTGAAGAAGGCTCTCTCTTGCCTTTGTTATGGTGAGTCGCTTATCGTCGAGACCTTTTCGTTCCTCATCTGAAAGTTTTTCAAGAAGGGTCGTGACGTGTTTATAGTAGTGAAGCACGTCAAGTAACTTTTGTCTTTGACTGCGCTCTCCTTTTCTTTGTACTGCATCGCTTAGCTCTAGAAGTCCTCTTTGCTCGTCTTGGGAGAGACCTAATGAGAGAGCCGCATTTAGCACTTGATCGTCTTCTTTTGGTAATGGTGTGGCTGTGTGTGTGGGTGCTGGGGTTATAGTAACTGATGGAGAAGACATGGCAGGTACTGGTGCGGCCTTTTTGTCGCCATCTGGAGCGGTCCCGGCCTTAGGAGTGGTGATGGCTTGGTACGCGTTGTCAATTTCTTCAAGTGACTCTTTAATCTCAAGCCCGTACGATGCAATATCGATCAAAAAATCAGTAAGAGCTTTCTCATCCTCATCATCAGGACTCTCCTCGATGAGATACGATCCGTTGCCGTCAAAGGCTGACGCAAGCTTTTTATCTAATTCTATGAGGTTTTCTTTAAGCTCGGGTAGTTTTTTTGCAATGACCGCAAAGGCAAGTGTTTTTGTCGAAAGCGCCTGTAGCTTGTCCGGAAGCGAGTCAATAAGAGGCACAAGTTCGTCCACCACAAATGAGATCCCAAGAGCGCCGCTCCCCTTTAAGTCAAGATTTCTCTCTACGATGTAAGATTTAAAAAACTCGATTCGAGTAACGAGGGTTCCTAACTCGTTTGCGAATCGTATTGTTTCATGGACTGATTTGGGTGCTCCACCAGGAGGTTTTGGCATTCACACAGTATACAAGAAAAGAGAGAGAGGTTATGAGGAGAAGGTGCGCACTGAGGCGTTTAAGTTGCTTGCGTTTTCTATAAAATTATGCTATAATAAAGTAAATACGGTGATGGATGAGTCGGCGATGAGCCGACCAGTTTTTATTAAGGAAAACGATTATAAATAAACATTCGCTATGTTAGACATTAAAGCGCTTAAGGTTGCCCTTGAACAACTAGAAGCAGAAAAAAGAATACCCCACGAGAAAGTCGTTGATGCCGTCGAGAAGTCTCTTGCGGCCGCTTATCAGAAAGAGTATGGAAAGCGTGGCCAGCTTGTTCGTTGCCATATCGACTTTGATACGGGCGAAACGAGGTTTGATCAGGTGAAGGTTGTTGTCGACGAGACTACGGTGCGTATGATCACCGAAGAGGAAGAAGCGCTTCTTCCTCCACCGAAGGAAGGAGAAGAGGGCGACTTTTTGCCGCGCTTTAATGAAGAGCGACACATGCTACTAAATGACGCACGTCTTCTTAAGCGAAACGCTGAACTTGGCGAAGAGATTGTGTTTCCACTTGATAACAAAGATGACTTCGGTCGCATCGCAGCACAGACCGCTAAGCAAGTTATCGTTCAGAAATTAAGAGAGGCAGAGCGTGAAAGTGTTGTTGGTGAGTATGAGAGTAAATCAGGCAGTATCGTCTCAGGTGTTGTACAGCGCATCGAACGAGGCATGGTCTTTGTCGATCTTGGTCGCGCGACAGCGGTTCTTCCAGCTGAAGAGCAGATTCCAGTTGAAAGATTCCGCCCAGGCGAGCGTATCCGCGCGTACCTCTACTCTATCGAGGAAGGCATGCGTGGACTATCAGTTCGCCTATCTCGCACTCATCCAAAATTCCTCATCGAGCTTTTCAAACAAGAGAGCGCTGAAATCGCATCAGGCACAGTTGAAATTGTTTCTGTTGCTCGTGAGCCAGGCAGTCGATCGAAAATTGCTGTTAAGTCAAATGATCCACGCATTGATCCAATCGGAGCATGTGTCGGGCAGCGTGGCGTACGTGTGTCAGCCATTACTCAAGAACTTTCTGGTGAGCGAATCGATATCATTGAGTGGCGCGATGAGCCGCGTGATTTTATCGGCGAAGCACTTTCTCCTGCCACTCCACTTGCAATTGAATTAAATGATGATGAGAGAAAGGCGACTGTCACCGTTGCTTCTGACGAACAGTCTCTCGCAATTGGTAAGGGCGGACAGAATGTGCGTCTTGCTGCGAAGCTTACTGGTTGGAAGATAGATATTGTCTCTGACCAGAATGAAGATGATGAGTACGAGTCAGACGGCGACACTGAAGAGACGCTTGAAGAAGAGGAATCTCACGTACTACAAGAACAGGAAGTTGCAGACACTACTAAGAATATGGAAGTAAGCGATGAGGAAACGCTTGAGGATGGAGAGATTCTCTCTGAGAAAAGCGATACCAAAACTGATGAAACAGAAGGAGAAAAAGCTTAATCAGCTTTCCCGCTTCTCGTCATGAAACACTATAGACACTAAGAATAACTAAGCAATTATGTCACTTAACTTACTTCACGATATCCAAGCAGGCGCTGAAGCTCCTGATGTTATCACAACAGTAATTGAAATAAATAAAGGCTCACTTAACAAGTATGAGCTTGATAAAGAGTCTGGACTCATCAAACTTGATCGTGTTTCTCACACCGCTCAAACGTTTCCGTTTGACTACGGGTTTGTTCCTCAGACCCACTGGCACGATGGTGACCCACTTGATGTTATCGTTATGACAACTTCTCCGCTCATTCCAGGTGTTCTTGTGGATGTTCGTCCCGTTGCTGTTATCGATATGGTCGATACAGGAGAAAGTGACGCAAAAATAGTTGCTGTTCCAGTTGGAGATCCACGTTTTGACCATGTTAAGGATCTGAAAGATATAAACCCTCACTTTCTAAAAGAGGTAGTGCACTTCTATGAAAACTATAAAAAACTTCAGAAGAAAGAAGTGGTGATCAAGAAGGTTCAGGATGCGATGAAAGCAAAGAAGGTTATTGTTGAAGCAATGAAACTTTATAAGAAGATGATGAAAGAAAAGCAGCTTGCCAAGTAACCGCGTATGAAGATAACAAAAACCTCAAAAGAAAAAAGCGTCATTTCATTTGATGTAGTCATTGAGAAGGATGACTTCATGTCATATTGGGACAAAGCGGTAAAGAAAGTAAAAGAGACCGTTGAGCTTGACGGCTTTCGCAAAGGGCATGTGCCTGAGAATATTATTGTGTCGCGTTTCGGCGATATGATCGTTCTTGAAGAGATGGTGAACTTAGCGCTTCGCGAAGCGTATGTAGAGGCTATTAGCGAGCACAAGATTATTCCCGTTGGTGAGCCTCAAGTTCAAGTAAAGAAGCTGGCAAAAGATAACGACTGCGAGTTTACAATTGATGTTGCAGTGTTGCCTGAAGTGAAACTTCCAGACTATAAGACTGTCGCTAAAGGGGTGAAAGTTAAAAGTGACGAAGAGGTCAAAGAAAGCGAAGTAGACGATGTGCTTAAAGAGCTCCAAAAGGGTCGCGCACACGCACATCACCACCACGATGGACATGACCATACTCATGATCACGACCATTCGCATGGTGAGCACGATCACCCCCTCCCTCCGCTTGATGACGCATTTGCTAAAAGTTTTGGTGACACATTCGTAACGATAGATGATCTCAAGAATAAAGTTCGAGAAAATTTAGGTCTTGAGAAAAAACAAAAAGCAAAGGAGTCTCGCCGGCAAGAGATACTTGAGTCTCTCATGGGTAAGGCAGAAGCTGATATTCCGGACGCGCTTCTTGAGCAAGAGCTTGACCGCATGCTTATGCAAATGAAGGGAGATGTCACAAAGTTCGGTGGTACATGGGAAGAGTACCTCACACATGCAAAAAAGACAGAAGAAGAGTTGAGATCAAGCTGGAAGGAGAGCGCACACAAGCGTGTCCTAAGTCAGCTTGTTCTTGCTGAAATAGCGAAGCTTGAAAAACTCACCGCGACAGAAGAAGAGATAGAGGTAGAGTTGGTAAGGCTTCTTGCTCAGGTACAAGATGCTGATCCAACACGAGCGAAGGAGTACCTTTTCCAAGCGCTTTCAAACGAGAAGGTACTTAAGATGCTTGAAGAAGAGAAGTAGACGTTGCTCGTGCTCTCATCACTGTAAAGCAATATAAAAACAAGCGGCACGATGTGCCGCTTGTTTTTGCGTGCAACGTAGTAACTGCTTAAGCGTTGTGGTGGTTGTGGTCACCCTTGTGTTCCTTAACGCTACAGGTAAGGCACTTGCCGCAGTAACAGCCAATTGTCGCGAGAATACCTCCGACAATTGCGATATTCTTGAGGATCATGTTCATTTGGAGGAATTTTCCTTGAACACTTTCCATTGGAAGGTCGGTATAGATTTTTACATGCACAAGTACGGTTGCAAGTACTGTAAAACCAATAAGAGCCCAACCAGCTTTTACGTACTTAAAGCCTACTGCGTACGCAATCGCAAGTGGTATTTCAATAAAGATAACTAAAAGCGCAACAATCATCTGAACAGACTCAGGTACGGGCATTGAACTGTAAAGATCTGCACTTGAGCTCATGAGAAGCTTGAGCTTAGAAAATCCCGCCAGTACAAAGACGAGCGCGATGAGCGAGCGAGCGATAAGGCCGCAATCAAATTTGAATTTCATGAAAAACTATTTATGAATAAATAACCTCTTTATAATGACTAGTAGTATACTACGCACTCTCCCCCTCCTCTAGCGCGTTATACTCAGCAACCGTCTCTTTTATGATTCTTTCAACGTCATTTTCTAATCCTCGCTGGCGTTCAAGTATTTCATCGATCTTATCGTAGTCGTTTTCTTCTAGAGAAACCGTGATCACCCGCAACTCTTCGGGGCTCAGCAGTTCCCCGAGGTGCATAAGTATTCTTTGTATACAGATAAGCCCAAGTTCAGAGATGATCTTTTCTTTAAGCCCTGCAGGCATGCCAATAAGGCCGAGTTCCTCTTCAATTTTTGTTAGGACTGTTGATTTCATAGGTTTAAGCTGGTATTACTTTTTCCATAAGCTGGGCAAGTGTTTGTCCTTGTAGGCCGTCTGCATTTCGTGTTCCATAATGCACAGCTGCAGTGTCTACGAATTTATTGATGGCTGCTTTTTGTGACTCGTCCACTGATCCTAACACTTGAGTAATCGACTCACCGGCGTGAGCAACTAAGAAGTCTGGTTCAAGACCTGGAATAAGTGCTTTTACAAGTGCGCCCTTTGAGTCAATGATGTGTCTCACAGTCGATTTTCGTTCTTCAATTAGAGGGTCGTCATCGGGGTTAGTTATTTGTATTGGGTTTGAAGGCGTTTGGTCAATTCGTTCAGTTATTGGTTGCTCATTTAACCGTTTTGTTTCAGCTTGTACGGCTTGCTGCTCTTCAAGCGAAAGTGTTTCTTGTTGATTTAGTTGAGGAGTGGTTGGTGTTGTCGCAGGAGCCTCAGCCTGAGGAACTTCTGTGACTGCGACAGGTGGAGGTGGTGGCGATGGTGGCGCACTTGGCACTTGCGGTTGAGTGCTTGGCACAGCACTTGCCGTTTCAGGTGGCGGCAAAACTGTTGGAGCGCTGCCTCCTTGTGTAAGAGATTCAGTTGCTTTTTGGAGTAATCCCCAAATACTTTTTATCCCCTCTTTTCCAGCTTCGAGAGCTCCGTTGAGTGCCTCTTTTATCGGCTCGGGTGTATTTTCTTTCATCGCTTCATAGACTCGATCGAGGTACTCCTGCGCAGGCACTTCAGCTAAAATACCTGCAAGCGCGAAGTATGACACCGCCGCATGAAGTGCTGTTTCATACTTTGAAATTGTGTAGACTTCTTTCTCTTCCTCAGCTTTCTTTCTCATCTTTGCGTAGACAGCACTTATGTTTGCAGTTGCGTAGGTGACGCTTATGAGCGATACAGCCACCGCACCTAAATATGCTCCACCAAAAACACCCATTCCTACAACAGAAGCAGAAAGACCGATACGTACACGTGGTGGAAATTCACCCCACGCATCTCCTAGCTTTTCGACGCGGTTAAAGAATCTTCCCTGGATTGAATTTGGATCCATCTCAGCGCTCTTTCTGCGCATTGCTTCAAGATGGCGATTCTTAAGTGAAGCAAGCTTAGCAAACGGTTTTCTCCATGCAGGTACGTTTTCTACAGTTGGTGATGATTCTCTCGGAGTAAGTAAGCCGACTCGTGTTCGTGGTGTCGAGATACGCTCTTTTTCTTTGAGTGCAGCTAGTCTTGCATCTTCATTTTGTGCGTAGAACGTTCGCTTCTCTTGGATAAGTTGAAGACATTTCTCTACTACGTCGTCTTTGTGGCCGGGCAGTAGTTCTTTAACAAGACGGCTCAGCTTCTTTCTAAATTCAAGCTCATCCTCTGGTTTCACAACAAGAAGTAGCTGCTCTTCAAGCGCTACTATCGATTTGCCGACATAGGTTGCTCGATGGTTTTCTTGCTTGAGCTTAAGAAGAAATGGTGTGATGTCTGTCATTGCAAGAAGCGCGTCTCTATCTTGATCGGCAAGCTTTTCATCAAGACTGTCTGCTGGGTTAAATAAGTTCTTCGCGGCGTCATCAAACGCGCGGTCCTTTGCCTCGCGGTAGAGTAGTAAAAATTTCTTTATGAGGTCGACATTTCCCCAAAGGAGCCTCGTCACTGGTTCTGCAAGTACTTCTTCCGTCTGAGAGGCGTCAGCTTCTGTGCGTAACGCTTCTTCGATTGTGTTAAACGCAGCAAGACGCTCATGATCAGAGTCGAGAATACTTGTTTTGGTCTGAAGCATGAACTCGTCGATTGTCTTTGCTCCAAGAAGCTCAAGTGTCATTGGGCTTGTTAAAGAAGTGTCACGTACTTCGTGTGACACAGATGTGCCCACCGCTTGCTCTACTGGAACAAGGTCGTAGTGAGGAGTGTCGTTTGCTTGCTCGCTTCCTAGTGTGACAGGAACAGGTGAAGCGTTATCGGGCAACACAGCATTTGTCGCGTTAAGGTTTTCTGGCACTGATACGTCCCCACTTGGCAGCGTCTGGACTGTGTCTAAAAACGGTGAAGAGGCTTCTTGGGGTAATTCCAACTCATCTGGTTCCGTGGGTGTGTGTTCGAACGGTGCAGCTTCGGTAATTGTTGGTATCTCTGCTGCTTGAGTGCCCCCTTCTTCGCTTGCTGCACGATCACTCTGCTTGCCAGTTTCTTCTTGTGCTGCTGTGGGAGCATCTCCTTGAGGTGCAGCTCCTTCGGTCTGATCAGACTGACGCATCATTGGTGGCAAGCTTTCAATCGCAGCCATATCGACACCAGCAAGTTGAGTCGTCAAGTTTTCATCAGTACGCACTTCTTGAGTTGCGTACGGCACGCCGTGAGTATCAAGAAAAGCAGAAAGCTTTGCTGTTTCAGGGCTTACGATGATATTTGGATTGTCAGGAGTATTTGCAGCATCGCTTAAGTCTGGAATAACTGCAGGTGCAATAACCTGAACTGCATCGGCAGAAATGACACTGTCCTCACCTAAAGTTGGTATGTCGTCCCCATTTGGAATGGGGCGTGCCTGCGCGAGGTTTCCATTCCCAGTATCATCTGCAAGATCAAGAGTCACCCCATCTACAAGTGTCGGCATTGTGGCAGGTGGGTTGTTGACTACTTTCACAAGGTCGCCCCCATCGATTACTTCGCCATTCTCGTCGCTTCTATTGCTTACCAGTGTGGTGGGGTCTACAGAAGAAGGTTCTAGTGTCGTAGAGAGTGCAGGGCGCGAGAGTGGGTCACTGATTGTGGAGAGATCATCAGTCCGCGTACCTTCCGCTCCTGATAGAAGCGGTTGAGTGTCTTTCCAGACCTCGCCTTCAAACGGTTGAGTCGGCGCCTCAAGTGTTGTCTTACTAAGAGCTTGACGTATTAATTCTTGAGCTCTAGCTTTCGCCAGAGCAGCCTCATCTACGATGATTTCTTGCGAACGTAGTTCCGTCCTAAACTGCTGAAGTGCGAGGTTAGTAATTTTTAATTCAACTTCTCTACGCAAGTCTTGATCATCACCAAAATCAATATCTGCTAGTTCCTCTCGGAGATGGCTTTTTAGCGCTATTTCTGCAGCTTGTATAATAGTGGCGCCATCCTCACCGTGCTCCTTGTGAGCACTTGTGGTGCCACTCACAGCTCTTTCGAGTGTTGCTTGTAGAGTTGACGCCGCGCGTGGGCCTACAACTCCAAAGTCTCCGAGTTTAAGTCGCTCAATGAGATTGTTAAAGTCACCTGCATCAAGAAGACGCTCAATTGGTATGTGCTTTTTTTCGACGGTTCTGGCAGGCGCTGCTTGCGATCTTGTTAGTCTTGGGATAAACCAATTCGTTACACGAGTAACTTTTGCAAAAAAGTTTATTCCTCGCGTGGTTGGTGTGGCATTAGTTGCCTGAGAAGGTAGCTCAGGAGGTTTTGTAGGTTCGATGGTTTGAACCGTTACCACTTGGGTAGCCTGAGACGGCGCACCTCCCGAAACTCTTCTTTCCGGCATTTCAGTTGAGAGCGGTGGCACGCCAGAGTTCATGCGAATAGTTCTCGTACTACCCGGCAACCTTGCAGTTGGTCGACCGGTTACTGCTAGGCGCGCAAGTGGCCCTCCTTTACCACTTTCTTGGGTAGTGTAAGACTCTTTGTCCCCTTTCGGCGGCTGCTCATTCATATGCCAAGTATACCTTTTGTTTTCTTATTGAGTAGAGAGATACGCACAGATAATCGCTGCAGTTTCTGCTCGTAGCGTATAGGGAGAAAGTGTTACTGGCGTGTACCCGTAAGAAGAAAGCAGAATCTCTTCTTCGTGTGTCCATCCACCTTCTGGTCCAATGAACACTGCTCGAGGTGTTCCTTTTGCAAGAGATGATACTTGACTGTGAAAAGCTGTATCAGCTCCTAAAGAGCCGAAAAAGGTGTGCGCAGGTGAAACACTTTCATTACCAAGGTAGTGGCGAGCCTCATCAAGAGTAAGCTCAGTGCTTATTTGAGGGGGTTTCGCTTGACCACACTGTTCAGCCGCCTCTTGTGAAATCTTTTTAAGTCTTATAAAATCAAGATTTTTCGGAATACTTCTAGAAGACGAAATCGGGATGATGTGTGTAACACCGCATTCAGTTGCTTTTTCCACAACTATCTCAAAAAGGTCTTTTTTTATTGAAGCAAGGAAAAGGTAAGTAGGGTGTGTCTCAAGTGACACGAAAAGACGCTCCTCTTCCACTAAGGTAATCGCATCGCGTGAAATGGAGGTGATGCGATAGAGAATATCAAACCCATCACCATTAAAAAATGTAGCTTTTTCACCAACTTTTGCACGAAATACAGTACGAAGTTGTCGAGCCGCAGACTGTTCTTGTAGGACTAACTCTTCACCAAGGGGTTGATCTACGAAGAAGCGATGCAATCGCATGAAGATGAGCCTACAGGAATGCTAAACACCCCGCAACCTATTTGTAAGGACAATAATTAAGCGCTAAAGAGGTGCTTGATAAAGAAGTATGACCTATATAAAAGACAAGTAAAAGACTTATCCACACCGTGTCACTTGTCTTATAAAAGACGAGTGCTACACTCAAGGACAAGGTAAGGGCGCCGACATGGCCCTCCCGAGCCTATCGGGTAGTATGCGTCGAGCAAACTTACCACAACGTGTTCTTTATCAAGTGACGACAATTCATCAAATGTCACATAAATCAAACTCAAATTCTAGAGAGTCACACTCTCAACACTCAGGTCTCCGTGACCTGACAAGTCCTTAAAGGACACCTCACTATTCTCGTTCTTTAAGAGTCTATCGCTTGTGAAAGCTATAGCTCGCACTTTTTTAGAAACCCCTTGGTTTCACAAAAAGAGCCCCGGATCTTGCGCAAAGCATATGCTGTGCACAAAATCCGGGGCTTTTTACATTCCACAGTTTCTATTTGTCGTGCCAAGGGTACTCGTTGAGTGGTAAAAAAGGGCGCCTTGCGGCGCCCCTTAGGGTGTGTGACGGTATTCTCGTCACTTTTTTTCTTATTTTTCTCCGCCCTTGCCGTCGCGGCGGCTTCTCGCGAGCACGCGAGCTCGCTCGAGTCCGGCTTCAGCGGTCGCTTTTTCGGCTTCAGCCTTCTTGCGGTGCTCGACCGCAAGGGCGAGCGCGTCACTCGCCACCTTCTTGCCGTGGTCAAACCACAGGGAGATACCCTTGTGGCCGACCTTCGTGAAGATTGCGAAGGCGAAGCCGGTGCAAATGCACACACCGGCCAGCCAGAAGCCGCCGAACTTCGCACCGTTCTGGAAGAACGGACCCCAGAACCATGCGGCTCCGAGACCGAGCACCCAAAACGGGCCGACAAAGACGACGGCCGCCTTCATGGCCGCGCCGGCCGCTTCCCAGCCTGCACCGGCTGCACCGAGGCAGACGACGCTTGCGAGGAGGAAGCCTCCCGCCCACGCGTCCCAGCCGAAGCTGAAGCACGCAAGCGAGAGAATACCGCAGACGATGCCGGCGAACGCCGAGGGGTATTCCCCGGCGAACTTTTGCACAGCACCACCGGTGCTTGATGCGCCTTTGCCAGCCGCTTTCGCGGAGGCACGGGCGGCGTCTTCGAGTTTGGCGCGGACCACGCCACTACCGTAGGTGGTCACGGCGTAGTCAAGGCCGCAAAGCGCGACGGCGAGCACGGTGAGCATTACACCCGCGCCGGTGTGTCCGGCGATGAACGCCCAGACCGCGACCGCGAAAGCCACGATGCCGGCGGTCGCCAGCATGTGGCGGGTGGCCCAGAGGAGCCCGGCGCCAATGCGGCGCTCGAGCTCATCGAGCATGTCCCCGTTTTTGCGGGGTTCGGGAGAGGTGGTGGCCACGGAGGCCTCCTTTCTAGAGTTAAAAGTTTCAAACAACCCTGTGATTACAGGACTTCTTGAGAAACCTTGCGGCCGCTCACTCATCCCGAATCATTGGGTATATTATAGCATATTTAGCGTGAAAAGTCAATAGTATTTACGTTGTAAAATCATGGTATAGTGCAAGTGAAGATGGTTCCCGAGTCTCCGTAATTTCCCTTATTCTTCAAGCGTTTTCTGCAATTCACCCGCTATCTTCACTTCCCCAGCATTACCTCATCCTGTCCCTCTTCTGTATCCAGACAAACCGCTTCAATTACGAATTACATCCCTATTCATTTTTATGTTAATCCCAACAGTTATTGAAAAAAGTCAGTTCGGCGAGCGCGCCTATGACATCTATTCTCGGCTCCTTAAAGAGCGCATCATCTTCCTTCATGATGAAGTGAATCATCACACAGCGTCTTTGGTCGTTGCGCAAATGCTCTTTCTCGAAGCGGAAGATCCTAAGAAGGACATCACACTCTACATCAACTCCCCTGGCGGCTCTATTCAGGCTGGTATGGCAATCATCGATACCATGCATCACATCAAGCCAGACGTGGCGACTATTTGTACCGGTATGGCAGCATCAATGGGCGCAATGATCCTCTCTCAGGGTGTGAAGGGTAAGCGTTATGTGCTTCCTAATTCTGAAGTGATGATTCATCAGCCTTTAACTGGCGTCGAAGGTCAGGCGTCTGATATTGAAATCACCGCAAAGCACATCATGAAACTACGTGACAAGCTCTACGACATGCTTGCGTCAGCAACAGGAAAGACAAAGGCTCAAATCGAGAAAGACTCTGATCGTGATTATTGGATGAGTGCCGAAGAAGCAAAGAAGTACGGCATTATCGATCAGATACTTAAGCCGAAGGTTCGGGCCTAGCGAGTGAACAAGAAGCGATATGTTAATCGCAACAATAGCACTCCTCTTTGCATGTTTTGCAACAAGCTTTGTGCTTGGCTACTTCTTCTCGTCTCTTGCTGCACGTGTGCGCAAGGGTTCTATCAGGCGTGAGATTGATGACATGCTTCACGAGGCGAAGCAAAACGCTAATCAGATTGAAGAGCGTGCGCTTGAACAAGCAAGAAAAGCAAGAGAAGAATTCGATAGGCATGAAGATCGGCTTCACAAACTCGATGAGCGATTAGAGCGCAAAGAGAATGAGTTAAGCAAACGCGAGCTCGCGGTCTCGCAAGAGTACGAGTCTCTTCGAAAGAAAAGTGAAGAGATGCGTGCGGTCAAGGACAAGCTTGAAGAAAAGAGTAAAGAGTATGAGAAGCGTGTCGCGCTTGCTGCACACATATCAGAGGAAGAAGCAAAGACATTACTTTTTGCCAATCTTGAGCGTGAGTATAAAAGCGACATTGAGGCGAGACTCTTTAAGCTTTCACGCGATGGCGAATCTCGTCTTGAGGCGAAAGCACGAGATATCTTAGCAACAGCGCTCTATCGCATTGGGAACACTGAAGTAGCGAGCTTCTCAACAAGTACCGTTGAGCTTGAGGATGAAGAAGTAAAAGGTAAGATAATCGGCAAGGAAGGTAGAAATATCAAGGCGTTTGAGCGTGCAACGGGAACTGAGCTTATCATCGACGATACCCCGAATTCGATAGTGGTCTCTTGTTTTGACCCTGTACGGCGAGCGATCGCTGTCACAGCACTGCACTTCTTGGTAAAAGATGGTCGCATTCAGCCTGCAAAGATAGAAGAGTTCGTCGAGAAGGCTAAGAAGGAAGTTGGCGCTCTTATGAAAAAGAAAGGAGAAGAAGCAATTCACGAGTGCGGCCTAGTGGGTGTGCCAGAGCAAGTCGTGGCGCTTCTTGGTCGTCTCTACTTTCGTACAAGCTACGGACAGAATGTGCTGACACATTCGGTCGAGATGGCCCACATTGCTGGCATGCTTGCAAGCGAGCTTGGGGCTGATGTCTATGTTGCTAAGGCGGGTGCGCTCCTTCATGATATTGGTAAGGCGGTGGATCACGATATTCAGGGTACTCACGTTGAGATAGGAAGGAAGATACTTAAAAAGTATGGTGTTGATGATCGCATCATTCTCGCGATGCAGTCTCATCATGAGGAATACCCGTATGAGACGATAGAGAGCATTTTGGTTCAAGTCGCAGATGCTGTCTCTGCAGGCAGGCCAGGTGCGCGTCGCGATACTGTTGAGAAGTACATAGAAAAGCTAGGACAGCTTGAAGCCCTCGCTCTTGCTTTTGAAGGTATAGAGAAAGCGTATGCGCTGCAAGCAGGTAGAGAGATCCGCGTCTTTGTCACACCTGAAATCGTGTCTGATCTTGAGGCAAGGAAGCTCGCAAGAACACTCGCACTCCGCATCGAAGAGGAGCTTAGATATCCAGGTGAAATTAAAGTGCATGTGATTCGAGAGTCGCGAGTGATTGAATTTGCGCGATAGATAAAAGGAAAGAGAAAAAGCGCGGCGGGTGGTCGTGAAATGGTGACGACCACCCAGTCGCGCTTTTAGCGTCAGCTTCCCGCAAACTACGGGATGATTATTCCCTCCTTGAGCGCTTCCTCGCACTCACCGACGAACTCTTGAAGCTCGTCTAAGGGCTGCTCGCCTTGTGTCAGACGCAAAGGCAGCCTTCTCGCGTAGACAAGTGCACCACCTGCAACCATCGCGATGAGTGTCGCAAATGGCGTAAACAAATAGTCGACCATTTTCTTTCCCCTGGGAAGTAAGGTTCATCAAAAACCCTATCATGACGATTCGTTTTGACAAGCGTCAAACTGTGTATTATTCAAATTAGTAAAACTTGCCAAAAATCCCCACTTCTATATACTTTTTGTACAGCCCGACTGGCGACAGCTCGCGGCGCATTAACAAAGATCACTAATCTTTCGATGTTGTGGTCCTAGGAAAACACAACATTGAGCAATTCGCTATGAACAAGCAAGGTCTTGTTGAAGCAGCATATGAAGTACTTGGCACCACCAAGGTTCAAGCAGAAGCTGTTGTCGACGCAATTATGGATACGATTGTAAAGTCACTTAAACGAGGTGATGAAGTATCAATCGCAGGTCTCGGTAAGTTTTCTGTAAAACTCCGCAAGGCGCGCGAAGCTCGCAACCCTAAGACTGGTGAGACAGTTAAGGTTCCTGCAACAAAGGTTCCTAAATTCTCAGCAGCTAAGGCGCTAAAGGATGCGGTGAAGTAATTCACTACACCTTTACACAACAAAACACGCAGTGTTTACGCTGCGTGTTTTGCTTTTAATCTGCTAGTTTATTTTGTACTTCTCACTGGATAGTCGATCTAGCTCATCGGTTAGATGATCCCTTTCAGCTTTTAGTCGGTTAAAATCCTTACTGCCTGGTGTGTCTTTCAGAAGTAAAGCTCTTACTGAGGTAAGTCTGTTTTTCAGTTTCCCAAACTCGGATGTTTCTCCTTTAATCGCCCCGGTTTCTTGACCCATTTTTGCAAGGAGCTCATTTCTTCTCGCTTGAAGTTCAGCGACAGGTTCATTTTTCCCGGCCGCTGCCGCAATCTGTTCGTTAAGTAAACGTACTTGCGCTTCGATATTTTCGCCTACTGTTGGCTGTGGCTTTGGTGCTGCTTCTCCCATATGTACCACAAGTATACACCTCCTATAAAAAAGAAAAAGACCGAAGGTTTCCCTTCGGTTTACTTGATGAGTTTGAGGTTTGGCCTTGGTGGCGTCGGCTTTACGCCGATGCCAAGCCTTTCCTCAACCTCGTGCATCATGAGGTTGAGTGTATCAAGAGCGTCTTGAATGCGACGCATGAGTACCGCCCTTGCCACGAGGT
>JACCDR010720901.1_pt1 | contig 49074 bp, 59 predicted proteins | sample 7446431 | NCBI WGS metagenome assembly JACCDR01 (sample SAMN15323443, study PRJNA562643) | freshwater metagenome | isolation source: river surface water | place: USA:Blue River Watershed | collected 2017-08-17 | reverse complement strand
AGGATGGCACCGAATCGCCCACGCTAATCGAGGCAGTAGCGGAAGTGGCCCCTGGGCCGATGACTCACGAGCAGATGGAGAAAATCAGCGAGCTAATGCCAAAGTGGTGGTCGGTCAACTATGGGGTTGACCTGGAAGCTGATGGAGTTGAGGAGTCCGATGTATTCGCGACCGCCAAAGAACAATGGACGCACTTCCTCACGAAGCACTGGGGAGTATCGACCATCCGCGAACTCAACGCGACCCAGGCCGACCAATTGGTGGTCGAAATGAGCGAACCATTGGGCGCCGCGATGTTTGGCCCGAAGGCGGACGAGGTGGGAAGTGACGGCGAGAAAGGAGGTGAGCCGACAAACAGCAACCAGTAATTAGCAACCAGTGAATAACAATCAGAATTTAACCAGTAACAACTAACAGAATTAGCAATCAACAAGAGGAATTACCATGAGTAACGTTAGCATTTTTGACGATATGAACGAAGACACCGCGTACGATGCAGGCGAAGTAGACGCCGCCGCCCAGGGATCAGTCGTACCCCCTGGGTTTTACATGGCGACTCTCAAAGAAGTCAAGGATCGCACGACGCAACAAGAGCGATCGCTGCAGGAATTGGTGTTTGAGATCACCGAAGGTCGCCACGCGAAACGGCAGGTACAATTCTCGATCTGGACAGACGTGGCAGTGGTTGACGCCGAAGGCAATCCGAAGTCACCTGAGAAAATCGAAGAAGAGCGAAACCGCGCCCGCAACCAGTTTGTCAAAGCGGGGTACGGCCTGGGGTTGTACGTCAAGAAGGTGATTGACGGCAAAGAGAAGTACATCATCACCGAGGGGATGCGAAACTTCCGCGATGTGATCGACGCGACCTGTATCATCGAGACGAAGACTCGCACCTACAAGAACAAGGATGGCGAAGACAAGACGTCGGCGGAAGTGACCATGTTTGGGGTGCTGCCGGTCACGGACGAGAACCGGAAGAAGCTGGGCGAAAAGAAGGCCGGGGAGAAACCCGACGCCAAGTCGGGCGCCGCAGCCGCACCGGGGAGTGGTGGGAAGTCGACCGGTGTAGCCGCAACACCCGCTAAACCCGCACCAACCAAGAAGAGTTTAGCCGGTTTGCTGTAACAGTGACGCGTGGATCGTGACGCCAGACCGCCCACGTCTGGCTTTTTTTATCGACTGAAATGCCCAGGTGACTGACCAAGTGACTGACCAACTACTGACGAACAACAAGGAATAATCATGCCTGCGTATCGACTAGCGGCCAACCTCGCCGCGACGGAACACATCGCCATCGTAAATGATGTGAAATGGGCGGCGGCGGACGGCTCCGCGTGCATCATCGTTTTTCGGGACGGGTGCAGCGGCAAAGCAAAGGTGTCGCACGAACACTTTACGATGGGGTGTAAGTACAAATTCCAGGGCCGCTGGGGACCCACCAACGCAAAGTACGGCGACCAGTTTGTCATTGACACGTTCGAGTTGATCGAGCATGGCGGTCAAGCTGGAGTGTGCAACTACTTGGTGAAATTCGCGGATCTCCGCAAGCCAGTCGCCGAACGATTATGGATGCGGTTCGGCGACGAGACCGTGAAGGTGCTCCGCGAACGTTACGCGGAATGTGTCGGCGATAAACTGCTGACCGAGGATGAAGCCAAACAAGCCAGTGAAACGCTGACCCGGCACCAAGAGTACGAAGGGACGCGGATCGAGCTATACGGGTTGCTCAAAAGTCGTGGATTCCACTCGACGATTTATCAAGCGATCTTGAATCGCTGGGGCAAGAAAGCACCCGCAACTATTCGCCGCGACCCGTTCAAGTTGCTGGGCATGCCTGGGGCTGGTTTTGTTCGCTGCGACAAGATGTGGCGAGAGATCGGACTACCCACCCACCGCCTGAAACGGCAAGTGTGGTGTCTAATCAATGAGCTGCGGAACGGTCGCGACGGTCACACGTGGATCGATTACGCCGAGGTGCGAACCAAGCTCAATACGTTATTCAATCATAACGCCAAGCCCGACGCGGTACTGAGTGCGGCGACGCGAGTGGGACTGATCGCCAGTTACTTTGAGAGCGATTCCTCTGTCGGTGGTAGCGACAAGCTGTGGATTACCCTGGGCGACCGCTACCAGGCCGAACGATCAATCGCCGCGAATATCGAGCGACTGAGCCGCACACCAAACCGATGGCCCGAATCGATACCAGTATCGACCGTCGAAGGTGACCGCTTGCCATCGACCCACCAAGCCAAAGCCTGGGCGGACGCTGCGCTATCGCCAGTAACCTGCCTGATCGGCGGCCCTGGGGTGGGGAAGTCGCACGTGGTGGCGTACGTGATCCGCGAGATCCGCCGCCGCAACCCGGACGCCCAAGTGGTCTGCTGTGCGCCCACGGGCAAAGCAGCGGTGCGGATGACCCAATCGATGACCCAGGCGGGATTGACCTTGTCGCCCGCTCAGACGATTCACCGGCTTCTGGGTGTGCGTAACGGTGCCGGCGGCGATGGTGGTCGAGGCGGCCAAGCGTTCGAGCATGGTCGTAACAATCCGCTGGAGTGCGACTATTTGATTGTCGATGAGTCGTCGATGATCGATACGCACCTGATGAGCTGCCTGCTCGATGCGTGCGACAACCACACCCACGTGCTGTTTGTTGGGGATACTTTTCAATTACCGCCGGTAGGCCACGGGGCACCGCTGCGGGACATTATTGCCGCTTGCAACGCGTACGGCCAACTAAGCGAGGTGCGGCGGAATGCGGGTCGGATAGTCACAACTTGCCACGCGATTAAAGACAGCCAAGCGATGAAGTTTTCGGAGAAGCTTGATTTGGACGCGGGCGAGAATCTGTTACTGGTCGATGTCGAAGCCAGCCAAGTGATGGACACGATATTGGATATTATCGAACTAGGAATCAAGCAATACGACCGAGTCCGTGACACCCAGGTGATTGTGGCACTCAACGAAAAGGGGGCTTGCAACCGCGATTTGCTCAATCGCAAGATTCAACAGCTGCTCAACCCCGACGGGTACACGGTCGACGACTGCAAGTTTAGGGTAGGAGACAAAGTAATTTGCACGTCAAACCGGTTCGCGACCGTGTACACGCCTGAGTTCGGTTGGGCGCGAGATGGAGCACTTCCCACCCACGCTCACGAGTACCGCACCCGGCGCCCAGCTGAAGGCATGACGGATATGTACGTGGCCAACGGCGAGATCGGGCGGGTGATCGCGGTAGGCAAGTTTTTGGTTGTGCGGTTCGGCGAATCGCAGCAATTGGTTCGATGCGAACTCAGCGAGGGGGTTGACCTGAGCTACGCAGTCACCTGCCACAAAATGCAGGGGAGCGAATCGCCGGTGGTGATCATCGCGGTTGATCCGGCGGCCAGCTCGATTGCGGATCGATCCTGGCACTACACCGCGATATCGCGAGCCAGTAAGGCGTGCGTGGTGGTCGGACCCCTGGGCACGATTCGCCAGCAAGTGATCCCGATGAAGCTGACACGACGGGTGACCTGGTTAGCGGAGATGCTACGGTACGACTTCCCCCATCACCAAGTGGTGATCAACCAACGGACTGATCGGCGGCGTGGGAATCGGTCGGGCGACCACGGCAGCGGAGGTGGGAAGTGACCGCATCACCGTTTACCATCGCGATAGATACCCGCGAGCAGTTGCCGTATGCGTTCGAAAAAATCGAAGCCCCAAGAAAGAACTCCAACAAAAAAGAAAAATTGTTGTACTTAGACTTGCCCACGAAAATCACCACGCTACGATCAGGCGACTACTCCATCGTAGGGCACGAATCGAGCGTGGCTGTCGAACGCAAGTCCGCCGAGGATCTGTACTCGACCGTCTCCCAGGGCCGCGACCGATTCACGCGAGAATTGCAGCGGCTCAACCAAATGGAGATCGCCTGGGTGGTGGTGGAGTCCGAGTTTCGGGAACTGCTGGAGTCGCCGCCGAAGTTCACGAAATTCAACCCGACCGCGTTGGTGCGGTCAATCGACGCGTGGCAGGTGCGGTATCCAAGGGTCCACTGGTGGTTCGTGCCGAGCCGGATCGCGGGTGAAGTGAAGACGTTTCGGTTACTGTACCGGTGGTGGCTGGAGATGACCGAGCGGGTGCAATTGGTAAAATTAGGTGAACTCGTGGAGTACTCAATATGAAAGACTTGATACTACTTAGGGACTTACAAGATGCTAGACAGGTGCAAAAATGCAATGAAGTAGTTGCATTCAGAAAAACCCATCGCGATAACCTTTATGATTGTGCGCCGGTGCTTGTGTTTGCTGACTGGCTAGATGAACATGAATATTTTAGATCAGCAGAACGCTTACGAATTTTTGCTAATTATGTAATTAATGTGGATCGCGAATCAATGCACTGGTGTATGAAGTGCGGGAGTAAAAGCGTTATTCCTGATGGAGTCCCATTTATATACGATCAACAGTACAACACAAGAAACGATCATTCTTGTGGCTGCGATAGGAAGTTTAAAAGCTATATTTTAACACAATACGGACTAGTCAAAACGGAAAAATATACTCAGCTCAATTATCACGCACTGATGACTCTTAGAAATTGCGCTTTTGAATTCAAAGAGTACAGCGACAATATATTTATGTATTTTCAATACATGAACTGGATGAAAATTAATAAATTACAAGATAGATTGATTTCAAGAAATATATGTATTGGCAATACATTTTGGGATGTTAAATCTCCTGAAGTTCACGCTTCTATACGTCACTATCATTATGGCAGCAATAGAATTGATCGATATTTATTCAGAACTGAAAATGGTTTTGAAGAATATATTAACAATGATTACACGCCAATTGAAAGATTCATTGGGCATATACTCAAGGTTAAAACAAAAGTAATATTGTTAAATCCAATTGTTTTTGATGCTGTCCTATCAGATGCTTCTAGCAAAGACAAGAGAAAAAATAAAGAAGCGTGGATTATTTGATAGATTTATATTTGTTAAAAAATCAGAATAGAAGATATTTATGAATGATGAAAACCAAGATGGCGACATTTCGCGTGCAGACAATGACGAAAATTCAAGCGATAACGATTCTCAGCCATCATATGGCTATATTCCTGTCACTTACTCCGGCCCTGATCCAATCGAACTACCCACCTCCCCAGGGCGGATCAACCGCGAAGCCGCTGCGGTGATCGTCGCCAACCTGCAGGTATTTCATTCGATGATGCCCAGCTCGACTGGTATCACCGAGCTGCGGTGTCTGCCGACCGACCGCGAGAAGCAGAAGGGAGTGCCGTCGGGGTTCTTCAATTTGGGCTCGCTGGCGTCACTGAGTAAACTCGCCGAAGAAGCGATCTATTCGAACCAACGCGGTTACTCAGCGTACTGGGTACCAAACCCGCTCAACTCTCACGTCTGGGGTCGACGCCGCGACAAGGTCCAAGAAAACAAACCCAAGGGCGGCATGGCATCGGACAGCGATGTATTCGAGCGGCGTTGGCTGCTGATCGACATCGACCCGATCCGCGATCCACTGTACTCCGATTCGCCGAGCAGTCAAGCAGAGAAAGATGCAACCAAGGACCTGCTATTCGTCATCGAGACCGCGTTGGCAGTCCGCTGCGGTGTCACCCAATGGATCGAGGTGGATAGTGGGAGCGGTTGCCACCTTTATGTTTCGCTGGCAATCGATCACGGCGATTACGCGGCGGATATCTTGCGACGACTCGACGAACTGTTCAGCACTGATCGTGCCCGCGTGGACACGTCGATATTTAACCTTGCCCGGATCATGAAAATCCCAGGGACCAGAGCCTGGAAACCAACGATGTGCCCTGGGCGTGAGGCCCGGATGAGCCGGATCACTGGGGTAGAAAAGGGCGAGCCGATATCACAGCTCGATTTGCTCGAACGGTTGATGGCGATGAGTCAGACGATCACGTTTCCGGCGGGTGGCGAGTTGCCCGCACGTCCCACGTCTGCACGTCCCACCTCCGCACGTCCCACCTCCGCACCGCAACCGCCAACCTACTCCCGCACCGACGTCACAACCAAGTACGGGCGTAACGCACTCGACCGCGAGACCGCGAAGGTTCGTGGCGCCACATCCGGCAGCCGCAACCACACACTCAACGAGGCCGCGTTCGCGATCGCTCAACTAGTCGCGGGCGGAGAGATCGACGAATCGGAAGCACTGTATGAACTGCGAACCGCCGCCCAGGGAATTGGGTTGAGCGATACCGAGATCGGGAAGACGCTCACATCAGCCTGGGAATCGGGCACCAAACAGCCACGTAATGCGGGGATGCGCGAAGTCGCTAGCCCTGGGACGGGTGAGGTGGGAAGTGCCCAGATTGATGAGTCGGTCGAGGCGATGATTCCGGTGGGGTTGCGGGGCGATCAGGCTGCACATCCCACCGCACCACCGACGCAATCATCCGCACCACCCACCTCGCCAACTCCAACGCCTGCCGAGTCGCCACCACCCACCTCGCCACCGCTGCCAACTCTGCCAAATCTGCCCACCGTCGTTCGCCCAGCTCGACGCGTGACGTTGTTGCAAAGCTTCAGACTCAAAACCAACGAAAAGGGAATCGATATCCGCGAGCCACGCCCGATCCGCGATATCATCGCCGACATCCTATCGATCTCCCCTGGGTGGCCGAAGGTGGTTGGCGGCCAGATCCTTACCGAGATCAAGCCATCCGCCGAGGGTTTACATTCACCCTACAACCCCTGGTTGATCAAGAAACCCAACCAGCTATTCAGTTGGTTGAACGGCATCATCCCAGGCGGCACCAACTTTCCCCACGATCCCGCGTTACCCAGCCGCGAAGACGTCCACGAGCAGCTGATCCGCACCGCACCCGACCAATACGATTCGGTGGAGTACTACCCGCACTACCCACCTCTGCCCGGCGTGTACTACCACCACGATCAACTCCCACCGCCGCCCGGCACTGCCCTGGATGAGTTCGTTGCGTTTTTCAATCCCGCCAGCGACCTGGACCGTGCCTTAATCAAGGCCTGTGTGATCACTCTGTTCTGGGGCGCTCCCCAGGGCAAACGGCCCGCGTTCCTGTTTTCTGGCACCCCCGATTGCGATGGACGCGGGTCGGGTAAGACCGCCGCCGCCCAGCACATCAGCGACCTGGTCGGCGGAAACATCGCGGTCGATTTAGCCACCGATCCAGCCGAGACGATCTTGTCCGATGTCAACGCCGGTAAGCGGGTGTGCCTGATCGATAACCTGAAGACGACCAACTTCAGCTCAATGAAAATCGAAGCGTCGATCACCGCGAAATCGATCACCGGGCACCGGATGTATATCGGGGCCGGTACCCGCCCAAATGACTTCACCTGGCTGTTGACCGTCAACGGCCCGTCGCTCTCCAAAGACCTCGCCCAGCGGTTCGTCCCGATCTACCTGTCCAAGCCAACCTACTCAGGGGACTGGACCGCCAAGGTCGAATCCTTCATCGCCGCCAACCGGTTAGCCATCGCGGCGGACGCCATCGCGATCCTCGCCCAGCCCAGGGCCAAGACAGCCACCCTACTGAGCCGGTTCGGGGAGTGGTGTGAGGTAATCCTGGCCAAGATTTTACCGCCCGAGTCCCAGGGTGAAATCGACGCCCGACAGGCCGAACTGGACGGCGACGACGAAGAAGCCCAGATGGTGGAAGAAGTGATCCGGGCGAAGATTAGGGAACGGGGGTGGGACCCGGATTTGACTACTGTACGAATGAGTAGTCTTGACTTCGCTAAAATGTTAGAGGGTTGCTATCGCGGGCAGTCGCCAAACTGGATTGTGCGGAAGGCGATGGGGCTTAAGATAATCACTCTAAAACGTCATAAAGATAGTAAGGGTGATAGATTTATATTATGGTCAACTGATTCAACGAATCCTGAAGCAACATTTTAGATTTAATCAAATCAGTAATTAGATTAAATAAATACTACGGCAGCAACGGCAGCATTTACGGCAGCATTTATAATTATGCTGCCTGTTTGATTGATTATTCAATTTCCCTATTTTTCACGATAATAATCGATTAATTTATTGACAAAAACATGACTACGGCAGCAACGGCAGCATTTCTCTCTCTCCTTGCTGTATAAAAAAAATAATAGTGATATACAGACTAAAATAGAAGGTAAGAAACTTGCTGCCGTTGCTGCCGTTGCTGCCGTAGCTGCCGTCGTCGTATCATTCAAACACCAACCAAACCAACAGCCACTCCAACCCACCGACCACACAACGACCACCCAACCAACCCTGTAACTAAGTTCACATCAACCAACCACCAAACCCACCCAACCACCCGCACCGCAAACCACTCCCGTACTCGCCCCGCGTAGACCCCACAATACACCCATGAGAAAGGACGTGGACAAGCGAGCCAATCAGTTATTCCAAGCCCTGGCGAGCAAAAACCCAGAAGCGGTTAACGATTACCTTGCTGCGGCGTACGCCAGTGAGCGTAAGCATAACTGGGTGAGAACATCCGCGTTTGTCATTACACTCATCGCGGTGTGGGTGTGGCTGTTACTGTCAATTTGAGGTGGAAAAATGAGTCTCACCGAACAACGGGCATTGCACATCATGCACGACAAAAGCCCCAGGGAACTTACCGAAATGATGGAGCGAACCACCAGCAACACAATCTTTCACAATCGATTGCAGACAATCCTGTCGGTACTTTTCTATCTTCCGGCGCTGGTGTTTTTCATTTACATTTGCATGAAAAAATAACAATCGCTTGACTATTCACTAATAGACATACTGTCTTATAGTCGGGGATTTATGCCAAGAAAGAAACCAGGCCCAAGACCAGCTCAAAAGCCAACTGGCAAAGAATCGGAATCCGCCAAGCCAGCAGGAACCAAGCCAGCAGCAAAGCCAGAAACCAAGCCAGCAGGCCAGATTCCGGCCACGCAATTGCCCCAGGAACGCGTCTGGGTGCCACTGACGGTCGAACGGGTACGCGACGCGTTTAAGCGAAGCTATGGCAATATCGTGGCCACTGCCGAGGCTTGCGGGGTGGTGCGTAGCGCGATTTACTCGTACATGAAATCGCACCCCGAGTTGCTCCAGGACTTGGAGGATGCCCGGCAGGCCCACTTGGATAACGTCGAGTCGCGATTCTATGCGGATTGCCTGAAGGACGATCACAAATACCAACCGTCGCGAATTCACTATTTGCGGACGCGGGGACGAGATCGAGGCTGGGCGGAGCGGCACGAAATATCGGGGGTGGGAGGTGGCCCGATTGAGAGCATGTCAACCACCACGACGACGGTAAACGGGGTGGTTACCGTGCAGCACACCATCGCAGGAGTGATCGATCAGTTAACCGCGGTACTGGCTGCGGAGATGGGGTTGGGTGATTTGATCGGTAAATTGGCCAGCGAATCAGCCCTGGGCGCCCAGCTTCCCCTGGGTGAGGGTGGGGAGTGCAACGCCGCAACCGAGGAGCTGGGCGATGAGTGACTTGCTCCCAGGGGAAGAGTTGTCCGCGACTTCGCCTTCACCGTCGCCTTCACCCCCACCATCGCAGCCACCCCCACCACCCTCGCCGCCGTCGTCGTCACCCAGGGAACGCTCGCTACTCACCCACTTAGCCGGCCACGTATCCGCCGAAGAAATCAAACAGATCGCTCGCGCTTGCGCCGTCTACGAAATCACCATCTTGCGTAACCCGTGGATACCGGATCGCATCAAGATGGGTGTATTCCCCGCCCAGATGAAGTTCTTGTCTTTCGAGGGCAAGGAAGCTCTCTACGGTGGCGCCGCCGCCGGTGGCAAATCAGCAGCTCTGTTACTCGCTGCACTCCAATGGGTCGAGCAGCCCAACTATCGCGCGATGATCATGCGGCGGACGTTCGCGATGCTATCAAAAGCCGACTCGATCATGAACAAATCAATCGAGTGGATCACGGGCCAACGCGACGCCCAGGGCCGTCGAGCGGTGTGGAGTTCGTCGAACAAAAAGTGGACGTTTCCGAGCGGCGCAACCATCGAGTTTGCACACTGCGAACACGAGCAATCGGTATTCGATCTGCAGGGTGGCGCTTGGCACTTCATCGGCGTCGATGAGTCGACCCAGTTCACCGAACGGATGTTGTCGTACCCCAAAACCCGTATCCGCAAAGAGAAGGGCGACCCGATCCCGCTGCGGTGGCGTGGTGCGTCGAACCCTGGCGGCGTTGGGCACGATGTTATCAAGAAGCGATTCGTCCGCGATGAAGACGGTCGGGACCCGTGCGATGGAGTTCGCCGTCGATTTTTCCCAGCGAAGATCAAAGACAATCCGCACGTTGACGAAGCGGAATATCGTCGCGATCTAATTGAATCAGGCATCGACCCGATCACTCTCGATCAGTTACTTAACGGCGACTGGGACGCCATCGCGGGTGGTCGATTCCGTCAATCCGATTTGCGGACGTATACGATGCGTGGTCGGTACGTGCAACTACCGCCGTTAGTCCCAGGCGATCCACCACGCGAGTATCGTTGGGATAATGAGCCGCGTTTTATGGTCGTTGACCCGGCGGCAAGTTCCAACCAAAACGCCGACTACACTGTCTGCTCGACCTTCCAGTTATCGCCCTGGGCAGAACTAATCTGGCTGGGTTGCGACCGATTCCAAGCTGAGATCCCCGAAGTGCCCGAGCGGATCGCCGCCCAGCAACGGCGTTGGAATTGTGCGGAGATCGGGATCGAAGCGGTGGGCGCCAACGCCGGCGTGCTGCAGCTGGCTGCCCGGTGTCGTGACCCAATCCTGCCCGTGACCCAGCTGCGCCCAGGTGGACGCGACAAGCTGGTACGGTCGACGACCGCGTCGGCACTCTGGCGATCAGGACGCGTGTTTCTGCCAGCGACTCCGCACGTACACGACCAGTGGACTCCCTGGGACGACCGAATTGTATTCCCGTTGGAAGACGTGAAATCGGAGCTGTTTCGCTTCACCGGTATCGAAGGGCAGGATGCACATGATGACGTAGTAGATACCCTGAGTTACGGAGCCGAGTGGGCCGCGTGTGCGGTGCCGCTGGGTGAAACGGAGACGCCGGGCATCATCACCGAAGCGGATGGGATGCCTGGGGTGCTGCCGTACTAACTAACTAACTAACTAACTAGTTACCTACTTTGGAGATTCAGCCGATGTCTGTCAAGTCGAATCAATCAACCAATCAGCTCACCGAGGCCGCACAACGGCTGGTCGATAAGTACGCGTTCCCGTATTCGATCAGCCAGCATACCATCGGGCACAACCCGAACCCATGCCACTTCAAAACCCAGAACAACGTCACTGTGCGGGCGAGCGAAACGGAAGTCGACGCGTGGCTTTCGGCGTTGGTGTTGGTCACGAAGATCGACGAGCTGATCGCCCAGCAGAATGAACTTGACAAATACGATAAAGAACTGCTAGCGGACTTAGGGGCGGTTAGTCCACCGGTTGAAGATCGCCCAGTTATCGACCAACCTGTCGACCAACCCACTGCGCCGCCCCAACCGGCGAAGGGTGGGAAGTCGCCACTCAAGAAGAGTAACTAACCGCCCAACTAACCATCATGTCGCCAACCCATTCCCAATCGTCGGACTGCTCGCCGCACTGGGCAACTGAATTCCAAACCACTGACGCCAAAACTCTTGGAACACTCCAGCCCCGTCGTTGGTCACCGTGTAGTTCAGCCGGTCACCGACCGCCCAACGTGCCGACCCTGGGACGATCACCGCTGCATGCCCACCGAAGTACACCGCTGGTGTCACCGATACCGAATCGACCCACACCGACGAACCTGAGCCAGGCGTGCCAGCGTTCGCAATCGTCAGCTGCCAATCGTCAGGGATCAACGCAGGAGCAACCGCCCAGAACGATTGCAGCGACCCAGACGCAGTGAAGGCGGCTGTCGGCATCGACCCTGCAGAAATAGTAATCTTCTCGGTCGATCCGGCGGTATAGCCGGTACCCTCGAACTGGGCGGTGAACGATCCAGTCCCCGACGCTGCCGACGCCTTCACCCGCATCGTCACGCAGTACAACCGCAACGGATTAACGTCTACTGGTTGACCGATCTTGATACTGGCTTGGGTGCCATTCCCCGCGAACCGCAGCGAGTACAGACCGCGGTGGACGTTCGACGCGGTCGACTCCCTGAGTATGTGCGTGCCGACGGTGCCCGCGATCACCGTCCAATTGACCGGCGTGTTGGTGCTGATCCAGGTGTTGAGGTCGCCGTTCCGCAGTCGGTTGTTGCCGCTTTCGCCGTTGACTGTTAGCCCAGGGCCACTTCCCACCCCTTCCGAGCGGTAATCGAGCGTACCAGTCGCAAAGGCGCCCGACCAAGAAAACGATTCGGTCCCTTCGCGGGACGAGCTGCTCGATGAATCGCGGGTGCAAACGAGTTGGTAAGACTGGGAGAGAGGAGCCAGTTCGGAGTTCAACCCAGCGTACAGGATGTTCGTGGGCCCGCCGGCGATGGGTGGGGAGTACCCGTCGAGTAGCTTGCTGGTTAGCACCGTGCCGTTGCCCCGGTTCGAGCTTGCAGCGGTCACCGATCCCAGGGTAACCACCGACCGTGCAACCGTTGCCGAATCCTCGATCATGCGACGGTAAATGGCCAACATCAAATCGTTGATATCGTCGGACGTCACCGCGAGTTCGTCGATCACTGCTCGGGCAGTGAATATCTGATTAACGTACTGGGCGAGCGTCGTTCGCTCTGCGGTCACCGATTCCTGCATCGCTCGATAGTCGTCGTACAACCCGGCGATTAGCTCGGTCATGTCGGCCAATTCAAACGGATCAGCGATCGTCTTCAACTCTGCGGGGAGGTCGGTGGTCGCTCTCGCCAACCTCGCGTTGATCGCTTTGATGATTTTTCCAGCACGAAAAAACAGGCCAGTATTTGTCGTCACGTAGTCGATTGCCATGTCAAAACCTCAGTTAATCGAATTGGTCACATCCCACTTGCTACCCGTCTCAGCGTAGCGGCTACGATCCTACCCAGGTCAATGCATCAGAGATCGGAGGTTACGACCAATGAAGCAAGTGTGGAAAGACATTCTTCCCCAGGGGTCGGTATCGGTCTGCGACCCCGACACGGGCGAAATTCGCCAAGTGACGTTCGCGCTGCCCGACATTGAGCAGGCGTACGCGAACGGGAAAGCCAAAATCGCCCAGGGCTATACCGTGCCAGCCTGCTGGGATCACCAGGCCGTTGGACCGACAAAGTCCATCAATGACCTGCTCGCCGATCGCGCCCGGCACACCTTCGGCTATGCCAGCGACTTTCGAATGAACGCCGGCACGCTCGAAGCGCTGATCAACTTGCCCGCCGATGCGGACGCGGACCAGTTCGCCAAAGTGCGATACGTATCGCCAGAAATCGAGTTTAACTGGGTCGATTCCGAGGGCAAGACATGGCCTGGGATGAGTATCGTCCACGTTGCTGCGACGCCCCGCCCGGTTATCCGCGACCAAAAACCAGTGCAACTAAGCCAGTTGCCGACCAATATTCGTCGGATGCGATTGTCGCACCCGATTGACGCTACCACGATGATCGACGCAACCACGTTAGTCGATCCGAGCATCACACCGACACCAAAAGGGGGGGTAAGTATGAGTACAGTTGAAAAATTATCTGCACTGTTAAGCACGATGGGGATTGTGCTGCCAGATGGCACGACCGACGAGACGCTACCGGCGGCGCTGGTCGCTGCGATGGTGGCCAAGGCCGACGCCGCTGCCGTTGAGCCAAAGAAGGACGACGACGATGGCATGGGCAACAGCAGCGACGATACGATCTCGACCGCACAGATTAGTCCGCTGACTCTGTCGCTGAATACTCAGCAAAAGCAGTTCGAGGGGTACGCCAGGGCTAACCTGACCGAGCAAATCAAAGCGTTGCGTGCATCCAACCGCATCACCCAGGCCATCGCGGCGGAGCTAACCGAAAAGGCCAAGACGGTCAAGCTATCGCACGGGGCCGGGGGCACAATCGAGCCGAACGAAGTGACGTTGGCGATTGAGTGCTATGCGAAGTTGCCGGCGGGAACGACGGTCACTGGCAACGGACGCACCAAGGTCGACCTGTCGAACGGCGCCCAGGTCGTAACTCCGGCTGGAGAAATCGGCGAAATGATCAACGGCGAGAAGACTAAGACGGCAGCCGAATACGCCCAGTTAGTCGCCGAGACAGTGGGGCGATAACCGGCGACTTCCCACCCACACGACCTGGGCGCCCAGTGCGCCGCGTAGGCGTTACCGTGGTGAAAGGTGGGAAGTGCGACCAAGCAACAGCAACCAACAGCAAGCAACAAACAACAAGTAACAGAGAGGAGAATTGACATATGAGTTTAGTTAATCAAAATTATGCACCCGGCATGGGTGACACCATCGAAACCATCGAGAACACGTTTCTCACCGGTCGACTCGAATTGGTGGAACGCGGTGCGGACTACCTCGATTCGACTTCGGTCGATGCGGGATCGTCGCCGACTACGCTGATCCGTGGCGGGATGATCCTGGGTCGAGTGACGGCCACGCGATTGCTGAAGCCGTACAGCCCTTCCGCGACCGACGGAACGCAGATCCCGATCTGCATCCTGCTCAACAGCGTTAACGTCTTCGACGCTCGGTCGGGCGCCAACATCAAGACGTCGTGCTCGGTCGTCTGGTCGGGCCGATTGCTGTCTGCAAACCTGATCAACCTCGACGAGAACGCCCGCCGATTGCTGGGTACGCGATTCAGCTTCGACGATGGCCGTAGTACGGTATCGTTCCCCGTGGCGGTGGTGGCGAAATCTGCGAGCTACACAGTCACCGAGGCCGATTCCGGAACGCTGTTCACCACGACTGGTGCATCGGCGGCGGTGACGTTCACGCTGCCGGCACCCAAGAAGGGCTTGCAGTACCGCTTCTTCAGCAAAGCCAACCAGAACATGGTGGTCGCTGGACCAGCCAACTCGCTGGTTGCGTTGAACAACCTGAACGCGACGTCGATCACGTTCAGCACGGCCAACCAGTTAATTGGTGCGTGCGTGCATATTGAGGCCGACGAAACTGGGGCTAAGTACCTGGTGCAACCGATGGGGCCGGCTACCGGCACGATTGCATAATCGGCGTGACGGTCGCGGGTGACCGGTGGTCACTGGCGATTTTGACAGATGTAGATTTTTCAACAAACAATAAGGAGGCACCATATGCCTACAGTTATGCCGGACTTACTAGCACCTTCCTTCGTCATGGGGGTGATCTCGCGGGTGGAGGGATCGCCTCTATCGGTGAGTAAGTATTTTGGGACGCAGATTGGTGGTGCGAACGTCGAGCGGATTCGCGGTCGCGTGGCGAACTATGACATCATGGATCGCACGCGGCGAGTCGCTGAAGGGCGAGCACCAAACGCACCAGCGGGCACGGTCGCGCTGCAGAAAATCGGCAGCAACAATGTGGCCCTGGGGGATTTCAAAGAGAAAATCCAGCTCGACTACGACAAGCTGATTGCGATCCGCCAACTAGGGAAGGGGGCTGGCGATCTCGATATCGCTGGCGTGAGATACATCGAAGAGCAAGTGTCGTTCCTCAAAGAGCGTCAGGAGAACGCTCGTGAGGCGATTACTGCGAGTATTTTCCGGGGTGGGAAGTACGGATTCTGGCGAAACAACGAACGATTTGTTGTCACTTACGCGGCGTCGCCCGATGAGTCTGTCGACCTGAAGATGGAACCTACTTGGGTAGGCAACATCAATGGTAGTTCGTTTTCATCGACGTTACAGATGGGGTCGGGTGCCGACATCATCACTGCGTCCTGGGCGACGGCGTCGACCGACATTCCTGCCCAACTGATGGCGATCAGTGCTCGATTCCTCGCGACGTACGGGACTCAGTTAGCTGAGATCCATTGCGGCTCGGACGTCTGGTTGAACGTGATCAACAACGACAAAGTACGCCAGATCGCTGGTACGGCGACATCGTCGGCGGAGTACGAATTGGTCAAACAGACAACGCCCCAGGGCGGGAATGCGGGGGTGATTTACAACCGTATTAAAGCGTTGCCCTGGATTCGTTGGGTCGTGAACGACAATACGCTGGAGTTGGCGACGACCAACATTAACACTTTCGATAACGTGAAGCTGATTCCGCCTAACACGGCCACATTCGTGGCTGATTTGGGCACTAATTCGCCGCTCAAGATGGCTGAAGGGTCGGAGTTCATTAGCGAAGGTCCCAACTTGCCGCCTGTCGAGCGTACTGGGTTCTACAGCTACGGCGTGTTTGGTTACGATCCTGCGGTTGTGTGGTACTACGCTCACCAGCGGATTGGGATAATGTTTACACGCACGAAAGCGATTGCCAACGCGAGGGTGCAGTAATCATCATCGTATCGTGAAATTGGGTGGGGGGTCGTCGGTTTCTGGGGGTCTTTGCTGGCGACTTCCCACCCACTTCTGATGTTAGCTGTCAACCTGAAAAGTCACTCCCACACCTGAGTATCTCTCACTATGCCGATCCAATCGTACTCGACGCGATCCAGAATCGAAGCCAGGATTTCCCAGGTCGGAGTGACCCTTCGGATTGACGACGACGTTACGACCGCAGCTATCGACGGTGTCATCCGCGATGCGTCGGTTGAAGTTTATTCCTACTTAGGCACACTGTTCGACGATGCGACGCTGGCCGCCAGCGAAGTGGTCCAACTCTACGCGACCGACATCGCCCTGTGGTTCTTGTGTGCAAGACGAAACAACCCGATCCCTGGGACGGTGCAGTCGCGGTACGACGACGCCATCCAGCGATTGCAGGCGATCCGGTTAGGCCAGATGACGCTGCCCGACGCGGCGATGTCGGCGGGTACTGCACCGTCGATGTCAAATCAGCGGGTGAAAATGCACCCGTACCCGCACGTGGTCACGAGAGATCCGACGACTGGTATGGTGGCTCCGTCGTATCCGCAGCGACGCGATGTAAACGACCCGTTGGGGGGTGGGTAGTCGCTATGGCCAACATCGTATTTAGGGGAACGCGTGAGGAGTTAGATGCTGAGCTGCGTCGCATCGCGGCAATGATCGTCGGACGAGAAACAGATACCGAGGGAATTGTCAAGCCGATATTGATGCGTGGGGCGAACGCGTTGCTGAGCAAAATCCAGCAGGCGTTAATTGTCAAGTCTCGCGGTGGGACCGACGAGGCCGGCATCAAGTGGGTGCCGCTGAAGCCGGAAACCGTGGCGTACTCGCGGCGGATCACTGCCCGCGACAAACGCGAAGCGGGGATTAATGGCCGTCGTCAGCGGCATCGAGGGATACTCACTGCCGACCAGAACAAGCTGTGGAAAAAGACGTTTGGCTCGCGGCTGGCTCAGCTGCGTGCCAAGGGGGTGCCCGAAGGAGAGGCGAAATCTATCGCGGCACGAATCGCCTGGGCGCTAGTCAAAGAAGCTGGAGGCCAAACGGTTCTAGCGGTGTTCGGCGGTAGGCAGGTCGATATTCTCCGCGACACTGGTGAACTGTTTCGGTCATTGCGCCCAGGGGTCGGCGATCAACCATCCGAATCTGCGGAAGGCCAGATCGTGCGGTTAGCTGCGGGTGCGATCACGGTCGGGACCAACAAAAAGCCCTGGCACCACACCGGGAACCCGTCGAGGGGTTTACCAGCAAGGCCGCTGTGGCCGGAGCAGATCCCGGATGCGTGGTGGCGTGCGATCAACGCGGCAATCACTCGCGGGATGATGTTGGCGGCGGTGGCGATATTAGAAAAACACCGGTCGAATGGCCCAACGGGTGGAGGTGGGTAGTGGACGAATTGATCGATGCCGTAGTCGCTCACCTGAGAACCAAGCTGTCCCTGGGCGCCGAATTCATTGACAACCAGGAGGATGGCAAGCCACCACCCGTCTGCGGCCAAGAGTATTACGCAATCTCCCAGGGCGAATGGTCAAACGATGCGGCCAACTACCTCGACGAGCGGTTGGGCGTAGATGTCACGATTACCCTGCGGACGCCGTTCGCGCCTGTTGATCGGTCGAACGACGCGGTAGGCAAGGTGCTGCGTCGCAAAGCCAACGCGGTGAAAGCGGCGTTGCACATGGACTATGGGGTACTGGCGTTGGCGGATACTGCATTGACATCCGCCAACCAGGGCTTCATTCACCCGCTGGTGTTCTTGGGCTGCGACCGTCCGACGGTGCGAGGTGCGGACTGGTTTTGGGCGGAGAACGACGACGGCAGGAGTGTGGATCCCAGCGGGCTATCGATCACGCTGAAATTCGGACGCGCCCAGCGGGTGCAACGGATCGAGGAACAAGAGGACTAACCGCGCACTTCCCACCCTTCGCTGTGGTGAGGTGGGAAGTGCGAAATTGACCGATTAACTGACTGACAACCAAGGATATTGACACAATGGCTAAACAACGACTTTACAAGTGCTACGGGTGCCCTGAGAGCGAATCATCGCAAGCACTAGGCCGCGACTTCGCTATCAACCTGGGCGATGAAGTGGTGTGCCCGTGCGGGGTTAAGGCTAATGAGGCGGCGGGCACGAAGTACATCATGCCGTGTCGCGTGGTGCATTTCGAGCCACCGCACGCTAATCCCAGGTTAGGCGGCACGGGGTGCGGTAAGCTGGCGTGCACCAATGAGCCACCCGAAGCGGGCAGAAGCGTCATGCGAACCGGTGACCCAGGGGCGGTGAACTGCCCAGCGTGCAAAGCCACCGAAGCGTGGCAACATGCGAAAATGAGAGTCGATGAAGCGGCTGCGGATTGCGTGGAGATGGTTGATTTGACGAAGTTTGTAATTAACCAAGTGGCGGCGGACGCTGCACCGGCGGCGGAGTCGGTGACCGAGTCGGTGGCCGAGCAGCCAGCCAGCTAACCACCAGGCGACTAACCACCCGACCCCGACCAACCACCCAACTAACTAACCACGGAGCAAATAGCATGGCACTCGAAACACTTGTCGCCGGTCGATATTCCGGCACTTACAACACCGTCGATACCGGTATCAGCGAGGGCGGATACGAACTCGAAGTCGTGTCGAGCGCCCAGCAAGTCACACCCACCGACTTGTACGGCGATTCGGTAATCGACATCATTTATCGCGGGGGGAATTGCTTCCTGAACTTCACCAGCATCGCCTTCAAGGCCGGATCGCTAACCCCGTTTTGGCCCTGGGAGGCGTTGGGCGTAATGGCTTCGGTTGCTAACCCGATTGCGAGGTTGGGTAGTGATGTCGCTAAGGCGATGGTACTCAGCTCGACGGCGAATACACCCGCTGCGGCATCGCCCGCGTCGCTCACCGCCAGCAAGGCGATTCTTCCCCCAGGGACGCCGGCTAAGCTGCTGTATTCGTCGGAATTACGGAAAGTGCCGGTGCGGTTGATGCTGCTGCCATACGTGATTAGTACGGGTGTGGTGGGCTGGCACACGATGACGTAAGCTCGGTCATTCTTGCGATATGTGCTTTCTGAATTTCTATCAGAATATTTATTGAAAAATTGTAGTTATAATTTCTCTGTATATCTTGCAAATACATAAATTCTAATGATTTTTGATTAAACCTTGATGATGGAATATGTTTAAATATATTGCATATGAAATTAGAATGTCCAATTAAACAAGACTGAACTATAAAATAAGCTTGTTTTTTGTTGCAATAATCTGGAGCATTTGCGATATAGTTAATAATTTCAGCGTATATATTAGCTGATGGCGACACGTGAGAATTGTGTATAATTGTTTCAATTGCTTCTTTTTCTTTTTCCATATCAATATCTTTTGGCAATTTTTTTAAAGTAACTTTGATTTGATCGCAAATTCCTATACCTCTAGATTCAACTTCATTCATTTTTTCGACTGCATCTTGGAAAATTTTTAGCATGCTTATAAAAACTGATTCGAAGTGGTTTTGTTGGAACATCACATTCTGTTTTTCAATCTGATCCAACTGCCTTTCTACTTTTTTGCTCTCTTCAATGCTAGCTTTGCTCTGCTCACTCATTTCAATCCGTTGTAAGTAAAGTGAGTAAACTAAAGCTGAAAAACCAAGCCCAGAAAGTAGAGAGTTGGCCGCTCCAAACGTATCGCCGAACTGGCCTCGCATTGCCATGTCGGCCGTGAATGAATACACTAACAAATAGTAACATAACATGAATATCGTGATTGAAATCAGGCCAATGGCAAGCGGTCTAACGAATGATTTGAATGAGTACTGTGCAACTGGGTCGTTCACGATAAAGGCCATTTTCAAGAGTTTTGGTCTTTATCGGCAAAGCTGCTCAAGATATTTACTTATTTTCTTGAGATATATTATTATTTCGGACGCATCTCATACCACTCGTCCTAATGAACCAATCTTCTGTCGATTCGCCTCTGTGTTTATTTCGTTCGTCCAATTTCTCAGCCAAGTCTCGCAAGACTTTAGGGCCAATCTCGATTGATAATCGAATCATTTCCACGAGAGATCGATAGGCTTCGATCACCAACCAACCACGTTTCTTCTTTGCTTCGGCTTTTACTTCATCGCTCACTGGGGTTCTCCTTGTTTGAGTTGGCTGCATCGTAGCCGCTACGATTGGTGCATGAGCGAAAACGTACTCACGATCAGAATCGACGACGCCGGTTCCGCAGCCAACCGCGCCACAAACTCAGGCGGCAACCTCCCACCATCACCCGGAGGGACTTTTGCGCAGGGTGCTAATCCGCCCGACACCGTGAGTATAAACGGCCAACGATTTTCGCTAGCCGCCGCGATTGAGGCCCAACAACAGATCGATCGCGAGCGTCGCCGGGACGAGATTGCTAAAGCCCGCGATGCAATCAACAGTCGAGGCCGTACAGTGATCGCGGGCCCGGATTCGATGCCTGGGGCCGATCCTCACTTGGCGTCATGGGCAAGGTCGGGCGGTTCGTCGGGTGGTGGGACCGCTGGGCGCCCAGGGGCCGCGGGTGGGGTGGGAGGTGCCGGCGGCGGTGCGGGTGGGGTGGGTCAGATCGCCGGGATGTTCGGCGGTGGCGGGGCGAATGGTGTCGCGGGGGCGTTCGGCCCTGGGGGAGCGGGGCCGGGGGTGGCGATTGCGATGGCCGCGAAGATAACGATGGATCGGGTACAGCGACAAATGGAAGTAGCGACGGCGATGCAGGAGAACATCGGGAAGAATACAGCGGCGATGTTCCGCAACGACTACTTGACGGTAGTCAAAACCAGGAGCGAAGAGGTTGCCGCTGCCCTGGGAGAAATACCCGTGGCTGGCGGGATCCTAAAAGCCCAGTTTGAGATGACGCAAATTCCAATGAAAGTATTTGTCGAGACACTCAACGCGATCAACCAGCGGGGTCGGGAGTTGGCCGCGTACGACGGTCGGTTGGCTGCTACCAGTGCGATGGCTGACGTGCGATCGATGCGGGCGGACATGCGGGAGGCCAACCGGTTGGGGGGTGGGATGTCGTCGATTATGGATAGCAGCAGCAGGTACGAGAACTCGATTCGGGAGCTGATGTTACCGATTAAAGAGAAGATCGTTAATGTGATTGCACCGGTGATGGAGCGGATCGCGGATCGGGCGGAGACGGCGGTGAAGGTGGTTGAGATTATCCCGATAGCTTTGCAGACGGGGGTGGAGGCGTTGGGGCAGACAATAAAATTAAACGTAAGTGGCGCTGAAAAAACTGTTGAAAATGGACTAGATAAAATTAAAGAAGTACTCGAAGGCGAAACAAAAGACGGCAATGATTTTTACAATCAAGTTTTTATGGCCGCACTTGCTTCAACGCGGCGATAGCTGGCATCGATACATACTTAAGTCTCTGCTGATTTTCTTTGCCATTTCGCTTTTGTAGTATACTCTGCCTGAAATTGTGACCTGATCGCCTATTTTAACTTGTTTGGCATCTTCAAAGTTGCACTCAATATCTCGCTCAACTTTACCATCGATTGCAGTAACTGTGATCATTTGAATGGTGTTATAGTGCCCTAGTTGCCTTCCGTAATCTTTAATGCTTTTAACTTTGCTTGTTATCTTCACCAACTGAACTGAGATTTCATCGCGGTAATACAGCACATCCTTATCGTACATCCGATACAGTTCTTCCGGGCCACCGGTGCAGTCAATCACTTCACCGTCTCGCGGCCAGCCCTTTGCGGGTGTTGGGGTGGGGAGTGCGGAATCTGGGGACTTCCCACTTCCACTTCCACCCTTGCCCTGGGCGACGATCACCGGGGCTGAGGTGGGCAGTGCGGTGGTCGTCGGTTTCGTTGCAGTGGTCGATCTGTCAGCGCAACCGGCGGCGCCCAGGGCGAGCAGGGCGACCAGTAGACTGGCGGTGGTGGCGACGGTGGTGTGGGTGGTGGTGGTGTGGGTGTGGAGTCGCGGGGTGGCGGCGACGGTGGTTATCATGTTGATTCCTCATGGTTCTGGCAGTTGTGCTTTGATTAGTGCACCCAGGGGAGCGCAAGTGGCGAAGCTTGCTGGAAGCGGATCACATTGAGCCGCTGCGGCGCATTCTTCTGGTCTTACCCGATGGCTGTGTATATCGCCGCGAACGCTATCTAAATGTTCGTAGTGCTCTATGTTTTTCGATGGATCTGGGTATTTTCTATGGATTACTGATTCTAGATGACTGTATAACTCCTTAAATCTCTGCTCGTCCTCGTCGCGGTGCTTCCACGAGTTGATATCAACTAGCTCGATCTCTATAAATCTAAACACAGCGGTGATGAAAGTCGAGCATGAAAGGCCAAGCGAATCGTTATCGATATAATTCCCATCCCCATTAAAGTGAGCTTCAGGATTGAAATTAAATCCGTACATAATCTGTGGGTTTCGTTTCGCGATTCTTCTGCAGTGATAGATGATGATGTCTTCTTGAATGCTGGTTAAATTCGGTTTCACAAATAAAAATTTACATCTAGATTTATCGAGTTGCTCATCAATTAGGGTGCAATGGAAAGCCAAATGGAGCAAAAAGTGTACGCCTTGATCAGAGATATACACAATTGCTGCATGGGTATTTTCTCTGTCTGTCTTACAAACGCCAATTAAAAATCGATTCTCTTGCGACGGCTCGTGCCATCTGACTGGAATATCACTCATTGGTATTTATCAAAAAAAACTTTAGCTTCTTGTTGACCAATCTCCTTTTCGACATCAGACCTGATTGCTTTAACAAAATCATCGCGAAAAATCAGATGTTTCTTGAAGTGCCGCGAAGCAACTACTGCTGAGCCAAGTATTGACGCCTTGATTTTGCAAGATCGCCTTGCAATCGCTTTTAGGAAGATGTCAATTTCATGATATTTCTTTTTTATGCCGAGATTGTCAATCCAGTCAAGTAGCTTCGCGCCTGCATCAATTGGCTTTCGATCGTTCTGCATCTCGATAATTTCGTTCACAGCCATCGTCGCTTCACTCAATTTCTTAAACATTTCCTTGTGGCGATTAAGGCTCGAAGCGGGGAATTCGGTTTTGAAAACAAATGTCACGATCACTTTTGCACCCATAGGGGCGCTCAGCCGAAATTTATCAATCAACTCAACAGGATCATTATCATCATGATCTCCATTAGGCAATTCGTCTAAATAGCGAGAACGACCGAATGTTTTGGTTGAATCGTCTAGGAGCATCATTTGACATCACCTCTTGCAATGTAATCGTAGCCCAACGTAATCATTTCCTCGACAAGCGAATTTAATCCGATGTTGTCCTTGGCAACTTCAGCTTCAATTTCGATCTCTGCTCGACAACAGTTCATGGTTGTCGGCGGCGACACATCACCTATCTTTTGTCGGTTCAGCAATCCGACAGACCACCTACAGGATCGCTCAATCTTGACTGTCGGATCGCATTTACTGTTCATGTGTCTAGTCAAGTGAAAAGAAAGCTCGCTACAGTTTGTTAAATCGATATCGAAAGGCAAATATCTAATAATTTCGACATAGGCCTCTTCTTTGGATCCAACTTTAAGGAATGCATCCGCTTTGTAAACAAGCTTCGATGCGTTGCTGTCCCCAATTTGCGATAGCAACTTTGGAAATAACAACTTAAAAGTAGAGATTGGGCCATCATAGCCAGTATTTGCAAAGTCTTGTCCCGCATCAAGCAAGATCAAACTTGCCAGTTTCTCTGACGTACTGACTTGTATTTGGGCAAAAAAATCATCAAATTGGCCAAAAACCGCTTCAATGCCGTTTCGCCTGCTTGAAATCTGATCGAGCGGCTCGGCTTCGAAAACGTTAGACCATACTGTATTGATGAATGATGGGCGAAGATCAATCAGGGCAACTGAAAATTGCAACTGAGATATTAGCCAATCATTAGGCGATCTCAGTTCTCTATGATTCTGCTCGCTCATGGGTAACTAGCTTCAATTAGTCCGCACCCTGAGATGCGGTAATACGTCGCAGGGAATAAGCCCCCCCAGCGGGCACTGTCGCGTTCACGCTTCAATTCGGCCGCACCCTGAGATGCGGTAATACGAGAGTATTACAGAAAACTTTTCTGTATATACATCATACGCGAGCAATTCACCAGCTTCAATTCGCCGCGATCAAAAATGCGTGAATGAGTGCAAAATTCCCTATTCGATACAATCGTTATAATCGCTACAGATTGCCCATTTTAACATTTTGACGGTGTTCGTAGCAGCTACCATCGTCCGCATGGCAACGCTACCAAACGCACTAATCCAGTACAACGGCGTCATTTTCCCCGTGGAAACCCTCACCACAGGCATCGCGGTCAAGCCAGTCTACGACCGGGCCAACCGCACGGTCACGCACCGCATCTACACTATCGCGATCAAATCCAAGGTGACCGCTGGGGTCAACCAGGATATCACCCTGGCGGCGATCCGGCTGCTGCTGCTTACCCCTGGGGGAGCGTTTCAGTACCAGGGTCGCGGTTTCGGTGGCCTGGAAATCAACGTCGTCCCAGGTGAACGCGATCTAATCTGGGGGCCACGTCCCACCCTGCTGACCTGGGCGCCGCATGGCGCAATCGCTGCGGATATCGAGTGGCAGGTCGAGGTAGCGAAGATGGACTGCGGGGCATCTCACACCGGCGTGATGGAGTGGGTGTATAAGGCCACGTACGATAACGACCACCTGGGCTACACCAAGATCACCCATTCGGGGTATATCCGGATCGCGCAAACCAGGGGTGAGGTGGGAAGTGCGGCGATCAATGATAGCGCCGATAACTACTATGAGGACTACCTACCGGAGCGGATGCGTGGCTACCGTCGCGAGCAGATCCGGCGTGAATTGTCGTACGACAAATGCCAACTCGAATACTCGTTCACCGACTCGCGATTAACTGCACCACTTCCCCCAGGGGTTGGTGAGGCGTCGGCGTCCCACGAGTTCACCAACGTAAAAGAAAACAACTTTGCGTTGTGGGAAGGGTCGATATCAGCTGAGTACAAAACGTACCTTGATTTTGACCGGGCGAAAGCGTGGGAATACTTCTTGCAACTGGTAGTCAATCGGCACAAACGCGACCTGGGCGAGCGGCGGACGATTATTCCATCTAAATTTACGTTGGCGGAGCCGAATATCTACGGCGACCAGACGGCTAAGTTTTCGATGCGATACCGGCTACTACCTGCGGGGTTCAAAAAGGGTGACAAGGGTTCGCCGTTCTTTTTCCCGACCGGATCACTCTGGCGCCCAGTCTCGGATTCTTGGGACAAGTGGGCGGCGTCGCTCGACCCGATCTACCCGCGTGGGATCGACGAAAAGAAGTTCGATACGGCGAACGATACGATAGTTGATCTGTGTTTGAATTCGAGCCGGTCGAATGGTGGATTGGACGCGGCCATGATTGGGCGACTACGCAAGGGGGACGGCGACGTCCCTTGGGACCAAGTGCAGCGGCTGTTCAATATCCCTGAGACGCTAAGCCCGCTGGGGTCGTGGATATCGTACGAGTGCTATATGGTAGTGGCGTCCCAGGATCACCTGACCGAGCACATCCCGTTCCCCTATACGGGCGGTTTTTCGTCACCTGGGTCGGGTTGGGTGCCCACCGATGTGAGATCGTCGCCCAACATCGTCCAGCAGCACGCGCCCAGGACTTATTACGTGTCGCTGATCGGCCAAGCAACCCGCATGCAGTACGAGATCGATTGCCCGCAGATCGAGAGCTACCTGAATCAACCGGTGATTCACGCGAATCGCGAGCAAGAAGAATTTTTTACTTGCGGTATTGCGGGGTACTCCACCCACCCGATCTACCGTGCGGCCTGGCGTCAGCGATGGATGGTGCTGCGTGGCGAATCGGCCCTGGGCGATGTGATCAAGGGCGAACCGCCAGCGTTGCCAATCGAGCCGCCAAACGTGAAGGGCGGGAAGCCTGCAGCGTAGTTGTGTAGTGGCGTAGCAGGTAAGTTGGTGGGGGTGGGGAGTGCGATAGTCAACAGGCACCCAGTTAGGTTAGACACCAGAGAGAGAAATGAAGACCATTATCGACAATCAAGGTTATGTCGAGTACGAATTCGTGATTGGCTTACGCCCGATCACTCACCGATTCGATTTGTACTTAGCCATCGACGAACTAAGCGAAATCGCAGAGACCTACAAGTCATCAAAGGGGTTCACCCAGGCGTTAATTGGCTACTTGGAAACCAAGATACAGACGACGGTATCGGGCAAGACCGCGTGCGAGTTCTACGACTCGATCATGGCGGTATTCATGGAGTCAAAAAAAAAGACAGAATCGCCGGCGTCTCCTATCGAGACTGCTACCTCAGTCGATACTATCGATTCCCCGTCTTCGGTTTAACGTCCGCCCAGAAGCTGGCAATGCTGGCGTACCTGCCGAGATTACAAGCGGACGACCTGCTCAAAGAACATGGTAGCGATATGTTCGCTGAAGACCTGTATCGGGTCGTACTGCAGGCCACAAACGACAAAGAAGCGGCGGAGCAGGCGTTCGCTAATCGGCGTAAGTTGGAACTGAAGACGGGTGTACATGCGGCGAAATCGGCGGGTGATGGTGGGTAGTGAGGGGGTGGGTAGTGAAGGTGGGTAGTGCGATATCGCAAACTGCGAAAGGTCAACAAATGAGCGAAATGAACAATACCACATCCGGCCCTGGGCTGGGCACTTCCCACCTTCCTGCGGGCGACGGTAGCGGCGCGAGCGGTAGCGACGATCAGCCAGCCAAAATCGTGACGATGATCGCGGCGGATGTGCCATCGCTCAACCAAGGAACGGTTGTGTACGGTTACGACAGCCAGTCGCATTCGCCGTTGGTGGTACGCACGCCATCGGATACCCTGGGCGCCGAGATCCTCACGGATCGAAAGACCGAGAGCTATACGCCCACCGCGATGAACGCCAACCCAGGGATCAGGGCTTACGACGACGTTCCGCGATTTACTTGGTTCCAAGCTGAACGGATGCGGCGAGACCCACAAGTTCAATTCGGACTCCGGATCTTGCGGGCGCCGTTGTACTCGGTCCAGTTCAACGTGTCGGCAAACGATCCCAGGGTTAAAAAGTTCGTCGAAGATCAGCTCAAAAAAATCTGGAAACCCAGTCTACGCAAGTTCCTCAAAATATTCGAGTACGGGATATCTGCGGGCGAATTGTCGTACACCCGTAAGCGTGGCCTGTTCGAGTTCGCGCGGTACGACGACGTCTACCCCAGGGACGCGTTGCCACTTGAAGCCACCAACAAGCGAGGGCGCAAGCGATTCATTGGTATTCGAGTTAACGGCGGATCGCTGCTGGGCGGCACGAATGGGCAAGCGTCATCGGCGTTCGATCTTTACAAGCCACATGCGTTTTGGTTCGCGGGCGAGGCGGAGTACGGCCAATATTGGTCCATGCCCCGGATGGAAGGTGCTCACATCCCGTGGTTAGAAAAGCGGTCGCGATCTGGGGCGGTGCCAACACGACAGCTGTACTTCCGCAAGTGTGCCTTTTCGGGTGGAGTGATTCGCTACCCGGTTGGTCAAACAAAGCAGCTAATCCCTGGGACAGACCAGTTTGTGATCAAAGACAATCACGACATCGCCCGCGAGATCGCCGAAAAATACGAAACGGGTGCGACGGTGCATCTGCCCTCGACCAAAGATCAACAGGGTAATTACCTCTGGCAATGGGAAGCTGGGGGCAATCGCGGGAGCGAAATCCGCTCGATCTTGGAGTACCCCAAGGAACTGGATAGCGAGATACTGACGGGCCTGGGCGTAGTCCCTGAAGTCGTGCGAGCGGCGGACACTGGATCTGGGTGGTCTGGTCGGTCGATCCCTGCCGACGCGTTTTTTAGTTCTTGTGATGAAGTGGCGATGCTAACGCTCCACGAAGTCAAAACGCAAATACTTCGATTCCTGGTTAGGTTGAATTTCGGCAAAAACGCGGATTTCGATGTCGAGGCGGTATCACTGACCAGCAAGCTGGGCGGCGATTCGATGCTCGCTGGTAACGCGATCCGCCAAGGGATGATCGAAGAGCACAACCAGCGGATAGGCTTCACCAGCGATGATCGGCGGCTAGATCGGGCGCCCAGGGGCGATGATGCGCGTGACGGCGGCGGACTGGGTGGGAAGTCGGTCGCATCGGACGAAAAGAAAGTCCCGGTGTCGATGAGTTTTGGCGGCAAGTTGAGTGGCATCAAGCTGGGAATGGGACGGAAGGCGAACGCAACCGCGACCACAACTACAACCGCAACCAGTGAAGGTGGGAAGTCGTGAATCCGCAGATACTCATCGACGCAATCGGAGTGCTAACCAACTCGATCCCAGAGTTGGCGACGTTCTTGCACGGATCGTTGCTGGGTGCGTGGGTTGATACTGCCAAGAAAACTGCATCGGCTATCGGCGTGCCCAAAGATTTGTACATCCCACCTGCCACACTGATTCCTGCGGACGAACCGCTGCTGACTGAATTCCCGACGCTAGACCGATCGGTGCGATGGCTCCAATCGCGGAATCTGTTGACTTACGACGAGTTCCTAGAAGCCAGCGAGGCGACGCGGCAATCGGCGTTGGCCATCGCGGGTGACGCGACAACGCAAACTATCGACCGAATTCGGAACGCGTTCGTTGACAACCTGACTGAGGGCGGTACTGCTGACCAATTCCGCAAACAAGTCCGGGAATACGCCGATGCAATCGATGTGAGCGACGCGAATTTGGAAACCTACTACCGCACGTACGTCGGCCAAGCAGAATCAGCAGGCCAACGGGCGATCCTCGAACACCCGCTGATTGCGGACGAGTTCCCGTATCGGCTGTGGTCGGCAACTCGCGACGGGCGGACGCGAGCAACTCATGCGGCGATGGAGACGCACGGGCAGAATGGGACAGCGGTGTATCGTGCGGACGATCCGATCTGGCAGACGCTGTACCCCCCGTGCGAGTGGAACTGCAGGTGCATCGTGATCGCGTTGACAATCGAAGACGCGGCGTATCACGGGAGCCAAGAGGCCCGCGAATGGTTGCGGACTGGTGAGCCACCGGCTAATCCGGTTTATGCGGCGACTCCATACCCGATTGTTCCGCCGGCGAACTGGGTGGCCATCTAATTGGGTGGGGCGTCGTAGGTATTACTATCGACCACCATGCCAATGGCTTTCGACGATCAAACGGCGCAACTCCCCACCCAGTACCAATCCTGGTGGCATCGCAAGGGCTGGCCTGGGCGCCCAAGCAATCACTTCACTAATCGCATCGGTGTAACCCCAGGGACGGGCGAAATTATCCTCTTGCGGTCGCAGCTCGACAAAATTGCGATCAACGAAGCCCGCACACTGCTGGTTTACGACGGCGACAACAACCAGCGAGAATTCCCGAACATCCACATCGTCCGTGCTGATTGCATTACACCATCGATCCCAGGACACCCAGACGCGGCTTATCGCGTCGTGGTCGCTGATCGGCGGCGAATGTGGTCGCTGATTCCGTGCGACCGTGGGTACAACGTGCGGGCCACGGCGGGCGGATCGTACGAAGCCACGACGACCGACAGCGGTACCCCGTGGACGTGGTCGGGGATGCTTGGCGATATCTGGGATCTGCTGAACGAGGGCAGTTTACCGGCACTTCCCACCACTCCCCAGGGGACGCCGGACGGCTTCGCGTTTTACGGTCAGAGCTGCGCCCAGGCCCTGGGCAACGTGTTGGATCGGCTGGGGTGGTCGTTGGCGTGGTTGCCTGGTGACGATACGTGGCAGTTCGTTGAGCTGGGCGCCGCTGATTCGTCGTTCGATTCGTTGGCGACCGAAATGATGCAGTACCGGATCGACGACGACGAACCTATTGACCCTGGGATCGGGCGATACCCTGGGAACGTGCGGGTAGTCTTCACCAATCAGCCAGTGGTGACAGGTGGGAAGTCGCCATATACGACCATTGATGTGGTCGCACCCGCGCCGAACCAAGACGGCGAGGATGCGTCACTAACCGCGATCATTCACGACGATTTGCCAGCGATCTATTCGGGTGCGACGAACACTAACGCGAGCGACTTGACCGCCCGTGCGAATGCCAGAGCGGCGGAGTATTTCCGCGATTTGCGAGAGGGCGGCCAGCATTATCGGCGGATCTATTCGGGTGTGCGCGAGTTCGACCTGGGCAGCAAGGTGGGAAGTGTGCGGCATGAGACGGGAGAACGCGGGACGGTGACGGTGGTCGAGCGGTCGCCGGTAGGGCGGGAGTGGAGTGGGACGGATCGGATGTGGCGGATGGTGGGAGGTGCTGGCGGCGGTGGCTCCGTGCCCGATGCGGCTTACGATGTTTCTGGGAAGATTGGCTCGAATAGTGCTGGCAGTGCAGATCCGCAATGGTTGGGCAGTGGTGTCAAATACTTTCAGGCAAGCATTGGATTGGGGGACGCGTATAAGCAAGCCCAGCTTCCAACCGTAGTTGACATTCCCGACATTTTGATTACTGCGATATATAACCCTGCAGTTGCTGCCCAAGCCAAAGTTTACATTGGCGGCATTGGAACTGGCTTTGCGTTGGCTCCAGTTTTTAACACCACTACCAACGACTGGGAATGGCCAAGTGGCCAAATTGGCGGGATAGTTAGCGTGGGCGGTGTTCGAGACCACGGGACGTATGACGACGCCACGGAATCAACGTTTTCGCTTGATGCTGACGGACTAAAACTAATACAGAATGCACCCGCTAGCCCAACTCGAAAAACAATATCGGTCACGAACCAAACGCTCGACGATAACACCAGCATTGTTGTCGAAAATAGTAATCTCTTAATATCCAATGCTGGTGCATCAGGTAAAAACATAGCTGTTTCGGCAAATGACACAGCTTCTTTGTCGAGTCTAGTCAGGGCATTCATAAATAGTGTGCTTGTTGACATAATCGCAAACAACTTACAAATAGACACGCCGAACCTCAAAGTCAGAAACGTTTTTGGTGGGCCTTGGTCTACTGGGCTAACTGGGACTGGCTATTCAACTGTTGATGTTGTCAATGGATTTGTTGTTGGCGGTTCCACTGGTGGCGGGTCCGGCATAACGACAGGTAAATCTTTTGGCCGAATAATAGGGGGATTTTAACCATGATGATTAGCGCACCGGAAACATTTCGCATCAAACAGCTTGATGTGACGGTAACAAACCAATCTGACATCATTGGCGGCTATGCGGTCTACACTGACCCCACAGCCGGAGCCGATGCAATTGGTCAGCTCCAATTCGACGTAACCACAAACGGGACGACTGAGCGAGAACTGTTTTCCCCGGCGTCGTGGAGCTCCCCGAAAACGGCAAAATTGACAAGCCTGAACATTTTCAACGCGGACACGGCGGCCCAAACCTACGAGCTATACATTGATGGCGGAACGGCAAAGCGGATGATTCGGCGGTTCTACTTGGCGCCCAATGAGTCGCTGAGCTACGATTCGTACAACGGATGGTCGAGTGACATCAACCCGAACGACCAACGGGGAAATACCACCTACCGCACACCACGACCTGAAGTTTACAGCGATTTTTTTGGCAACGGGATCGGGAACATTGCCCCGTTCACTGGCACAGTTATTAGCGGTGGCACACTCGCCGCCGCCAACACTGGGCTAATCACCAAAGACCACCCAGGGGTGCTAAAGCTAGTTTCGGGTTCGCTGGCTAACAGCGGCTACATCGTCGCGTTGCCGAATGCCTCGATTCTGCTGGGCGGGAATGAGATTTTCGAAGCCACGATCAACGTGACCAACTTTGCCGGCACGACAATCCGCCTGGGCTTTATCGACACTGTTTCGAGTGCCGATTGCGTCGATGGCTTGTACTTCGAAATTATCAACTCAAACATCAATGTTGACCTTAAGTCCTCGTCGAACAGCACACGGACGACGGTCAGCCGATCGCTGACCTTGGGCGGATTAACGGGCGTTTGGTATCGATTCAGAATCCAAATGAACGCCGCCGGAACGCAGGCCGATTACTCGATCATTCGCGAAAATGGCACTGTGGCGGCCAGCGGATCAATTACCGCTAATTTGCCGACCGGGGCAGGCCGATTCACTGGCATGGGTATTGTGGCAACAAACTCAGGCACAGTGGTAACCGACTTAGTTCACATCGACCACATGTATTTTGGCTATGCCGGAAACGTAGCGAGGTAACCAATGAGCAACCCCAAGCAATCCGACGACGATTTCATCACCAATCTGGTCACCCACTCCCAGGACGTCCACCGGCAGTTAATCGCCGCGTGCATGGACTTGAAACGCGAGCGGGACACCTGGGCGCACGCGTGTGCGGATGCCCGCGATGATGTCGATAAATTGACAGAGCAACTACAAAAGCTGAAAAATAAACCGTCAGCCATCCGCACACTGTACCAATTCTGTAGGCGAGCGGTATCGCAAATTCGCCGGTTTATCCTGTGGATTCTGTTTCCCTCAAAAGGTAAGACGTACATCACGTACGACGACTACAAAAAAAATCAGAAAAATAATGGGTAAAATAGTCCTCGACACGACCGACGACCGCCGCGAGATTTACCAGATCATCAGGCGAGTTCACCCGTTGACCGCGACTCGGTGGGTTGATGCTCAGTGCGCCCAGTTAAGCGGGCGCACCGGCCAAGTGACCAGAGTTAAACGGGAGACGTATCAACTGGCTGATTTGGCGACCCGCGACGATTCGGCAGCAGAGCGGCTGGCGGTGGAGTTATTTCGGGATCTCTGGACGTTGCACTCTGCTTACGGGCTAGACATGGATGCGGCGGCCAAGTCGCTGGAGCAGCTCGCGAAGCGGAACCTGAAGCGAGGGCATCAATAAGTTGGCGCCCAGTGATCACCCAGGGATCACCCAGAAACCACCGCGCTACCCACCTTCGCCGGGGATGGGGTGGGTAGTGCCGATTTACTAGTTTTACCCTTGCACTTCAGGTCGTAATCCTTCACCCGCCGACGCTCGCACGGCTTGCACCACGATGTCTTCAGGGAGAACATGTCGAGCGATTTTTCCACTCCGCACTTCGGGCACATCTTCCGCATTTCGTTGCCACTCAGCTTCGCGATCAACTGCTCCAGCGTCCGCGTACTATCCACCACCCGCTGACCCACGGGGCCGGTCGCAGTGACGCGTACCGCCCTGGGAGCGTCGGGAAAATCGGCATCGATATCGTCCTGGGATAACATCAGTGTCCAACCGTCGCTGAGCAAATCGGCGAGCTGCTGAGTTGTTTGGGCTTGCTGGTACTGCGAAAATCGAAACTCCGTTCGGCGTCGTTTGCCGCCCGATTTGAGATCGGTGGTCAATTCGGCGGATCGGTGGGTAGTCGGGTCCGAAGCACTTCCCACCCCACCCGCGAACCCCAGCAGGCTGAGCGCTTCTTCGGTGCGAAGTCGTGTTTGCGACTGCCTTGCCGCACCGTCAAGTACCCACATCATCCCCGGTTCTTTGTCGACCCGCAGCCGGCACATCTCGCGAGTCGCCGATGGGTACAACTTCGCTAACGCTTCCGGCGAAAGGTGGGGAGCGAGCCGACGAAACGCGGTGATTGCTTTGCTGCACTGGCTGCTGGAGTGGTCGATATTTCGAGTGAGCCAAGCCCGGAATTGGCGTCGTTTGAGTTGTTTTTTCGCGTCGGTGAGCAGTCGCCCCAACTCTACTACATCACCAGCATGGCGGAGTTGCGTGATGCGGTTGATCGCACGTGCTAAGCCTGGGAGCTTGCTTCGTGTCGTTGTCGCTGTCGTAGCCATTAATCTGATCTCGGTGGCATCACTCACCGGTGTGAGAGTATTGTAGCGCCACAGTGACCAGAATCAAAGGGGGATGTATGCGATGGCTAACCAAGTGAAGTCTTCAATCGTCGTCAGTGTGGGGATCGGATGCTTAGCTGTCGTCACGTTGGCGATGTCGTCCGCATTTGACAGGCATCGGTCGCCGGCAGTCAACCAACGACCAGCAACTTACATCTCGCCGGCGACTTCGCGACTACCCACTCTCGCTCCATCGCCCGCGTCGCCCGTGCCGTATTCGCCAGCCGACGACCAGTACATGAGCAACCCGCCCAGTTACATGATCGACGGAGTGACACCCGAACCCAAGAGGAAATAATCAATGAAGCTATTCAGTTCAATTCCCAAGCTGGCTATTCCCGTCGTTGCGGCGGGCGTGGCTGTTGTTGCCGCCGCAACGGGCCTAAGCCAATCGCAAACGAGCTACCGGCCAATTGATGGCGATGATCGGTACTTGCGGATGTATCCCCAGGGGTACGATCCGATGATTGAAGGCCGTCGCGATAGCACGGTGGCAGGTCGGCAATATCAAGGTGACACGCTCGCGGTCGATCTCCCAGGGACAGAGCAGATCAAGAACATTGGTTCACGGGTCGATGGGCTGGGGATGTGCGTGATGAGTAGCATCGAAATGGCGGCACGTGCCCAGGGGTTGGAACAATACCGTGGGCTGCGAGATTGGTGTGCGAAGTACCCAGGCGGGGCGTACCCGTCGAAGGTCGATCGGCAGCTAAAGAAATACTGCCAGGACAAAGGTTTGCCCGACCCACAGTACATCCAGTACGAAGGGCCGGACCCACGGCAGATTCTCAAATTGTGTAGCGACACGGGCCGCATGGCATGCATCACTTACGCCTATGGGCCGCGTTACCCTGGGCGGATCGCACACATGACGTGCTGCCCGCTGTTCGGGGATAAGTGGGGAGTGTGCTTAGATAACAACTTCCCTGGTGAAGACAAGTACGAATGGATGACGACGGACGAATTAGTCAACCGAATCAAGGGCAGTCCAGGCGGCTCCGCGTGGGTGTTCGCGTGGTTGGCTGTGGGCCAAACGCCATCGCCAAAAGTGCTGAAGTAATCTGACTTAATTGACAACCGGCTAGCTAACCAACTAACCAACCAACCGAGGTGTATCCGATGAAGATGTTTGCGTTACTTTTAGCCCTGGGCGCGGCGGTGGCACTTCCCACCCCGACCTGGGCGGTATTCCCGTTTTGCTCGTCTGGGCGCTGCTCGTCGGCACCAACGTCGCCCCAGGGCATCCACTACCCGTCGACCCAGTGGGTAGTGCCACCCTCGCAACTGGGTGGTACGGTGGTGATCCCAGCGAACATTCAGCCGTTCAGCCCTGGGGCAACTCAAACCCCAGGGACTGTAGTTTACACACCAACCCAGACCGCCGCCGAACCAAAGTGGTGGGGGTTGAACAACGACAGTTACGGGCGGAACCACGTCGGGTTGTGGGTGGGTGACCGGTATATCGGTCGACTCGACCCAGAGTTAGGCCGTTGGCTGCCACCCGGCGCCGATGAGCGTGGCTGGGTAGATCTCGCGGATGTGGGTGGGTTGTCGCCCAAATCGAAAGGGCAGGGGCCGATGCCCAGGGACTATGTACCGAGCAAGATCGGAGAGCAACAGCCCTACGGCGAGTTAAAAAGCGGCGCCCGGTCGAAGGGTGTCGATACTGGCATTGAGAAGAAAGTCGAAACGGTTCAAAGAGATGATCGCAGCGGGAGTGATCCCAAGTTCGGACTGCAAGACCGCGACCGCGATCAAGTCCGCGATCCAGTCCGCGACCGCGACGATCCGCTATTTACCGCACCCAAGGACGCTGCACCCGCGAAGGACTCGCCAACGCCGCCGACTGTGTTTACCCAGGGGCCTGGTGTAAATGACCCGCTGAAGAAACCGGCGGAAACGTTACCCGGCGGGCCGAACTCACCATCTTCGGGTGAAGATGGATTGCGAATTGAACGTGTCCCAGGGAGTGCCGCACCGCTGCTTAATTTCGGCATCGTCAGTGAGGGAATCAGCCGGCGGGAAAAGTACTCAGTAGACGGCACCGAAACCACTCCGACCCAAGCGATGAACACCCTGGTGACCACGCAGTTAAGTAACGACAGCCGCAATCCGTGGTTGGTGGTGGTGGGAAGTCCCGCAGCCCGCGAACGGGTAACCAAGGATATCGCGACATCTCCAGTGTTGGCGCCCTGGGCGAATCGTGTACGGGTGGCCGCGTTCGACCCCACAAACCACCGCGTTAAATCGGGGCAGTTTCCCGCACCGACAACCGCTGACGGCGTGGTGATTCGGTACCAATCGCCATCTGGACACGATCTGCACCTGCAATCCGACTATGTGGGCGGCGCGGAGGCGTTAGCATTGGCCCTATCGCGGGCCGACAAAACGCTGGCCACGCGAGCCGATCTACTCACCCCGACGCGTGAGTTGCGCGACCCAAGCCCTGGGTACGACCCACGCCAAGTGCCCGATTTGCGGCGGTCGATCCAACCGGGACCAGACCCAGGGCGGTCGGCGGGGTGGTGGGTGGCTTTGCCATTCATCGCGGGCGTCGGCGGGCTGGCGTATATGGTCTGGGCGCGGCGGCGGTAATTGTCGCCTGCACTGAACAGTGACGTGTGTTAAACGAATTGAGTTAATTTACAACTAATGACAACCTAACAAAAGGAAACCTATGAATCCTCTGTTTGCTCAAGCCTCGCCCTACTACCCACCTGCCTACCCACCACGGACGGCAAGTTACCCGTACTATGCCGACCCAGCCAACCCGCTCACGCCTGGGGCAGGCGGATTCGATTGGACGAATCCATTTGTATGGATTTTAATCGCGGTTGCCGTGCTGGCGGTATTCGTCGCGTTTGCGGTGATGAAAAAGAAGAGCGCCATCGAATCGATGGTGAACAAGTACGGCGGGACCGGGGCCGCTGCTGGCCTGGGCGGTGCGTTCGTTTACTTGTTTAGCAAAATGAAGGGGTCGAGCATCCTGAGCAACCTGGCCAAAGGGCAAGTCGGGCCGCTGGGTATGCTTGCATTGACCGCGTTTGGCGGGCCTTCAATCTTGGCTAAAGTGCAGGACGTTGCGAAGAAGCTGCTAGACAGCACCACACCAACTCCACCGGCGATTCCTGCACCAACACCTGCATCCGCTCCATCGCAGCCAACACCAAGTGCGTAATTGATGGTGATGGGAAGTGAGGTGGGAAGTCGCGGTAACTGAAGCCCTAGGGATTGCCAAATGAACAAGTTCCTTGCATTTTTCGTTGCTCTCGCCGCTATTGGTGGGGCCATTTACTTAGGTCGAGTCGAGCCGCACTACCCACCCCCACCGTCGGTCCCAGGGCCTGCGCCATCGCCCAGCCCGTTATTGCCAGACGGCACCAACCCCGGCGGGCCAAGTGTGGTTCGTGCAAAGTCAATCGAGATCGTCACTGATTCCGGCGGTGTCTCTGTGCGGATCACCACCCAGGGAGATCGAGCGGTCGCCGAAGTCTGGGACGGTCGAAAGTTTCAAGTGATCGATTTACAGAAAGTCGCCCGGTATGCAAATTAGTCGTTATCGCCCAGGAGAAAATCATCATGAGGATGCTACTAATCGGATTGCTGTTTGCGGGGATTGCCCTGGGCGCCCCAACAATAAAAGAAAAACCCAAGCCCAAAGAGCGAGTTCACCCAGGCGATTGGGTACTGATCTGGAACGGAAGCAAGTACGCGATGACCCTGGGCGACAAAGGCGTGTACGATGCCACCCCAGGGAATTGGTACGGCAATTGGCACTTTGACCCAGAATCGTCGCGGCTCACCATCTGCGAATCATGCAACGGGCTAACGTGGTCGACCTATACTTGGGAGATCGATGCGGAGGGAAAGGGTAAGTGTGTGAGCTGGGCGGTAAATGGAGAAACCAAAGAGCCATCTTGGGGGCCTAGTATCGCAGTGACTGCATCCGCTGACAAGCCGTAACCAAACGAGATAAACCTATTGCGAATAGACAGAAACAGCACTGAATAACCGAAAAGCCTATTTTTCTCGGCAAAAACGTTACAAATTAATTTTCTTCGGGACCAAGAGGTCGCAGGTTCAAATCCTGTCAGCCCGATTGCAAATTACCCGTAATTTTACGGGGTTTTTTAACTTTTGACATATCAATTATAATTAAGCAACTGGCCGGTACCGGCCAAGCTGCGTTTATTATTCCCCTGCCGACATCGCAAATGGCAGGCCAAGTTGGGTACAATCCCAGCATGGCAAAGCCTAAACAATTAATCGAATTCCAGGGCAAAAAGCTATCAATCCAGCAATGGAGCGTGGTCACTGGCATACCAGAATCGACCATTCGCGCCCGAATTAACCAGTTTGGTTGGTCGGTCGAAGATGCCCTTACTATCCCCTCAAATCAACAGCAATCCACTCGCGGCCCTGGGAGTGGCAGCGAAATGCCCAAGCCATGCCCACCAGTAAAAAGGGACGACGCCGGGAACGCGTATTGTCGCTGGTCTCATGCAGGCAGAAGATTGATTCGTTACTTCGGCAGATTTGGATCTCCGGAAGCGATTCGAAAGTATCAGCAATTTCAGCGAGACTGGATTGATGGCAAAGTGGCCCCGCGTCCCAAGTCGGCAGAAATCATTGTGCTTGAGTTGGCGGGTCTGTATTTGGCGTACGCTCGCGAGTACTACAAAAAACTTGGGAAGTCGACCAGTGAGCTGGCCGCGGTGCGGTCATCGCTGCGAGTGCTCTGTGAGGTCAGCGGCGGCGTACCGGTGGTCGACTTCGGACCTGACGAATTGCGTGCGGTGCAGTCGGCAATGATCGAGGAAGGGCTGTCGAGGAAAACAATTAACGGGTATATCGGTCGAGTGGTGCGGATGTTCCGCTGGGGTGCGGCGCAAACTGACGACGAGAAACGGATATTCGTGCCGACCGAAGTGCTAACGCCACTGGAGCACGTGCAACCGCTGCAAGCTGGGCGAACGAATGCGGTGGAGAGTGTGCGGGTAGGGTCGGTGACCTGGGACGTGGTCGAGAAAACCATGGAGCAACTTTCGACGCCGGGGATCCGCCGCGAACGGTTGTCGTCGCTGGTGATGGTGCACTGGCTCACGGGGATGCGGTCGAGCGAGCTACTGGGAATGCGTGCGAGCGATATCGACTTCAGCCAAAAGGCATGGAAATACGTGGTACCCCTGGGGCTAAACAAGAACGCCCACCGCGATCAAAAGCAATCGTATCGGATCGGACCCAGGGCGCAGGAGATTATCCGCCCGCTGGTCGACGAGTCGTTGCGGACTGGCCTGCCGATCTTTACGATTCCGACGCTGGTTGCGGAGCGTGCTGGAGTGAGTGGCACTTCCCACCCTTCCACGGCGACGGGTAGCGCGGGCGCCCAGGGCGACGGGGATGAGGTGGGAAGTGCGTCCCAGGGCGAAATAGAGGTGCGAGCGATCGATGCCCACGCCTACCGTCGATTTATCCAGCAAGCCGCCGCCCGAGCAGGTCTACCACGCTGGCACCCTCACCAGATCCGCCACGCGAGAGCGACGGAGATCAACATCGCCTATCGGGACATCGCGGCGGTGGCGGCTGCGATTGGCGATTCACCGGATGTGGCGGCGCGGGTGTACGTCGATCCGGACGACGAAATCCAAATGAAAATTGCGATGGAGATGGGTTGATCTGGCGGGATAGTCCCTATCGATGAGTATCGAGGGAAAACCGCCCGTACACTTGTAGTGGCAAGTAAGTCAGTATATTTTGCAATAATTACCAAATTTTAATTGACTGCCCGTATACCATTTATTACTATTCATCATGTCAGGATCGCCCCAGGATTGTCGCCTGGGTTTGGCACGCCGCCACACACGTACACCTGGAGACACGCCATGAATTGGAATCGAGGGAGACCGGAGCGAGAGTGGGAAGCGGCCCAAGAGGAGCAAGACCGCCAGAAGCGAAAGGCGCAAGAGAAGTTTGTTAATGACGAGTGGAACGGCGCCGACGAACGGTGGGACGCACCTTGGCCCGATGAATACGGCGAGGAGGTGGGTAGTCGCGACGAACGTCGCCCAGGGAGCAAGGAAGGGCGGCGGAGTGCTGTTGGCTGTGGTTCGCGAGCCGATCAGGATGGCGGACTACCCACCTCACCCCCTGGGGATGGCGACGGCGGCGAGACGCTGTCCGTTGGCGCTCGAGAGTCCATCGCGGCGATTGTGCGGGCGGCGGTGCCCGACGTGCGGTTCTGCATGGTGAGTATTGCGAGGCCGTTCCCTGGGTTCAAGTCGGTCGTGATTATTGGCATGGCACCAGCGTCGGCGGCGTGACCTACCGACATCGACCTGGGCGCCGAGGTTCGGTATGATCAGTGAGGTAAAGGAGTGGGAGGCAGGAGCCGACGGTAGGATACCCAGGGCAGGAGCCGAGTGGATGTGATGCCAGGAGGCGGTTGCTCGCAGGGATGCGAGCGGGTCATTAGATAACTCTAAAAGAATTGGCCTTGCATTTTTGCCTTGTGATTTCGTGTACAAAATAGCGACCCATGATCAAATCAAGAAGATCGCTGGCCTGCTTTGAGTCGTGAGGGAAAACGATTTTTTTCTTATCGGCAGTGAGGACTAACTCTACCTTGTGATTCTTGGCCGCTTTTTTAATTTGGGCAATAGTTGCTTTTTTGCTATCCAATATTTTGAAGTATTTCAGAATAGAAAATTTCTTTTTTATGTTGTCTTTCGATTCTGAAATAATTGTTTGAATTACTTCTGGGCTGCTTTCAAAAATACGGTGACCCATAATATTTTCAATATCAATTTCAGTTGCCTCTTCGAAGTACATAGTAAGGTCTAGAATCTTGCTCGTTTGGCTATACGAACTAAAAAGCAACTTGCTTGCCTTGTATATGATGCAAGTCATTGTTTTGGGCATCACAAAGATGTCATTTTCGATGAAAGAAAATGAGCCATCAACCCATCCAACTAAGCGAGTTATGCGGCCTCTTTTTAGCTTTTTCGTGCCAATAATATTGCCTGAATCAATTACTTGAATGAAATAATTTAACTTCTCATTTTCGTCTTGAAAAGAGCTTTCCGAGTAAATGCCAAGCAACCCAAGTGGCTGATATCCTGTACTAAATGTCTTGTAATTCCTATGGTAGTTCTTTTTGTGAAGAGAGGTAAATTGCCTTGGAAGAGGGAACTCTGGTATTAAAAATATTTCATTTTTACTGGCGCGATGTGAAGGCTGGTAGCTGTGCTGGGCAAGGTTCGACCATTCGACAAGGTAATAGAAGTACTGATTAGCTATCGATTCTTTAGTAGCATCATCAAGGCGAATCAAATCAAAATCAATCTCATTCAAATCAGAATCAACATTTTTAACAATTGAGTAAAATTTAAATTGGCTAGAGTTAATTTTTCTTAGTGGAATAGGTTCAATTGATGGATCGAAAAGGTCAAGCTGCTTTTCATTCTCTTGTTTTTTAGTGTTCAATTTGGTTTTACTATTTGGCAGCGATTTTTTCGACTCGCTTTCTGTCTCTGGATTTACCGATGGATTGGCTTCGGCTTTTTGATGCTGGCTCATCTCTATTTCTCTTTGGGGCAGGGGCTTCTATCAGCATCCCAACGAAGGGCATTTTCGCTAGAACCGAAACACCTGAGTCTGTTAGCTCGCTCCTCGATAAGTATAAGTATGCGACTGAATTAGACTCAATCTCATAAAATTTGTAACCCAACAGTGCAAAAACTGGGTTAAATGGTGGGGAATTGCTTCTAATCATGAATGCAAGGATGAAAACGGAAACACTACCTGCAACGATTAAATCGCCAACAATTAGCGTATCCTTAATCAATGGCGATAGGTACGCAATAATGAACGCGATCAGATCCTTGTCTGCAAATTTAATCTTAGCAATTTTGTAACTATCAGTTGGCTGGTTGCAGATAGGAATCCACAAAAACCACGCAAGCAAAACTAAAAGTATTGACGCTGAAATTAATAAGTAGGCCACCCATGCAGCAGGACTTTTCTCGCCGTCATCTAGGGCGATTTTTAAACCCCAAAAAAAAAGAACTGGCGAGAAGCACGATAGAATGTAAAGCGTTTTGCCAATAGTATTCATGGTAATCTGCCTGGGCCTCGTTTTCTCTCAGCCATTATACCATTAATTTGGCCAAAGAAAAAACTCAGATCACTTCTTCTTTGGCTTTTTCTTGGCCGACTTCCCACCATTCCCCTGATCACTATCACCCGTTGCGCCCAGGTCGCTTGCGCCGGTCGTCCCCTGGGTGTGGGTGGGTGGTGCCGCAGATCCACCGGCGGGGGCTGCGGGGTTAGCTGCGGGGCCCGCGTCGGTCGTCCCCTGGGTGGGTGGTGGGGTGGGTAGTGGCCCTGGGAGCTGCGGGGTGGGTGTGGTGTCGATCTCAGCTTGCATGGCGCGGACGGCTTCGACGTACTTGAAGCGGATCGGTTCGCGGATGAGGGGGTCGATTAACTCAGCAACGGAAATGCCTTCGTGCTTAGCAACGATTGCAGCCATATCAGCAAGGTCGCGAGGGATCGCAACCGTTTTAATAAATCGCTTTCTTTCTTCCCAAGACGACATCATAGGCGATTTGTCGCCGCTCTTTCTTCGCGGCATTCAAGATGCTCCGTTATTAATGCTACACCTTAAATCTATCACACTTTAAGCAACAATCAATTATTTAGAAGTTTTTCGTGAATCTTAGTTGCTTTTATCCGTGCTTGCGTGTATTATTCACTTCACACAAGTGATAAATGCACCATGAATACAAAAGCAAAACCAATCCGAATCACAATGACCGAGGCAGCCCAAATGCTCGGTATCAGCGTGGCAACAGTCAAGACTTACATCGACGACGGCTTTTTGACGGCAATTCGCCCGCGAGGCAAGGGGCCTGGCAAGCCGGTTTACATCGATCCCAGGGAAGTCGAGCTGTACGCGAACGACCAACTTGACGAGCTCCGCGCCTACCAAGCAACCAAGCGGGGATCGTCGCCGGTGGGGACTGCGGTGGGCAGTACGGTCGGAAGCTCGGTGGGCGCCCAGGGGGAGAATTAAAGATGCCAAGCTATATTTTGCATCACAAAGGTGCATATCAGATTTTCAGCACGATAGTCGATGCGCCTTTGCACCCTCGCGCATTAACCAGGGATGAAGTTGTCAGGATGTACCCTGCTGACATTGAGGCCCGCTTAGAGCGTGCCCATGCAACTGGGTGCAGTGCAATGAATCCAGCGATGACTTTGCGTGAGTGCATTGAGGGGAATCGGGCTGGAGAGGATGAATCAGAAGTACCGTATGAGGAGTTTGTCGAGACGTGGCTAACGCTTCCAGCCAAGCGGAAGGTTGTTGGCGATGAGTGACGCAGCGAAATCGCCAGCGGTGACTCCAGTGGCTTATGCATCAGTCGAAGAAATGCTGCGACAAAAACAAGACGCGCAGATGGCCAGGGAGCATGACTTTAACGCCGCAACCATGTGGCTGACAAAGTTGGGGATCGACTATCGAATCTCGCCACTTACGGTTCCTATGCGAGTGACGATTTTTGACAAAGATGGGATCGCACATCAGGAGTTCGGCGTGACCATGATGGACGCCTTGATGAAGTTGGCAGAGAAGATGCCGGATGTTTTTGATCCGGCGGCGAATGGTGGCAAAGATTAGGCGGAATTGACGCACACGGCGGCGAGACCGTTATTTAACTTTTACCTAGGAGATTGACCGATGAACAAGACGTACGCGTATCACCAGCCAAGCCAAGAAGGATTGGACAAGATCAGAAAAATCCGCGAAGCATATAGCGATCTGCACTCATTGATTGAGTCGCTAGCACCAAACTCACGTGAGAAGTCGGTTGCGTTCACCGAGCTTGAGACGTCTGCGATGTGGGCGATTAAGGCGGTGGTGTGTAACGATCCAGAAAGTAAAGTTGCGAATTAAACGGAATGAATGGCGGCTAGATCGGGAAGGTCAGGCGGATTGTACACCCGCCGGGCATCTGTCGGTATCCGACGAGTAAGCCCCTAACCGTGGTGCAAATCCACGAGCCGCCACTAGCAGGGCAATTAATTTAGGGAGAAAGTCGATGAAGTACAAGGCTAGCAACTTGCGGCGAATGATCGACCCAGCGATTATCGCTAACGGCACCTACCCAGGTACGGTTGGTGGCTACGAAGTGCAATTTACCGTTAACGGTGTTGCAGTGATCGGGCAGATGGACAAAGGAATTCGCGGGATCAATATCCCCTGCACCGTGCATGTGCATGAAGGCGAAGTGACGGTGAGCGTGAATAAATGGTAGGCAACCGCCTGGGTAGCTCAGCTGGCAGAGCGTGCCCCGCAAGGGCAGCAGGATGATGGTAGGAGATGGCCACCGAGAGTAATCCGCGCGTGGGTTCGAGTCCCACCCCAGGAATTAATGGAGATCGACGATGGAACCGTGGCGAAAAGTTTGGCGTGAAGGCTTTGCCCCAGGTCTGCCAACCGAGGGATTGAAATCGTTGCGTGTGGCGTTAGAGATCGACGACATACGCCTAATTCAAGGCGCCACAGTTGGGCCGCCTTCGCTTGGGATGTTTGCTGATTACGAAATCGAATCGGCAGACGCTTTGTGCTGGTGCGGGTGGCACGGGCTAGAGCTGGATACAGTTGGCGAGGTTGAAGAGTTCTTCGCGCGATTGTGCCATGAAGCGGACGCAAGGCTAAAAGAAGTGGCCGCGTGCCGATGGTTCCTGAACTGGTACGACGACAATCCAAGGGGCGAAGTGAGGCGAGAGTTAATCGGCGAGGTCGATTTGGTGTTAGCGTCGCGGGGTGAGCCGATAGAGCGGCATGAGTTTGGCGTAAGTGTTTAGACAGAATCAACAAGAGGAGCGAGCGATGAAGACGGAATATCAGATGATCTGCGGAGCGGACCTTGAGTGGCTAGGCAAAACCGTGACTTTAGCACGTGAAAACGGCTGGAGAATCGCTGGGCCTTTGGCGGTTGAAAAAGATGTTCTTGGCCATTGGCAATATCGCCAGCCGATGATTCGCGAGATCGAACCGAAGCCTGAGTCGTGCAAGCCATCGACACCACCCGCCACCCTGCAATGGAAGCCAATCCCAGAGCATTTCCCAGGTGACGGCAACCGCCTTGAAGCCGATTGCCACTTGGGTAAGTGGGTGATTACACACGAGCCAGCGAGCGAAGTGTTCCACTTGCTCAAAACTCGAATCAGGGGGATTAGCAAAGCGCACCAGGCTTCAATGCTGTTCTTCGATCAGCAAGCGGCCATGAAGTTTTGCGACGACTACACTCACAACGTCTCGGCACTTTCCGAAGCTGTCCGATAGACAAAACGAACTGAATTACACAACATGGAGTGGACGACGTGGCAAAGACCCGAAAACAGGAACTCGAACGCCGGAGTAAAGCGACCAGATGGATGGCGAAACCAGGCACCAAGCAAGACTTGGATGTGCTGAAATGGGTATGGTTTTTGATCGTGACCTGCGATCAATTGAACGAAGAAGAGAAGGACCATGTGGAAAAGTATTTGGAGTATCGAGAAACGAAATCGGTAGCTGGGTAGCAACCAACCAACACACCAAAGGAGTGACAACCATGTTAGTGCTAAGCAGGAAATTCGGCGAAGAGATCACCATCGGAACTGACATCGTGATCCAAGTGGTGGAGATACGCGGCGACAAAGTCCGCCTGGGGATCACTGCACCGAGGGACGTGGAGATTATGAGAAAAGAGCTGATCGCTGGGAGGATTAACGCAGCGATTGCACTACCCACCTCCGCGCTCGCCCCAGGGGATGAGGTGGGAAGTGCCGGACTGGCCATCGAGCTAACTACTGCCCGCGATACTGGCGCTGGTGCGTTGCCATCGCAAAACGTCGGCCTGAACACACCGACGTAATCAGTATCGTGGGGAAAATCGCAGTAGTGAGCCTGGGGAGTCGGCGACCCGAAGTGCTAGCGGGCGCCGACTTTCCTGGGTGATTTATTTTGACGGAGATAACGACGGCAACAACGACGGCGATAACGACGGCAACAACACCAAGAGAGAGCAACATGAGTGAACAACAGACAGCGACGACAGCGACACCACCAGCGGCGGACTCCCCACCTTCGCCCGATGTGGGGGTGACTCCAGTATTGGTTGGGGCCGACATGGCGGCAACCAAGATCGTCAACCTTACTTCGCATGACATCGAAATAAGATGGAGCGAACCCGACCCGAATCTGATCGACGTCCCAGGTGAATTCATCAACAAGTCGGCGGTTCTTTCTAGCGAAGGATTCGTCTACGTCACAAGCATTGAAGGCGACGAACTTCCGCCTGTGCAGCCAAGCGGGATTCCGCGGCGAACTGCTACGCGATTTACCAGTATCGTCGGACTACCCGATCCTGTCCCTGGGACGATCTACATAGTGCCCGCGTTTGTTGCCCAAATGGTGGCCCGCGACGACGTGTACTCAGCAGATTTTTCGGGATCGCCAGCGGTCGAGGGTAAGGTCAAAGCGGCGACACGGCTGATACGTTCGACGCCGAACCAAGCGACCGAGCCGGCGACCGACCCAGCACCCGCACCAAACCCAGCGACCAACCCATAACCAAGGAACCTAACCCATGCGAACGACCACCGCCACGCAACCGATCAGCGAAACCGTCACACCCGAATCGGTCGGCAACGACCCACGGTTCCGCCGGAGTTCGATGGCCTACCTATCGCCCAGGGACATCGCGGCGGCGCTGGCGGTCGACTGGAACTGCATCACCAAATGGTGCAGAGACGGGTACCGGTCAGCGGCTGGCCGGATCGAATTGCGGCACGAACGGCTAGGGAAACAGTACCGGATTCGGTGGGCATGGGTCGAAGACTTCATGGCGGCGTGCAAGGCTGGGGACAGCGATCAGACCGACAAACACGATGAACTCGAATTGACCAAACGCGAAAGCGAGGCGTGGAAAGTGCTGGAGCGAGAGCATGGGCTTTCTCGCCCAGGGACAACCAAGACAACCAAACGAGCGAAAGGAAAGGTGGTGCGTAATGGTAGAGCCAAATAAGTACGCGGAGCAAGAGCGAATCCGCAAAGACATGGCGATGGTACCGGACGATACCGATCTGTTCGGTGGCGAAATTGATCCGGATGACGAAGAAGACGACGAGGACACTGCCGAATACGGTGGCGAGCAAGGATAGGCCAGTGAGTTTGGCAATCAATCAATCGCGCTAGGCAAGTTGTTGGTAGCGTGCATCCGGTTCGAATCCGGACGATTGAGTAACGCGGGTCGATGCTGAGCGAGCATCACCGCCCAGGTAAAAACGTCGAGTAGAAATAAGCCGGTGTCTACGTGCTGAATGGCAGCACCCCGCGTGAAATACGCACCGAGCGACGGCAACGACGGCAACAACAGGAGTAAGCACCAGTGACAGGGACAGCGATGATTAACGACAAGTACTACGGCATGAGCGTGGACGATATCGGCGATCTGCACAATCGCGGGGATCAGCCCGACGTGATCCAATTTTCGAACTACCCACCTACTCACCGGTGGCAGAATGGGTGGCGCGAGCATATCGCTCCGAAGCTGTCCCACGAGGCACTGGAAGCCATGCGGGCAGCACTGACCACCGATTCACCGTTTTGGCAACAGGGCCGCACGACGATGCCAATCGTCCCCGATCACGCACCGGCGGCGTGTGCTTGCTTGATCGGTATCGGCGGCTGGAAGGGCGAAGGGATTGGAGACGTTGGAAAACTGCAGTTGTACTTCGAGCGGATCGTATCGACGCCAGAATCCCTGCAATGTCACGACGATGATTCACTGGATAGTGTTGCCGAGGATGTGCGGGCGTGGATCCGCTGGCACGATGAGACTGATCGGCAGGTGGTTCGCCAAACCATGCTGGTCGAAGTGCACGCGGAATTGAATCGGCGACTGGAAGATAACTACATGGCGGCGAGGGCTGCGATGTGATGGGTGGTGAGGTGGGAAGTGCGAACTGAATTAACGAACTTAAACAACCAAGACGAACAACTAGGAACGACAACTAACCGAGAGACAACCATGAGTACAGCATTAACAACAAACAACCAACAAAACAAGCTAAGTAACCACACCGACTACCCACCTTCGCCGCCGCCGACTGGTTTCCGTCGCCCGCACGCGATTGTGCCACGGACGCCACAAGAACTGCTCGATCTTTCGAGTATGTACTACCTGGGCGGGTTGGTGCCCAAGGGAGCTGGGCGCAAAGAATCAGTGGCTGCAATTATCGCATACGGCATGGAGCTGGGATTAACTCCTGCAATCTCAATTAACTCGATCTACATCGTCAACGGTCGAGCAACGATCTGGGGGGACACGCCTCTGGGGTTGGTCCAATCGTCTGGCTTGCTCGAAGATATCGACGAAACCGAGTACACCGATGGCGAGAATGTAATCGCAACATGCACGGTCAAACGTAAAGGGAAAGCAGCAATCAGCTACAGCTACTCCATCGCAGAGGCGATACAGGCTGGACTGATGACCAAGAAAGGGCCGTGGCAAACCGACCCGAAGTGGATGTTACGATTGCGGGCCCGCAGTCGAGCGTTGCGGATGGCCTTCGCGGATGTATTGGCTGGGCTAACCGTCGCAGAAGACACCAGCGATCCAGTAGTTGTCTACACCACCACCGATGTAGCGAAAGTCGAGGATGGCACCGAATCGCCCACGCTAATCGAGGCAGTAGCGGAAGTGGCCCCTGGGCCGATGACTCACGAGCAGATGGAGAAAATCAGCGAGCTAATGCCAAAGTGGTGGTCGGTCAACTATGGGGT
>JACCDR010544392.1_pt1 | contig 49163 bp, 32 predicted proteins | sample 7446431 | NCBI WGS metagenome assembly JACCDR01 (sample SAMN15323443, study PRJNA562643) | freshwater metagenome | isolation source: river surface water | place: USA:Blue River Watershed | collected 2017-08-17 | reverse complement strand
TAACGGTATTGGCTGACCACGCCCACGTTGTAGGTCACTTCAGGTGCAGCGGGTGCTGCAGGTGCTGTTTGTGCAAAAGCAGCAGATGAGGTGGCCAAGAGGGCCAATACCAGTTTGGACTTGAGGTTCATAGTTTTCTCCGTTGAAAAATAAAGAGGGATACACCTACTTAGCAGGGTCCGTGCCAGCGTGAATGTTCACAAAAGTGCACGCTTCACCTAACCCACGACCCAAAGTGATGCAGTAGTCTGGCTACCTCACCATTTTGATGCACATCTTTGGTGCGCTACTTCGTACTAATCGCCCCGCAATGGGGATAACCCTTGGAACTGGAAGTTGTATGTCACTGGCCCTGATACACAGTCGTGCGCTACTGGGTTTGCAAGCTCCTGCAGTCACAGTAGAAGTGCATTTAGCCAATGGCCTGCCCAGCTTCACGCTGGTGGGGTTGGCTGATACCGAAGTCAAAGAAGCGCGTGAGCGGGTGCGCTGTGCCATACAAAACGCGGGGCTGGACTTCCCTACTAATAAGAGGATCACCGTCAACCTCGCCCCCGCCGACCTGCCCAAAGACTCGGGGCGTTTTGACCTGCCCATTGCCTTGGGCATCTTGGCCGCGCACGGAGTGCTGGACACCGAGGCCTTGGCAGCGCATGAGTTTGCTGGCGAACTGTCGCTCTCCGGCGAGCTGCGCCCTGTGCGTGGTGCACTGGCCATGGGTTTGGCCTTGCGTAGCGCGGGCGTACGCACGCGTTTGGTATTGCCCCCCAACAGCGCCGAAGAAGCGGCTTTGGTGCCCACTGCCGAGGTGTACCGTGCGCATCACTTACGTGACGTGGTGGGGCAGTTTGCCAAGCCAGAACTCACAGGCTTGGCGAAGCAACGCGAAGAAGGCAGCGCGCACACTGTGCACCCCACCGACGGTTGGTGCCGCATTGATACGCCAAAGCTCAGCACAGCCAGCCACTCAGCTCGCCCCGACTTGGCCGATGTCAAAGGGCAAGCCGGCCCGCGACGCGCACTAGAAATTGCTGCGGCTGGCGGGCACTCTCTTTTATTAGTGGGCCCACCCGGCACAGGCAAGTCCATGCTTGCGCAACGCTTTGCGGCCTTGCTGCCAGACATGAACTTGGATGAAGCCTTAGAAAGCGCCGCCATAGCCAGCTTGGCCGGGCGTTTTGAGTTGCAACACTGGATGCAGCGCCCGACACGCAGCCCGCATCACACGGCCACCTCGGTGGCGCTGGTGGGTGGCGGTGTAAGACGTCAAATTATTTACAAAACGGCAAATAATTTGCAATTAATGCACACTATTTGCATATCGAAGTCTAATAGTCAGGCAAAATCAAAAGCATTTGACGAATCAAGTTAATACGCAGCTTGAATTTTTTACCGATCTTTCTGGAAGTTTGAGGTACCCTTGAATGGCAATTCAAATTAAAGAATTTGCAGCCTTCGAAGGGATTTGGCGCCTTGACTGGCTAGGGCGCATAGTTCCACGAGGAGTAGAAGGTCCTGTACCTCGAATCGCAGTCCATTTAGCTGAGCTTCAACCTACATTCAGAGATCCGCTCTCAAATGCCTCGCTTGCTCAACCGCATCGAACCGTTCAAGTCCTTGTCGATGTCGGGCTACTAACTCTTCTGCGAATCGGATCAGTTTGGCACAAAGGCTTTCAAATACTGGCACTAAAAGAGCTTGCTCGTGACACTCAGGTTGTCCATTGGCAAAGCTTCCAACTGGTTCGACTGGATGGTCATATTGAGCTGAACGGTCGCAAGGTACAACTATTACCTCCACTTCGTCATAAAGTTGGCGGATCAGCCTATCGCGACATCGCTGAATCATGGGCCGCTGTCGCGATCAGCAGTGAGCCCAATAACCGAACGCAGGTCTTAATCATCCCCTCAGCGGTATTGTTTCAATCTGCACTCGCCACATCCCCCGCAGCTACACGGCTTTTCATCCATGGGAAGATAGACAAGATCGTTGACACCGACTATGGACGCATCGCTGAAGAGCCAAACACATTTCGCATAAACCTATTTAAGAACTTTAAGGACTCAGAGGGGCCGCGCATTGCCAACTTACTAGCGGATGTTGTTGCGACAAGAGAATATCGGCGCATGCGAGCTCATCTTATTGCGTCTAGCGTGAATCATGTTGGACCTGGTGAGCCCAAATTGCACATTCGCTTTGGTATTCCATTTAGCAACGAAACCACTCTTCAACTCGCTGGAAAACGTATTCCATTCGGCGGTGAGCGAGATGGCCTTAACACGACGGTGTGGGGATTCCTTGCTACACAGATACTCTCTTTGAATGTGCCACTGGTTTTTTCTCGTCTGGTAATTGATCGCAAAAATGATGGGCGCAAAGGTGCGAACTCCGAAAGTGAAGATCTTGATGAGGCATGGTTTACAAAGCCTCTTGAAATACTCTCTTCTGATGGATCTGATCAAACATTGACATCTGAAGAAGCACCGGGCGAACAGCATGACAACATAGCAATTCAAGCACCCGATGTTTTCACGCCTCTAGACCTTGAGGTTCTAAAGGAAGAAAAAGACGTTCAACGTTACAGAGGATCTAAACAATTGCCTCTGAATGGTGAGCCATTCAATGGCCTTTCATCCACCTTTGATGCACATGGCAACTCTGGTACAGCCCCTGCGGACGTAATCCCTATTAAAGAGCCCGTCATTCCGGTAACGCTTCAACATCTTTTTGATGCCCTTGATGTGCTTGCTCGTGACGGCCTAATTTTCGAAACCATTGTTGTTTCAATCTCTCACCAAAAGCGCGAAGCCGACGGACGTATCGTTAACTTTTTTCGGTCCAATGACAGGCGAGTTCGCAGTTGGCGACGAATGTCCGCATCTTTTGAACATACACGTGCCTTTGTCGTCGCAGCCATTTATGTTGGCGGGGTTTGGCATTACCTCATCGATATTGAGCACAAGCGCGCTGGAGAACTGTCTATGTTGCTTCTACGCTCCGAAAACGGCATCCAGGTTGAAGCTCGGCGCTTAGACTACTTTATGGAAGCAGTTGCCAAACACAATGGTTGGCAAGCGACAGAAGAATTCCGTTCGTACTGGCGTTTCACTACTATCCGTCACGCAAAACAACGTGGCCCTGAAGCACTTGCAAGCCAGATTCATAAATCGTTTATGCATCCTTACTAACTTAATCACTGTGAACTGATGAGTCTGAATAACAGAGCGTTTGCAAGAGTTTTTAGCTCATAGCTGCTCCGCAGAGACTTTTTGGTTAGATTTTTTGTGTTTCGGCAACCGCAGGCCACGTCATCGCCTTGACTTGACCATCGCCACCCAGTGTGAACTGGTGAATCTCCTGTCCCGCAAACACAGACTCACGTAAGTCTTTCATGACCTCTTGCATGCCACCAAACGGTGTGCATAGGTCAACAATCCAAATCTGCTCCCCCGATTTCCAATCGGACGCACTCAGGTGATGGGGTGCTTGTTGGTAACGCTTGGCCACATCTTCTGATAACCGCGCCCACGACACATAGGCAATCGGCGCACTCTCTCGCATGAACAGCTTGGCTTGATCTAGTACCAAAGCAGGCATGACGCGCCACTCCAGCTCACTGAGCAGCGTGTGGCGTGTGGCGCTTTGTTGCATCATCAACCAACTCACTGCACCCAGCAGTGGGATTTTGCCCATCACACGCTGGGCTTGCTCTTTGGCATAGGTGGCTAAGTCTTGAGATTCTTGTTCGTTCAATGGTGTTGTCATGTGGGGTTCTTTCTAGATAGGTTGTTATCGTGAAGCTTGTGCTTCAGGTTTGGCCGTTGTGGATTGAGTAGGTTGCATCAGTTTTTCTAATGCGGCTAGGTCGTCACCGTCTAACGACCCTGTTGTGGCTTTGAGCTTCAAGCTTTGCATCACCGCATCCGCTCTTGCCTTACTCAAATCTCGCATGGCCGCGTAGAGCTGCTGCTCCGCATTGAGCACATCTGGGTTGATGCGTGTGCCCACTTTGAAGCCAATCTTGTTGGACTCAACTGAGTTTTGGCTTGCCTCAACCGCAGCTTCCAACGCCTCCACTTGGGCCTGCCCGTTCATCACACCCGCAAAGCTTTGTCGCACTTGGCTGCTGGCATTGCGCTTGGCCCCTGTTAGCTCTTCTTTGGCCTTTTCTTCCAAGGCCACCGATTCACGTACCTTCGATTGCGTTGCACCACCTGCAAATAAGGGGATCGTCAGCTGCACCCCTGTTTGATGGGAGTTAAAGCGAGTGGACAAGTCAGCAGGAGAACTGATGGTGCCTGAGCTGTAGTTACCCGTACGGTTGGCCACAATATCTAAGGTCGGTGCATGTGCTGCCATGCTCTTGGAAACCTCTTTTTCAGCAACGATCACCGCCGCTTGCTGAATACGGATTTGCGGGTTTTGTTGCAGTGCGACCGTCAACCAATCATTCAGTTGCGTTGGCTCTAGTGCAGGCAAGCTCTTGGTCAGCTGCATGGGCGGCAAGGCCATGTACTCCCCTATGAGCTTTTCTAATTCCGCTTGTTTGGTGGTGAGGTCATTCAGTGCTGTCACACGCTGGGCCAAATTGAGAGCCTGCTTGGCCTTGGCTTCATGCACATCGGTGATAGTGCCCATGCCCACCTCATAGGTGCGTTGCGCCAAAGTCAGCTGTTCATTGATGGCTTGCAACTGCGCTTCAGCCACTTGCACGCTTTGCATCGCAACCTGCACATCAAAATACACCTGCGCAGTGCGCACAATCAAATCTTGCTCAGCTAGAGAAAACTGCTCTTTGGCCTGTGTCACTTGAGCATCGGCTTGAGCATAAGCGGCCCAGTTACCCCAACGAATGACGGGCTGCGTCAGTTGTGTCGTCCAATTCCATGCCCGTACATCACGCGGGACATATGGCGCACCAGAAAACGAAGCCTCGCCAATCTGGTGGTTTTTGTTCGCTACTACGCTCACATTTGGCAAGAAACCTGCTCGTGCTTGAGGCAGCTTTTCAAGAGCCGCTTCCAATGCTCGACGTGCCGCACCATACTGGTTGTCTTGCGATCTGGCCTTTTGGTACACATCCATCAAGGACTGCGCATGGCTTGACATGGACACACCAAAGAAGCCGCTGCAACACAGTAACGTGAGTAACTTATCTCTCACGTAAAGCCTCCTGCTTGTAGCGCAGCATGGGGGCCAACAGATATTCAATCATCCGGCGCTCGTCCGTGCGGATATCAGCGGTCACGTTCATGCCAGCAGTCACGGTGCCTTTGCGGCCATTCACCGCATGAGGCGTTTCGGTCTGGGCGAGCTTGATGCGCACGGGGTACACCAGCCCCAGCTTTTGGTCTTGCACCGCATCCGTCCCCACCCACAGCACCTCACCTTCGATGTAACCGTAACGCGTGAAGTCATAGGTTTCAATCTTGTTGATGACCCGCTGACCCACACGCAAATGGCCCACATCGCGGTTAATCACCTGCGCCTCAATCTCCAGTGGCGTGTTCTCAGGCACCACCGTCAGCAAGGGCTGAGCGGCGGTGACCACTCCGCCCACCGTCGTCACAGCCAACTGTTGCACCACGCCGTCAATCGGGGCTTTTAAGGTTTGTTGTGTCCACCGCTGATTGGCTTTGATGTACTCCTGCTGCGCCGCATCGCGCTTCTTCACAGCCTCCACCAGCTCGGTGCTGGTGCGTGCCCTGAACTCGGCCAGGGCTTGCGAGCGTTGCTCCACGGCGGCCTGATAGTTGGCGGTCGATTCTTTAAGGCGGCTACCCTGCACGGCCAGTTCTTTTTCAGCGTTGATGAGCTCCAGCTTGGAATCAATCACTGTGGTTTGTGCAATGTGCCCCGTCTTAGCCAACTCCTCGCGCATTTGGTATTTCTGCGCAATCAAAGGCAAGCTGCTTTTGAGTTGTGTCACGTTGGTTTGTATAGCCTCCACATCGGCCCTGCGTTTGGTCATGTCTGCATCCAGCGACGCCATCTTGGCGTGCTGCTCGGCATTGCGGCCTTGCAAGATCACCGTTTGGTTAGCCTTAATTTCCATCGGCATCTCAGCGGGCGGCACAAAACTCTTCTTGCCCTCCAGCTGGGCCGTGGTACGCAGCACATCAGCCTGCGCCTCCCAATACTCGCGCTGCACTCGGTCACGGTCTGCCCCTGTGCTGGTCGGGTCAAGCTCAATCAACACATCCCCAGCATGCACACTTTGCCCATCACGCACATGCACGGCACGCACCACGCCAGGCTCTAAGGGCTGAACAACCTTGCTTTTACCCGCAGGAATCACCTTACCTTGGGCCGACACCACAATGTCCATCTTGGCAAGGCTTGCAAACAACAAGCCTATCGCGGTCATGGCGCAAATGCCTAATGTCACCATGCGTATCACATGCGAGGGTGGACGAATTTGCAGGGCGAGTGCGGCAGAGCTGAAGGGGTTGAGTGCAATGGGCTCTTTCGCCACAGCTTCGCTTGCAGCTTCATTGGGTTTTGGAACTTCACTCATGCTGCACTGCTTTCAATTTCTAGCACTTGGTGTGCTTTGTACAAAGACGCATAGCGGCCATCCAGCTGCATCAAGCTCGTGTGGTTGCCAGTCTCAATCAAACGACCGCCATCTAGCACCAACAGACGATCTGCCAAACGCAAGGTAGACAAACGGTGTGCCACGATCACCACGGTGCGCCCCTTGGCAATGGACGCCATGTTGTCGTGAATCAGTCGCTCACTCTCGTAGTCCAGCGAGGCGGTGGCTTCATCTAGCAACAACAGCTTGGGGTTGGTCGCCAACGCCCGGGCAATGGCGATACGCGCCCGTTGCCCACCGCTAAGCTTGCTACCCCGCTCACCAATCACCGTGTCGTAGCCCTCGGGCAGTTGCAAGATGAACTCATGGGCACCTGCCAGTTTGGCAGCGTTCATCACAGCTTCCATGTTCAGGCTCGCATCGGCCAAGGCAATGTTCTCGCGCACACTGCGGTTGAACAACAGGGTGTCTTGCCCCACCACACCCATTTGACGGCGCAGCCATGAGGTGTCCACTAAATTCAAGTCCATGCCGTCGATCAAGATGCGGCCAGTCTCTGGCGTGTACAGGCGTTGAATCAAACGCATCAGCGTGGTCTTCCCCGCACCCGAAACACCCACCACACCAATCACTTCGCCGGGTTGAATCTCGAAACTCAAATCGGTCAGCACCTCGGGCGCTTTGGGGCTGTATCTAAACCCCACATGCTCAAACGTCACCTTGCCCTGCACATCGGGTGGTGTAGAACGGTTGGCCCGAAACGCCGGCTCTGGCGGAGCATCCATGATGTCGCCCAAGCGCTTGATGCTCACCTTCATCTGCGTGAAGTCTTGCCACAGCGAAGACAGCTTCAAAATAGGCGCGTTCACGCGGCCACTGAGCATGTTGAACGCGATCAAACCGCCCACGGTCAAATCGCCATCAATCACCAAACGCGCACCCAGCCACAGCAACGCTACGGTCAACACCTTGCTGGCCATCGCAATGAACTGGTTGGTGGCGTTGCCCAAGTGCCCGCCTTCAAACGAGGTGTTCACATAGCTGGCTAAACGTTTCTCCCACTCGCGCTGCCACTGCGGCTCCACCGCGTGGCTCTTGAGGGTTTCCATCGAGGTGACGGTCTCCACCAAATAGGCTTGGTTTTCTGCACCGAGGGCAAACTTGTCTTCTAGCTTTTTGCGCAGCAACGGCGTGATGACAGCCGACGCCCCAAAGAACACGGGCAAGGCCGCAATGACGACCATCGTCAAGGCCACGCTGTAATAGAACATCACAGCCAAATAGACGATGGCAAACAACAAATCGAGCCAACTGGTCAGGGCTTGGCCTGTCAGAAAGTTACGTGCATTGTCTAGTTCACGTACCCGCGCCACCGTGTCGCCACTGCGGCGGCTCTCAAAATACGACAGCGGCAAATGCAGCAAATGCTTGAACAGCTTGGCACCCAGCTCCACATCCACACGGTTGGTGGTGTGGCTCAGCAGGTAGTGACGCATGGCCCCTAACGCCACCTCAAAAATACTCACCCCCAGCAAAGCCACCACCATCACATCCAGCGTGGAGAGCGTGCGGTTGGTCAGCACCTTGTCAATCACCACCTGAAAAATCAACGGTGTGATGAGCGCGATGATTTGCACAAACAACGAGGCCAGCAACACCTCACCCATCAGTTGCTTGTATTTTTGGAGCGACTGCCAAAACCACGCAATGCCAAAGGCCTCCTGACTGGCTGCGGTTTCGCCCTGGTTGTGGTCAGCCAGCTTCACGCTGGGTGTCGCCTCAATCCACTCGCCTGCAAAGAGTTGATCAAACTCTTGCAGCGTGACTTGGTTAGGCATGCTTTGGCCTGCTTTTTGGACTACCACCAGCGTGCCATCGGGGTCTGCCGTATCCACCATCTTGCCGACCAACATCAAGCCACCGTCGTTCGTGGACATCAACGCTGGCAACGTCGCCGCTTGCAAGTTTTGACGCAGGCCTTTCTTAAGGCTCGCCTCAAACCCCAACGTGTGCAGGGCTTGCAACGTCTCACCCACACCAAATGGTTCGGGGTTGCCCTCTTGGTCATAACTAGCGAACTGGTGCTTGAGCTGGTCGAGTTCTAAATGTTGATGGTGCAGCTGACCGTAGAGCTGCAAGAGTTCAAGCTCTTTGAGTTCGTGTTCTTCTTTCAAAGTTCTTCCTGTTTTTTGATTTCTTATGCGGACTGCATGAATTGGTGCGAACCGTCTTGTGGCGTAACCAGAATGTCGTGCAGTTGCACATCGGGTTGAATCGGCACAAAGCCCAGCGGGGCGCTGTCAATTGCAACTGCTGTGTTGCAGACTTGGTTGAATAGTAGGGCTTGACGAATGATTTCCGCTGTTTGCGCGTCAGCCGCTGAGGTGTCTACGACCTGTGGTGTTGCATTCGCACTGACCTCTACAGGCTGCGGGGCTGATACCAACGTATGCACAGACGTATCTACAACCGCTGTGTTGGTGATTGTTGGCGCGGCATGCCCAGCTTCATAAGCCAACATGGTGTCTGCCACCACGCCTGTGCTGCCGTCGATGCGTGTGAATGCGGCATTACCCATCACCGTGGCATCGGTCTCACCACTACCGCTATTGGCTAACAAGGTGCCTGCATCACGCACTTGACCGTCCGAATGCAGGTTGATGTTGGCAATGCCCAACTCGGTGAGTGTTTTGAATTCACCTGCATCCGTTACGCCATTTCCGTTGGCGTCTTGCCACACGGCAAACTCGCCAAACTTGGCGTCCCCTGCATCAAGCAAACCATTGTCGTTGGTGTCCAAGGCTTGCAAGCCCTCCAAGTCGGTTTGTGCGCCTGCTTTGAGGGTCTGAAAACCAAACTCTGAAGCGTCGGTGATTTGATGGTTCCGGTCTTTGTCCCACACCAGCACACCATCGTCGTTGCCTGCCCAAGCCATCTTGTCGTTGATGCCGTCATGGGTGACATCAATCGAAACGTTGGAGTTCTGGATAGACGTGAAGTGAACACCATCGCCGTTTAAGTCCATGACTAACGGCGGGTAGTAATAACCGTAGTGCTCGTTATATGAGTTAACTGAATAAGTCTTTGCGGCAGACCAAGAAGGAATGTTCCAATACCAGATATTTTCCAGTCCACGGTCATCAACAACACGCCATGTCGTTTGAAGTAAATCAAAATAACCTTCAAAGCGGAAACTACCACCGGTGCCTGAGCGACTAAGGCTATAACTTCCACTCGCATCGAACCAATCACCTCCCGGATACTGAAAGCTCGCTGATACAAGCGTCATCTGTACGGCGTTTGCATCTCCATCATCGGAAATACTGAACCCAGTTTGTACCCATTGATTCACATAGTCGTAGCCCCAGCCACTAGAGCTTGTCCAATTCACGGTTGCGTATTGATTAGGCGGCTGTTTCACATCCACAAAAGCTGTCGCCCATGCCTGACCACCATGCCCATCATCGGTTAAATAATCAAACGAAGCAGCACCTGTAAAGCCTGCATTGGCCACAAACTGCACTTGACCATTCACGATAGAGGCATGCCCGTTAGCATGATCGCGCACAGCACTCACAGTTAAGGCATCGCGGTCTGCGTCAGTGTCATTGCTGGTGAGTTGGTTGAACGCAATCGTCATAGTCGTGTTGACATAGGTGGTGAACTGGTCATCCACCGCCACAGGTACATCGTTCACCGCCGTCACTGGAATCACGGCTTGCACAAGCGCCGATTCCAATCCCGCAGCATCGCGCACCTTGTATTGGAAGGTGGCATTGCCATTGAAATTCAGCGTGGGCGTGAATACCACGTTGCCATTGGCATTTAGACTGACAGTGCCCCCCGTAGCATTACCCACCCAACTCAAAGTCAAAGCACTGTCTGGATCGTCCACATCGTGGTCATTGGCTAACAGCGTAGACGAGCTAATGTTGAACACCGCATCCTCACTCGCTCCTGTGACGATTTCGCCCTGCACCGTCGGTGCATCGTTGACCGCAGCCAGAACCACAGTGGTGGTGACCGCATTGGATTCCAAGCCTCCGGGGTCTTTGACCCAATAGGTGAACGTGGCTGTGCCGTTGTAGTTGAGCGTAGGTGTGAACACCACATTGCCGCTGGCATTCAAACTCACGGTACCGCCTGTGCCCGACTGAACCCTCGAGATCGTCAAGTCTTCATGCGCATTGTCAATGTCGCTGTCGTTTTGCAGCAAAGCACTGGCGATGATGGTCAGCACTTCATCTTCATTGCTGTTGATCGACTCACCGGTGGCAACAGGGGCATCGTTCACATTAGCCAAAGCAATTGTGGCGGTAGTAGTAGCTGTCCCACCGTTGCCATCGTCCACGGTGTAATCAAAACTGGCATTGCCGTAGAAGTTGGCCACAGGCACAAACGAAATCGTGCCGTTTGCATTCAGCGTCACTGTGCCATGCTGAGCGTTAGACACCGCCGTGATGCTGAGCACTTGCCCGTCCGTCGCGGTGTCCACATCGCTGTCGTTTTGTAGCAAAGCCGCTTGGCTAATGACCAAGGTGGTATCTTCGTTTTCTGTGATGGTTTCACCCACGGCCACAGGCACATCATTGACCGCCGTCACGCTAAAAGTCGCCAAGGCCTGAGACACCGCGCCACTGCTGTCACTCACCTGATACGCAAAGCTTGCTGGGCCGTGGTAATTAGCATCTGGCGTGAACACCACTTCGTCGTTCACCAATGCCACTGTTCCGTGCACGGCATTGCCCACGACGGTGACGGTCAACACATCATCAACGCCGCCCCATTGCGCGTTGTGGCTATCTGCATCAGTGTCATTGCCCAGCAAGCTTGCAAAACTAATGTGCAGCGCGGTGTCTTCTGCGGTGTTACTAACCGTGTCGTTTGCAGCTACCGGAGTGTCGTTGACCTCTGTTAAGTTCACCACGACGGTGGTGGTGGCCGTGCCGCCGTTGCCGTCGCTCACGGTGTACTGGTAGCTTGCCACCCCGAAGTAATTGGCCTCGGGCGTAAAGGCTATGTATTGGCTGCCATCAGGCTGCGTGGCCCATGCAACGGTGCCGTGTTGGGCATTGCTGATGTTGGTGATGGCCAACACTTGACCATCCGTAGCTGTGTCTACATCGGTGTCGTTGGCCAGTAAAGTGGCGGGGTTGAACAACAAGGAAACGTCCTCTTGTCTGTTGTTCAAAGTTTCCCCTGTCACCACAGGCAAATCGTTCACCGCAAGGATGGTGAGCGTAACCGTGGCAGGCACCTCAGCCCCTGCACCATTAGCAGCCAGCCCATCACTCACCCAATAGGTGAACTGTGCTGGGCCGTGGTAGTTGGCATCGGGTGTGAAGTGCACTTGGCCTTGGGCATCCAAGCTCACCGTGCCGTGCGTGGCACTGCCTACGCGGCTAATACTGAGTACTTGGCTGTCTGTAGCCACGTCCACATCGGTGTCATTGGCCAATAGGTCATGTGAGGTGAAGACAAGCGTGTTGTCCTCATCACCTGTAGCGGATTCTCCCGTCGTCACAGGAGCGTCGTTGACGGCACTCAGGTTGACAACAGCGGTGGCTATTGCTGTGCCACCGTTGCCGTCCGACACCGTGTAGTCAAACGTGGCCGCTCCATGGAAGTTGGCATCCGGCACAAAGGAGATGTGCTGTGTGCCGTCCGTCTGCGTGACGAGGTTGACCGTGCAATGTGCCGCGTTGCTGACAGCGCTGATGCTCAGCACCTGCTCATCGGTAGCGGTGTCCACATCGCTGTCGTTGGCGAGCAGCGTAGCCGCATCAATGGAGAGCGTGGTGTCCTCTGTGGTGTTGGTGGATTCACCTTGCACCACGGGGATGTCGTTGACTGCGGCAATGGTCAGGCTCATCGTGGCTGGGGTTTCTGCCCCTGCGCCATCTGCTGCGGCTCCGTCACTCACCCAATAGGTGAACTTGGCAGGCCCGTGGTAGTTGGTATCGGGCACAAACCGCAAATTGCCTTGTACGTCGAGCCACACCGTGCCGTGTTCGGCTTGGCCTACACGGCTGATGCTGAGCACTTGACCGTCTGTTGCCACATCCACATCGCTGTCGTTGGCTAACAGTTGAGCTTGGGTGAAGATGAGGCCAATGTCTTCGTCACTCGAAACACTCTCGCCCTTTGTCACGGGCGCATCGTTGACCGCTGCAATATTAACGGTGGCAATGGCTGTGGTGAACCCACCGTTGCCATCACTGACGGTGTAGTTGAACGTGGCAACCCCGTGGTAATTCAGATCAGGGGTGAACTGCACCTGCTGTGTGCCGTCAGGCTGCGTCACCAAACTGACCGTGCCGCGGGTTTGACCTGCTATCACGCTGACCGCACTGAGGCTGAGCAGCTGCCCATCGGTAGCGGTGTCCACATCGCTATCGTTCGCAAGCAAGGTGGCCGCAGGTATCAACAACGGGGTGTCTTCATTCGTGGCAACGGCTTCGCCTTGAACAACGGGTACATCATTAACCGCAGCAATGGTCAGGTTCACAGTGGCAGGAACTTCTGCCCCCGCACCGTCAGCAGCCCAACCATCACTCACCCAATAGGTGAACTGTGCAGGGCCGTGGTAGTTGAGGTCAGGCACAAAGCGAACTTGGCCCTGCGCATCTAGGCTGACCGTGCCGTGTTGGGCATCACCCACGCGGCTGATGCTGAGCACTTGTCCATCGGTGGCCACATCCACATCGCTGTCGTTGGCCAAGAGTTGGGCTTGCGTGAAGATGAGGCCAATGTCTTCATCACTCGCCACCAACTCGCCTTGCGTCACGGGGGTATCATTGACGGCTGCAATGAGCAAGGTGGCTGAGCCGTTAGTGGATAAACCATATTGGTCTGTCACCGTGTACGTAAAACTCGCTGTACCGTGGAAGTTGGTATCTGGCGCAAACAAAACCTCGCCGTTGACCAAACTCACCTGACCGTGCAATGGCTGCGATACCGCCGTGATGGTGAGTGCGGGCTGTGTGGGGTCTGCACTAGCGTTGGGTGAGCTGTCATTGGCGAGCAGCACCGATTGAGTTAAACGTAGCACCACGTCTTCCGTGCCGGGGAGGGTTTCGCCTTGAATCTCTGGGTAACCCAAACTGAGTGGGTTGGCGGCGGCGGCAACTGGATTAGTTGGCTCATTGGGCGTCACCTCTAACGTAGAAGTGACAGTGACAGGCGCTTTAGTAGGTGTCACCTGTGCAGGCGCACTCACAATAACCGTCGCATACACAAACGTCGTGCTAGGCGGCTCTGCAGGAGTAGGCACCGTGCTGGCTGTAACAGTGTTTTGTGGTGTCGTGGAGAGAGTTGAAGTTTGCAAAACCTGCGGCACATTGAACACACCCAAGTCCACTTGTTTGAAAGTAACCGTTGAGGTGCTTGTGTCCGTACTGCCGACGCTAGGCGTGGTGTTAAACGTGTTGTTGCTACTGACAGGGTTGGGAGCACTGCTGACACTTGAACTCGGCCCATCACCCACCAGTGTGGGGTGTTGTTCGGTGGCCTGCGCACTTTGCACAGCTCCCATGCCAACTGCTGCCAACACGCCTAGTCCAGCATTGGCACCCGCACCAAACAACATGCTCTGTGAGTTTTCGATCATGCTGTCAGTGACGGCTTGAATCTCACTTTGTACAGACGTTTGTGATGTCGGTATAAACACAATGCGTGTGTCTGCGGGGCGAGGGGTACTGGTTGCCGTGGTGGTGGTGGTGGTGGTCGCGCCGTTGATCGTTGCCGCATTGCTCTTGATGCGGCTGTCCCCCGCCGTCACCGTGGTTTGAGTATTGGTCTGTGCTTGCGGTGCTTGCGTAAGAACGTCACTTACCACTCTGGCGCTGCCCTCAGACACGGTGCTTTGAGTGGTCGTGGTTGAAGTTTTAACGGGGCCGAAATCTGTTGCGCCTGTGGCGGTGGTTTCAGTAGGTGCGCCTTCTGCGTTGCCTCCACCATGCCTGTGCGCATCTTGTTCTGCTGTGCCTTCCCAGTCGCCCGTGCGCTTGGCTTGTTGTTCGTAGGTTTGCTCGCGCTCACTGGCCCAGCGGGTGCCACCCTCGTCGGTGATTTGCACCTTGCCTTGGTAGCCTTCGTGCTCTAGCACCGTGCCTGCGTCTAGCGTGTGCAGCGTGCCGTCAGGGTTGACCTCGTTGATTTGGGTGAACTTCACGCCTTCGGTGTCGGCCTTGAGGGTTTGTGCTGTCAGCGCATCCGTGCGCCCATCTTCATAGGTGACTTGGCCTGTGCGGAAGTTGATGCTGCTGATGTGCATGGCACTCAAGCCGCTGGCTTCGTTGCCTGCTTGTACACCGTCTTGGTTGACATCCACCCACAGCTTGATGGCTGCAAATGCAGGGTCGCTCTTATCCAGCACGCCGTCGCCATTGGCGTCTAACCACTGCACATTGTTGCGCTGTTGGTCTGCATTGGCATTGGCTAGTCTTGCTTCGTCAGTGGGGTTTCCTTGAGACGTATTACCACCCAAGTTCAAAATGTCTCGCGTTTGAATCACGCCATCGCCATTGAAATCAAGGGTCAGCACCGCTTGCAAGTTGCCCGCGCTGTCTTTGGCGGCTACTGCTTGCGTTTGCTCAAAATACCCATCACCCTCGACATCGCGCAGCACAGTGGTGAGCTGCGTTTGCGCGGCTTGCACATTGGGGTTGTCATTCAAATGAACAACCAGCGCCCCAAAAGTTTGGCTCTTGAAATCCGCGCTCTCAGCCGCATTGCCCTGCAAGCTAAACACTTCGTCACCCGCCACAGCTTGCCCGCCTGCGCCTAGGCGCAGCGGTGCTTCGGCTTGTTCTTGCGTTTGTCCTTCTTGCAAAGCTTGCTGGTAGTGCATTTGTTGGGTCTGCACTTGCCACGCGGGGGCCAAACCACCGTTGTCTTGCAATACTTCTAGCAAGCGTTGTGCAAAGCCTTCATGGCTCACGCCTTCACGCACCGTGGTGCCATCGGGCAGCACCACCTCCATCCACGCACTGCTGCCACTGAACCCCATCTTGGGTAGCAAATACGGGTTGATGGCAATGTCGTCTGCCGTGCTCGCGTTTTGGGCGTTGTGTGCATCTACCAAGTTTTGCAGCATGCTCTGCACACTGGCGGCCACCTGGTTGGCCGCATCGCCGCCACCGCTTTGGTTGTAATCCACGGTGTGTTGGATGTACCCAGACTCATCCCAACTGAAATGGGCTGCGCCTTCGGGAGGGGGAGGCGGGTCATCGTCACCGAATAGGTCACCACCAAACAAGCTAATGCCCACACTAATGAGTGGTCCATAAACCGGAATAAAACTCGCCGTTGCGGCTACGATGGATGTGGTGTTGCCACTCTCCAGTGCCAATGCCAAGTTCAGGCCGGGCACCACGTTGCCTGCATCCATGCCAATGGCCGCGCCGATTTCTTTGCTTGCAAAGTTTTCGCCCAAGTTGTTGGCCAAGCTCACACCACTGACCACTGCTGAGCCTGTGTTGCCGTGTTCCAAAGCGTTGATCAAACCCAACGCACTGGTGGCGCTGCCTAAGTCTCCGGGTAATTCACCACCATTCATGTGGTCTGCGGTGTTGTACAACGCACCCAGCACAGCGATGCGCTGTGAGTCGCTCAACTCACTCCAGTGTCCTAAGCTTGCAAAGTTACTCAGCAGTGATGCAGCGTTGGCAGCTTGCTGGTCTTCGCTCAAGGAACCGGGGTGTTCAACCGAATCAAGTTGCCTGCCTTGCGTGGGGTCATCTACTGACCATGCCAAGAGCTTGGTGCCGTTTTCGTTGGTGAGAACGTTGCCTTGACTATCTGTGCGATACGCCTCGGTGTAGAGAGTTGGTTCAACCTCTGGGTTAAAGCGTTGTTCGGCGGGAACGTCTGCAACCGCCACGCCTCTGTTTTGAAAATACCCCGTGACACCTTCAAGCACGTTGGCAGCTGTGCCGCCTTGGTCGTAGCCACCGCCAATGCCTACGTGGTTGCCCGACTGCTCGACGGTAGTAACGCGTTGGTCTTTGCTGAAGTCGAGAGGACGAAAATCGGAGCGATTTTCATCAGCAGCTTGCACCACCAGAACTTGGCCTTGCACATTGGGCGGGATGCTCAAGTCGCCATCGACAAAACGACCCACGGGGTCAAGTAGTGCCATGCCTGTGATGGGAACGCTGCCGGGTGGGGCAAGCACGTTGCCATCCGCGTCGACCAAACCACGCTCATTGACCAACTGCGCAAACTTGATTGCTGTTGCACCGCCTCGGCTGAATCCGGCTACTGAGGCGCTGATGTCTTCGATAGCGCCACCTGAATCTTTGTAGTCTGATGCTGCTTTGACGAAATCGCGATATGCATTCTCTGCCGTGGCCTGTATCGGCGCATTGGGTGCAACACCCGCATTGATCGTTCCACCGCGGTCTTCGCCTGTGCCAACGCCGGGGTAGTAGCCATTAGGGATTCTGGCGTTCTCTGCCTGCGCTGCCATTTCGCCAATATTCGTTTTGTAAGAATCACCTGACAACGCAAGGTTATTGCGGTCATTGTTCGTTCCATCAAACGCAGCGAAGAAATTAAATGCAGTTGTTGAGCCTTGCGTGCCAGCACCTGTCATTGCATCGCGTACCCCCGGCAAAGCTGCTGTTTTTTGTGGGTCTAGTTGACCAACTACTGATGTTCCCATTTTGGTTCTCCTTAGTCAGTTATTTCTTGGGTTTATCGACTGCGCACAAAAATTCAAGCTTCAAACATTTTTCAATTTGCTCAGGGGTCAAATTTGTTGGAGTTGGGTAAGCCTCTAGAACGGGATAAATTTCGTAAACCCAATACCGTTTTGAGCTTGAAGGTAAATGCGTTGGTTTTTCTGCAACCACCCATGGGCGTGATGGATCTGTGCGTGTCAACTTTCGAGGGAATGGGGTCTCTATATAGACATGTAACTGCTGCCCATCTGGCACAAAAGTCAGCGTGTGGTTCGTCATGTTTTGGGGTAACCGCTCTCTCAAGTCCACACGATCTTCAAGAACTTCGCCCGTGGCTTTTATGCGCCATTTGACGTACAAAAATTCACCCACAGGCATGGGGCCACTGACACCACTAGGCCCATACGGCAATGCGTTCAGTCCTTTGTATACAGGAGACCGGGGCTCATCAACACTATTGCGAACCATGCGATATTGATCTCCATAGCTATAAGCCAAGAGATCCACATCCTTTGCCCATCCCTCGTATTTACCTTCTGCATTAGGGTGTCCGTCATATCGCCCATTAATCTGAAACGAATGAAAAACCTGCTTAGGTCCACTCGCACATGCCACCAGTGCAACCGCAAAAAAAAGTGCAACAACAAAACGTAGCTTCTGTAATAAAGTGTTCATATGGTTTCTTGATTGAGTTTTGTTGGTGGCATCATCCAATTTCGCTCTGGATTGTTGTTTCTTATGGGCTCATTTACAAGTCGTAAAACTCTGTTTTTAATTAAAAAGTGAAAAGTATCACCAGATGGTGTTTAAAACACCATCTGGTGATACTTTCTGTGTTTTTTGGGGCAATGCCCCAGTATTTCACTCGGATTTTGTCGAGCGTTTCGTCCGCTTGTTGAGCTGCTTTTGAGTCTGTTTAGGAGCGGAAATTTCGGGTTTTTTGCCCGGTTTCGCGCGTAGCTCAAGCCTGTACAAGTCGCGCATGAACTTGGGCACCCATGTACGCACGGCAATGCACACCGACAACGGGGGGCGTTCTTCCAAGGGGAGGTGAGCATCGGCTCTGGCTTGGTCTTCATACTCCAAGGCAATTTGCTCTAGCCTTGCTTTGAGTTGTTCCTGCGCTTTGCGGGAAACGCGCATGTTCATGATGCGCAGAATCTCGCCGTTGCCTTCAAACCCATCATTGAAAAAGTCATCGCTGACGCTTTGCACCATCTGCATGATGGGGCCACCACTGATCCACCCAAAGCTGCTGGCTACCAACAGTCGGTAGCGGTCAGAGGCTTGCACTTCTAAAAATCCCATGTCATCAAGCCGCTTGAGTAGCTCTTGCACTTGGCTGCGTGTGAATTGCAGATGTTTGTGAATGTCTGCCACGGGCCAGTGGTTGAGAGCGCATACCGCCACCATGAGCAGTTTTTGGTCTTTGGCGAATTCTTGTTCTTGAGCCAAGCTCAATCGGGTGATGAGTTTGCGCTTGCGCGGCGTGGTTTTGAAAAGGTCTGAGAACTCAAGGTGCAGATACTGGCAAATTTGCTCTAAGCGGTCTAAGCCACAGTCGCCGCCAGTGAACAAGCGTTTGATGCTGGGTTCTGACAGCCCAATGGCATGTGCCAACTCTTTGTAGGTGACGTTGCGTGCTTTGAGGTGCAAACGCAGAGCGTCGATGATGTAGGTTTTTGACATGACGGGTTTCAGTGCAAACCATGACTTACCTGAGTAAGCCTTATTGCATTGCACTTAACTTAAACGGTGAGGCATGTTTTTACTGTGTAACTTTACCACCTATTTTCTTCATATTGAAATCAAAGTTAATCACTAAAATCTACATAATTGCTAAATTCATTACATTCGTAAAATTATTCTTAAATATGTGACATTTAATGCCTGCTTGTTTCTTGAGCAGGCGGTGTCTCGCCAACGAATACGTAGCGCTAGCAACCTAGTCAACAGCTTATCCACAGCAGTGCGCAACCATTCTGTGGATAAGATGGATGACCTCAATCTCTCACTTCGTGCCTTGATGTGGCAGAGGGTAACTGGACGTTCACCTCTTGAGAACCAAAAACTAAAAGTTTGCAATGGGTTTAAATAAAGCCAATATTAGGCAAAAGCCGCATTAATGGTGTTAATTAAAGCTGTTATCTTTGACGAAAGCAGTCATGAAAAGCACGAAGACTTCACCGTCTTCTTCTAGCCAACAGTATTTTCGTATTCCTTTCGGGGTTCGATGCGACAGCTCACCATGACAGCGTGAGGAGAAGGCTGTCCCATATCGGTGTTGCTCGTGTCCTCACCGTCTACGAACCAAACGGCCGCCTCCTCAATGACCATTGCGACAAGAAGAGATAGTCCAAAAAATATCCTAGGACCAAACGGCAGCAAGATTGGGCGCGCTTCATGCCTCATACCGCGCACGAGCGACAAGAGCGTGTGATAGGTGTCGACTGGTGCCAGCACATTGTATTTAAGCTGCTTACTCTCATGCTCTTGCAGAAGCTCCTTGTTCTTAATTTGGACCTCTTTAAGGTATTGCTCCTCAAGAGAGGTCGGAACAAAGAGCCAAATGTCACCAGGCTCAAGGTACTCAGCTGCTCCAATCGCTTTTCCCTTTTCATATCCGAGGCCAACCACCAGTTCAATCGGGTTTTCAGGGGCGGCAGTCCAACCTGCGAAGTCGTCGTTGACAGGTGCGATTCGACGGATTACAGAGGACCATTGCAGCGGCGGCTTCACAAAGCGAGCAAGGCTGTAGCCAATCTGAAGGTCAACAGGTCCGCTTTTAGCAAGATGTTTTATTGCGGCAAATATGGCGCCTATGTGCTGCCGGGACAGGCAAGATACATCAATAAAGATGCAAGCAACGCCGCTTTGATCGCGGGCTAGGCTCAAGACGGCCGCACACGTTTCAGAACACAAAAGTGGTTCAATCTTCTTTTTTTTCTGCGACCTTTTCTCATCGGAGTTTAGATCATTACATACGGCTATAACTCGAGTGTCATGAAATGCTTCAGATGTAATTAAGTCCAATAAATGCCAACGGCGTGAACCTGCGCCGGCAGCGACCACCACCAGCGATGGCACTCTATCCAAATTAACGGTAGTATCCGCTCCGTCAATTCGCCACTCTAATAGGTGTCGGATGGCTAATTCGACCATAACGGATCCTGTTTCCATTGCCCCGCTTGACTAAGGACCGTGTCATCTCGCTCAATTTTCAAGTGCTGTCGTTTGGCTTGTTCAGACGGCGCCAAAATAGCAGACAGTGATACTGATTTCGATTTGCGCATGGGAAGCTTAAAGACCGGTGCTAATAGATATGTCAGTCTGAAACGCTTGCCACGAAGCGTTCGAAATCCTCCAACTTCTGCCGCAGCTTCGAAGCACACGATAGCGCCGTGATTAACGGCAATTCGCAAGGCATGCTCAACATCATTGCTCACGTGTTCGTCGACGATGAAAGACATCGGGGGGTCTTCAACAAAGCTTGAGGTCACTAGACGATCATGAAAATACGAGCCAATTTTCGAGAGGACCTGGTAAACAGGAGTCAATGTTTTGATTGAATGAAACTGCTCATTGGCGATCGACTGAAGCATGTCTGCGTAGCGCTGGCTGTTCCATTGCACTGCAGCGATCTGTTGCGGAATGGATACGGGAAAAGGGCCTTGTTCGCTTTGAGAAAGAATACGGGTAATCAAGCCGATTAACCAACGAGGATTGCCTTCGCTGATCGCCGATATGGACTCCCATCCTGAATATGCTGCATTAAATGGTTTCACGCCTCGCTTGCGTCCGTCTACTTTTCCACGATACGCATTGCGAAACGCTACTAATGGTGCCACTTTGCGTAACGTGTTGCCATGGACATCACTGGGTTGTGTTCCCAGCTCTTGTGACAGGTCAATTTGCTTACGCTGAAGAAATTGGGCGAAAGATGCATCTTTCCTTGCCAGAGATTGGAATTGTTCAGCTATTGCCTGCCTAGCCGTACGGTTGGTTCGAGCAAATAACCCAACTTGCTCGGACTCTTCACTATCATCGACGACGCCATAAGCAGATGTTCCAAAAACATCGCTTGGCGTTAGGTCTTGTAACTTTTGGTAAGAATTGCTGCGCGATAGAAAAACCTGACGACAAAACTCGCTAGCTTCAGCTTTGTCCGCATACCAGAGTTCAACCTGTTGTACATCATTTGTTTGCCTTGGCGGCGCATCCGATTCGTATTCATAGAGTAACTCTGGGCCACAGGGGGCGAGTGCTACTTTCAATAGAATTTTCTGAGCTCCGCTTGCCCGCATTGCGGCCAAAGCCGTTTTTTGCAAATGCATGGGGGCGACCTCGAACTCGTCGAGGAGTAAGCACCAGCGATGATCCGGTCGGTGATATACGGCATCAAAGGACTGAAGTGCCTGTGATACAGACTCCAACATATCGAGCCCTAAATAATCTTGGCTTTGATTTGGCCCATCTTCTTTATTTATACCTATGGAGGCCAAGAGGTGCACATCACGCTTGATGCTCAACAGTCGCAACCGTAATGCATCAACTATGCTATTCGGCGAAAGCGCCTGTGGCTTGAGTCGCCACATAGTGGCTATCGACGAGATCACCTGCTCCAGCTCTGATTGTGTTGGGTTATTTTTTGTTTCTAGCAACTCATCGCAAGGCTGTTCAATTCGTCTTGCTGGATTTAGCGTCACATGTCGCGCAATGCCTAAGGCGACTGCGAGTAGCACATGGGTAACGAAGGCGGCCTCGGAAAAGAGAATGCCTACCTGCTCAGTTTGTCCAGATCTTTGCAGGGATTCAAGCATAGTGCCCCAAGCTATGTCCGAAGGGACATAAATGCCGGTATAGCCGACAGGCTCTTTGTGCTGAGAGGCCTCAAGACCTCTCCAAGCGTCCTGCCCTTCAGCACTCAGCATCTTCAGCAAAGTTGTCTTGCCACCGCCTCGTGGTCCAACAAGTACGGAATTCCAGGGGCCCGCTAAGTGTGCAAATTTGGTGGATGGTACAAAGGTCTTCGCCACCTCAGCGTAGGTCATTGCTTTGGCATTAAACGGCTCAAGGAAAGTCTGTCGGCTCATTGTGCTGCCTTCTGAAGTGAGACCCACTGGCCATCTCTGTTATCGACCTCAATGTGCAGTCTATGTAGATTGCGAAGACGTTCACGCACCTGATTACGCGCCTCGGGCGGCAAGAAATCTGCATCAGGCACTTTGCGAATGACTTCTTCCCAGTTCATCGGTGTTGCCTGTAGGTTAGCGATGTCGGTAATTACCTTTTGCACATCGCGCGTACCAAAGGCTGCGCCATTGTAGATACCGTTTCCATCTGGCCTTGCTTCCGACCAACCCCGTCCTTGAGACCAATCCCAAGTTTGGAACCGTCCCGTCATGCGACCGGAGTCAAGGCGAACCGTGAGAAGATAAAACTGGTTTTTAAACGTGCCGCTTATCTCTTCAAGATTGAATGCCAAGCTGGCTGCACCAAACACAATAGGGTGAAAGCCGTTGCCCGACGCGCAGATCAAACGGGCTTCATGCTTATGCCCATGAATGACCAGCCAATCCCCTTGGTCAGCAAGCATCTGTAGCAACTCCTGTCCGTTATCGATGAAATCGTGAGCGCCGCCGCCTTTTTGGGTATGTGGTTCTGGGGGGTGATGCATTATGGCAACACTCACTTTGTCGTTGATGCACTGCGCTAAAGCGATTTTCAACTCTGCCACTGCCGAAGGAGGGAAGGTCCCTCGCTGAAATTCAATATCGTCATGCCCATGTTCGCAACAACTGTTTACTATGAGTACCTGATATTTCTCGGCGATCACAAGCACCAACCCTGCCCCAAAGTAGCGCACCCGATAGTCCTCCCCTCCAATGTTGTTTGAACTCCCCAGCGTCACCAAAGGGTAGGGTGGAGTCAAGCATTTGAGCGGCTCAAATGGGCCATAGCCTGCCTTGAGGTTCGTGATTACATCCTCTTTGAGTTTGCTGGCAATACTTCGAGAGGAAACATCATGATTACCGGTAGCACAGATCACATGTTCGCATTTCAGTCGGCCACCAAGCTCGTTCAAGTGTTTCCAGCCAGCCGAAAGCGTATCGGGGTTGGAGCGAAAAGCGATGTCTCCGGGACAAAGAATTGCACTGGCGGCTAGCGACTGCTTATTGATGAGATCGTAAAGTCCAGCCCAAGGATTGATCGCCGGGTTATCGCTAGCGAGTTCACCGCTAGCTTTAATTTTGAGGTGGGAAGTACCTCCATCCTCGAACGCGAAGTGAGGGTCACTAAGAATGGCAAAAACCACCTCTACAGGGTCCTCCTTATTTTCGCCAGCATCCTTCACACCCTTCCCCTCTGGAGTTCGTTGTTATGCATTAATGTTTCCAATCATAGTTGGAAAGCAAAATCTCATCTGCGCTCCTGCGTGCTGACGCAAACCCCGCAACATTGCGTGTAACAGTCAAGTCATGTCGCCGCCAACTCTTGAGACCTTCTAACACGGTGGTCGTCGGCGTGTACGACAGCAGCACCTTCGCACCACGGCGGTCGGCATCGTTGAGCGATGCAATCAAACGGCACTCGTCCTTTTCGCGAAAAGCGTTACAACCGTACTCTCCCCGATCACGCTTGCCCCCTAGGGCGTATGGCGGATCAAGATACACAAAGTCTCCCTGTCCAGCCTCGGACAAAATTTCCTCAAAATCGGAGCATTGGAGTTTGGCCGCTTCCAGCCTCTTCGCGAAAGCTTTAAAAGCAGCAAGTTCGGGCATGAAAAGATGCCCCTTTCCCCGCGACACGTTGAACTGGCCAGCCTGGTTTGTGCGATACACCCCGTTAAAGCAGTATCGATTGAGGTACACGAACTGGGCGGCTCTCTCAAATGCGTTAAGACTGTCTCTTGGGATTGCTCGGATTGCGTAATAGTCATCAGGACTGTCACCCAACTTCGACGCCCTTTCCCACACGGCACGGGGATAGTGTTGAACAATTCGGTAGGTTTCTATTAGCGATTGGTTGAGATCACCGAGTATGGCTTTGCCTGTGTTGATGCGAAGAAAAAGCACCGCAGAGCCAGCGAACGGCTCTATGTAGCGCTCAACATTATTTGGGACAGCCGCCAACAGTACGGGCAGCAGTTTTTTTTTGCTACCTGCCCAGCGAAGTAATGGCGCTACCGTATTGGTAGCGGTTGAGTTGCTTGGTAAAGTTTTGGTTTGCATAAACCAAGATTATGGTCATAATCTTGGTTTATGCAAGGAAAAAATGTGATTTCATTCGCCGATGCCTCAGTCGCCTGGATTTGTAGGCGTAAACCGCGACTTTGCGCATCAACGGAACGGGCTTATAAGGGGGAAATTGATCGATTAGCGCAATTTTTCGCCATGAAATATGGGGGTCTTACTTTGCAGGAGTTTGAAGAAACCCACTGGCTCGACTACCTGCGTGAAGTCCGTGGCGTGAGAAAGCATGTCGTAACACGCAAGAACAAATCGCTCACGCCGAACTCTGCTATTCAGGCGGCCAGAATCTCTGCCGCATTTTTGCGATGGGCTCGAGATCAGGGGCTACTTGCTTGGACGCCTACATCAAATCAAGCAACAAGTGTCGTGACTGCGACGTCACTCCGACGCCGCAGACCACTTGTCGACCTATCACTCGTCCCCGAGCCGATGAATCCGGCGATGGCGGTTTTGTTGCACCAGCCTCCAGCGGCTAATGCAGCTTTGGGTGATTTGCGCGCTCAACTGGTGGTTTGTCTTGCGTATTGGGGCGGATTGCGATCGAGCGATATCGCCGCTCTCAGAAACGGTCATATATCCATTGATGGAGCGAACGTCAAAATACGCCACCCACGCTTAGGTGGCACCGTTACTCTTCGGGGAAACGTCGCGGCTTCGTGGACGCAGTACCGCTCCGCGAGAGAAAACGCTGGAGGTAGGTTAAAGAAAACAAGTCCAGTCATTTCGGCTCTCGGTTCGAATGAGCCAATCACTGCTTGGAGTATTTGGGCGCTGATTACAAAGTACACAGAGAGTGTTACTGGCACCCCAAAACATCATTCACCTCAGGCTCTCCGGCGTGCGCGTATTGCTACGTTGGGTGCCAGTTATGCGGCGGGCATAAGGGAAGTGGCCAGCTTTACACGCCTTGCACATGTGGACTTTTACATTGTCCAGTGATGGAGTTGTGAACGGGCTTGGATAAACGCGGCAAGTTTTTCTTGTTTGAACATGACCAAGTCATCTTTAACTAAGAAAATTTAAAGCTGAGTATTCTGAATGAATTCGGGCGGACAACACGGTGCTATCTCAAGTCTGCGGAGGGTTTCTCAACTTTCCCCAAGCTTGACTCGAAGCGACCGTAAAAAAACTGCTTGAAAAGAAAAGCTGAAAGTTCTCGCCATTTGCGCGTGAATAGCGTCTCAAGCGCTTCTGAATTTCCAAGAAGAAGATTGATGAAAGTTTGTTATGCGTACACTATCTCCGCCGACTGAATTTCAGTCTTGGCTTGACTACGCCCTCGCAACCATGGATGTGCGCGGCGCTCAATTAGACCGAATCTTTAATGAAAACGATGCATCGACATATGACGATATCCGAGCTGCTGCATTAAAAGAACTGGATTACCTCAGGCGGAAAGCTGCCGTGCCATGGGTCGGCGTACTGGAGAACTGGCAGACGGCTCTTTCAAAGAGGTTAGGACGCTCTGCCGAGGACATTGTTGAAAACAATCTGTTAGCAACAGATTTTTTAAATGATAACGTTCATGTTCAATTTAAGGATGGCACTGATCTAGTGTTTCAGCGTGCCTTTTACGTAGGCCAGACACCTACTGATGGAGCCATTCATCGAGTCGCAGTGTTTACGGATCATTGTGGATACCACGAATTCTGGATTGGCCCCGGGGATCGAATCTCAGCAAGCTCAACGCACATTTCAGCGTAATTGGTCAGCAATCCATTGGCCCCAACTTGGTATAGATCTACGCAGGCCTGCATCGGTGACAGCTCTCACAAAACGAGCACCAACACCATTTGGGGAAATCGCCTTCCCACGGTGTGTAACGAAAAGGGCGTTTTCATTTTTTATGGCTAGATGAGGTCGCACCTTATGCCTATACCACCCCAACATTTCGTGCACCTGTTCTACTGTTTCGATGCGCGCCCAGAAGGAAATTTCCTTGACCCTATTGACAACGACATCTGAAATTTTCAACTGCGTCAGCTGTGTGGGGCTCAATTTCAAGCAACGAGCCGCGATGAACATTACTTTGTCACGAAGCAGCAAATTGCGCTTTTGCATGACTGACGATGAAATTCTTAAGCGCTTGCTGGATCTAAATGCTCAACGGAGTGCTTAAATGATGGAGCGAGCCGAGCCGAATGTCGCTGGAACCATAAGTAAGCCGCACGAGAGAACATAACTGTGCCGTCTGCGTTCAGTACTTCCTAGCGCCGGCTTTCTCTTCTCAAAATACGAATCTGATGGCCTCAGATTTCCGTCGAAACTGGGCCACTTTTCCAGAAAACGAAGGCTCGCTTTACGCCACAGTCTCGCAAGAAAATCTCTTGGTTGCCCCAGTTTGATCAATGTGTTTGCAAGAACAATAGTCCGTCATTTACCTACTCCCATGGAATCGTCAACGACTTGCCCGGCGCTCCAGAGGACAGCATTACAACTTTGCTTCCATAATCCATTACCAAAAGCCCTTGAGGAACAGAATAACTAGGCAGCACTCGGCTGCTCAATCTCACGGCCAGCGTCACGTCCCCGTGAAGAGTGTCAGCGGACGCGTCAAGAACGATTTCACCGATGCGACTACACGTATTGGGATTGCGCGGATCGAAAAGTCTTTCGTCATGTAGTTCGATAACCCAAATTAGCCGAGGCAACTCAATCGTCCGATACCAGTCTTTGAGTGCTTGGTCAAGTTCCTGATCTGCCAATGCCCAACGCCGAAAAGCATGGCGCCGCACAAGAATTGTGCGTAGAACAATGTTATTCTCTGGCGTGAGACGCGCTTGCTTACTTGTATCGTATTGAGAATGCAAAATGCATGTATAAGCCAACGCTTTTAAGGCTGCGAGTTCAGCCTCTTTCGCCGTAATGTGCACACCGTCCGGTAAAGGCACAATCAGGTTTTTTGCATGTTCAAGGCAGTAGCTATTCGTCGCAGGATCGCCCGTTTTGATGGGTAGGTAAGGTCCGGTGTTGTCATTGTGAATGACAAGCGCCTCTACCCAATCTGAGGCCATCCGGTAGCGAATTCCGAGCGGAGTCATTACTCTTGTCGAATCGGAAATGGGGGCAGCAGCGAGTTGCCGTCCAATGCACACAACTGCGTGGCCACCTCCTGGTGGGAACAGTGTCGCGATCACAGGCAGGCCCGATTCAATGTACGGCATTGCCTGCTCAATGACCTGCGCAGCGCTGGGTGTCTTCAACGGTGGTGTGTGATCGCATGTAAGAGTTAGCGGATCATGGCCTGACGAGCGTACCGCCTCAAGCATTTGTTCGATGATGAGCCCTTGCCTCCCTGGGAAGACGCGGTCAAGTGCCATATAGCGTGTGGCTGCCCGTGTGAGATCCGCGGGGTTGTACGCCAAATTGCCGACCCGCTTCATCTGTGTGCGTAGAGACATCCAGATGCTTGCCTGTGCACAGGCGCCTACTGCGTTGTCTTGCTGCAGATACGGTGTACCGCACACCAAAAAGTCTCGCCCTGCTATGTGGACAGGGAAACCTTCATGGCAAGTTACATCTTCTTTGTGGTCCGGCAGAAGAATGGAGGCGCCGATTGGGGCGTGGCGCAACGGACGAATTGTGACAAACCCGAGATACTGGCTTTCAGGGTTGGGCAGGTTGTCGAGGAAATCAAGGACATCCCGAGATCCAAGCGACTCCCCCTGTGGCGGAACTGGCGTCGCTGCCGAGAATGCGTGAAGCCTAGTGCAATCGCGGGGGATAACTCGGTGTTGCTTGTTGTAGAAGGCTTCATGCTCAGCCAAGAAGTCAGGGTCGCGTACGGCATCTTGAACAAGCAGCGTTTGTGCACCAATCTTTCGAAGGTGTTGTACAACATGCTGAAAAGGTTTGAATGGCTGCCCAATCACAGCGAACTCTTGCATCCCAGATGCAGGGGGCGCAATAGCGCTAAGTAGTTCTTTTTCGTCAACGACCAAGGCAAAATCAATGAAGCGATAACGAGGATTCATGCGCACATTTTGCACGCATTATGCTAATTTTTAACTTAGCGTACGGAGAGTCTTAGGTTTTCGACCGGTACCGTGCGCTCGCGCTCACGCAAGGCAAGTACGTCGTCAAGCATTGCATTGGAAAGCAACTCATTGAGCCTTGCACTCAATTGCTTTGGGATGGGTACGGCTTGACCTGGGGCAGCCAGAGTTTGCGCAATCATCGGCCTAGCGAGATCTGCAGCGAACTCTAGAGCGCCATTATCGATAATCGGCATGGTCAGGCTCCTTTAAGTGTGGCTAGTAAAAAGCTTGAGATTATCACCAAAAAAACACTTTAAACCGTTCGCTCGGCTAATCTCAACGCCCCTAAGGCTGAACATTATCACATTGTTCACTTCCGGAAAAGTGCGATTTACCACAGATGTTCGGTTCTTATTGACAAAAATGGGGAGCCGAGGCTCCCCATTGGTATCAGGAATAGCTTCCGACGCTCACCAAGTGAGTAATCGCTTACACAATCCAAATAGCTTATCCAGCAATGTATGACTGGCGACAGGTGGAGTCAATTCCGGGTGCGCTGGCGGCACACCGCCCAACTTATCGTAGTAGTTTTGCTTCCGCGCCTTGTCCAAACGGCGGCCGTGCGCGATGGCTTTGTCTGACATGTTGTGCGCCCACACCACTGCCCCACCTCTAATAAAGTAGTGCGATCGACAAGGGAAGGCCCAGTTTCCGATGGATGGAGACAGGCTTGCTCCTTGCCGTCCGAAGGAAACCGACCAGTCAGTGGGCGAAAGGGGCGTTATGACCTCTCGCCCGCACCCACATGCACAGAGGTGACCCGCTACATCCCTGTCCGCTGTAACGTATAGGGTGTTGGACTGCAGAGTCTCTGGGATCGAGTCCACGATCTCATGCCTGAATCTCAAATGCGTCATGACTGCTCAAGCCGGCTGAGCTGGTTGAGGTTCACGCTGAAGGTCGTCTCATACTCGTCGTGGTCATCGAGATAGAAGCCGCTCATCCGCTTCCACTTTCCGACGGCCAAAGCGGCGTTCAGGCAGTTGAAGTCTGCGACCTGGATGTTCGACGCATACAACTCTTCGTCGCGGTCAGCCTTGGGGATGCGGGCCAGTGCAACATCTCGCGTTGTCGGCGTGCTAGCCGTCACACGGCAGGTTCCCCAAATTGACTCTTGGTCATCCGTGAGATTCAGACCCATCCCGACATCGATCACTTTTACTTTTGTATTTGCCAACGCACGTAGCACCAATTGGCGTACTTCGCTGCGGTCTACGCATAAGAACACGTAGTCAAAGTCGGCGAGCTCCATCGTGTTCCTCTCGTGGATCATGACCTCGTGGGGCACAACACCGCGCCGCATTGTCGAATAGCACTCGCTTAAGTACTTCACCTTCGTGATCCCACGATCAAGGACTTCCCGCGAGATTGCTCCAGGAAAGCGGAAGGCATTGTGCGGACGCAGCAAGTCAGCATCGAAGAGGTGTATCTCCACGACATGCGTCTTGGCTACTAGGTCGAGCGCATAGCTCCCGGTGCCACCCAAGCCAACGAACGCAATGCGTTGTTGACGAAATCGGCTAGCCAAGCGCTGGATACCCGCGCGGCTCGATGCCGTGTCCTGGTACAGAAAAACCGAATCGTCCTCAACGGGCTCGCGCGTCCGGAACGTCTGTGCAGTCACGCTGGCATCAAGCGCCTTGGCTTGGCTGGAGATCACACGCACGTAGCTCGTAATCTTTTCGTAGTAGCTTTCGTAGTAACCGCGCTGTGGCTTGTTCGAAAAGTGATGTTGGGCAGTTATACCCTCATCGAGCTTGAATTCCGCACTCTGGTTACGAATCTGCACAAGGTCAGTACCGTCAGCCTTGCAGGGGTGTTCGCCAATGAAGTGAACTTGATGTGTGCAAGGTCGGCCGAGCACGTCCGGGCTAGACGTCGTGAGTTCGGACACGATGACGCCGTAAGCCAACTCTTTCTTCGAGTTCACGTACGGCACCGAGTGCACCAGCAAATAGCCAGGTCGGAGCTCGATTTCGTAACCCTCATTAATGAGGCGCTGTAACTCCGGATTAAGATTTATCAGTCGGCGTGACATAGAACTTCATTCCTTCCTTGACAACAACAGATTGGCCATCCACCAGAGAACCATTGGGGTTCTGGGGGGGACCAGCGGCATAGTCGATCGAATAGATGATTTGATCGCTAGGTACGGCTTCTGGGTACGCAAGCTTGACCAGTTCCCAGTAGGTCAGTACGCGGTGGTCAACCACGCGGTCACGCGAGTTAACCTTGATGGCGATGTGGATCGGGCGCGTGATGAAGCGCTCAGAGCCAGGTTGCGCGAGATCAACCATCTCCTTGTTATCGATCACACGGTCATTGCCTCCGTCCGCATCAAGCCAAACGTCCGTAGTCTCGGCAGAGACGCCAGCGACCCGCTTGATCGTTGCGCCCGAGATATGGGCGGCGCCCCAATCGAATGCGCGCTCGTCCAAAAAGAAACGGAACGAGCGGTCGCTGCGGAATACAAGGAACTTCTCTGCACCAGCAGTACGCAGGTCTACGGTCTCCTCAGGGCGCACCGGGTCGAGAGCGCCATCGCGCAGGACTTGGAACACTAGGAAGTCGCTTGCAGGACGCGCTCCAGCGACGGACAGGATTTGGCGACCTGTCACAACCGGATCATCCACGACCAAGGGAACAAACTGCATGGTTTGGTCGCCGATTTGTATGCCAAACGGACCATGCTCACGAACAGGACGACCCGCAGCAACCGCGGCGTAGACGTCTTCGATACCTTCTTCAAATTGTTTCATCTTCATCTTTCTGTTTTTGCGCGGCAGGCCGCACGTAAGGGTTTCGCGCTTGCTCAACGGAGGCCGTTGCTGAGCACTTGTTGCAATTATTGCAACGCATGCTAAGTTTGTCAAGCACTTGAAAGCACGCTTTCAAAACTTAGCAGATATGCCTACAATACAAACAGGCGGGTGTCTGTGAGAGTCACAGGGGCTGTCGCCGCTATTGGTAGCCAGTGAAAGTCACCCTAGGTCAGTACCTTGCATCGATCCGAAATGATCGAAAGATGTCCCTGCGGCAAGTGGAAGAGGCCAGCGGCAAAGAGGTCTCAAATGCATATTTGAGCCAGCTGGAGAATGAGAAGATTCTTCAGCCGAGCCCGATCATCCTCAACAAACTTGCCGAGATCTACGGCATCGAATACACCACATTGATGCAGCTAGCAGGCTATCTGCCTGCAGCGGCGTCCCGCGCAGAAGGTGAACGACATGGCCGAATAGCTACGTTCGCTGAACACAATCTGAGCCCTGACGAAGAGGGGCAATTGATGGAATACCTGCAGTTCATCCGCTCTAAGAAACGTAGCTAATGAAACCCGACGACAGCAGTCTCCAATCTTTTGAACTAGCCGCTGTCGAAAGACAAGCTCAAAATCTGCTCAATCGTGCATCGGCATGGCAGCGCTTCCCTACTCCGGTAGATGATCTTTTGAGTGCGGCCAATCTACGCGTTGCCCCCAAGGGAATGTTCGACGCTGCGGCATTTCTCGCCTTCGTCAAGAAAAAGACCGCCCAGGCAGCGCAAACACTAAAGTTAGCCCTGTCAAAAGTTCTTGGGCTGTATGACGCCAATGAACACATCATCCATATAGATGACAGCGTGGTGGCGAGCAAGCAAACATTTTTGAAATTACACGAGACTGGGCACCACGAACTGCCAACTCACAGAAAGATCTTCAGCATATTTCAGGATTGCGAGAAAACCCTCGCGCCGACAATTGCCGACCAATTCGAGCGCGAGGCCAACAACTTTGCGCGCTGTGTGCTATTCCAAGGCGACACCTATGGGCAAATGGCCGCGGACATGTCGATGGGGTTGAAGACGCCGATGGCACTATCTAAGAAGTTTGGTGCCTCAGTTTACGCATCGGCTCGTGAGTTCGCGCGCACCAATCACCGGCCTTGCCTCGTCTTTATCTTGGAACCTATCCATTTGGTGCCAGGTGTTTCCCCGTATGCGGATGTACGCCGCGTTGAGGCATCGTCTTCGTTTGCACTTCAATTCGGCCTTCCAACGGTTGAGCGGATTGATGTTTCGCATGCGCTGGGTGATCTACTTCCCATTGGAAGAAAAATGACAAGACCCACTCAGCTGGTGTACAAAGATCGAAATGGAGACGCCCATGAGTGCATTGGCGAGGCCTTCGATACAACACACAACGTGCTACTACTGATCTATCCCACCAAAGTGCTGAAAGGCCCTCTGATCGCGCTGCCAGAACATTACTTTGGCACCCGCAGCCTTTGACATACGGGAGAGTCCCTGGGCAACTGGCAAGTCCAGCAGATCAAATTCGACGGGGAACCCCTTGGTGCCATCCTGGCTGCCTTCAATGTTCAGCTTTCGGGCATTCACGAAGCGGTTTTACTTACAGCTCACTTATAAAGTAATCGGTAGGCTTGGATGCGACGTTTGTATAAACGCAACAATTAAAAATCCAACCATAACCAAGGTAACGCGATGGGAACGACACAAAAAATTAGCACACAGAGTCGTCAAGATTTCATTGACGAAATTTGGTCGATACCCGACGAGCAATTGCTCGCGCAAGATTTGGTGCAGCAAGGGGCGATTCATGCGCTCAGTTTTTTGCTTATGCGCGGATGTACCGAAGAAATAGTTGGATCGATGCTTGAGACTCTGCGCGCAAACACCGCAATACTGCGAAACGAAGCTGACAGACGCGGCAAGTCTTTCTTGTTTGAGCATGACCAAGTCGTCTTTAACTAAGAAAATTAAGTCCATGAATTCTGAAGGAATTCGGGCGGACAACACGGTACTACCTCAAGTCTGCGAAGGGTTTGTCAGCTTTCCCCCAAGCTTGATTCGAAGTGACTAGTAAAAAAGTCGCTTGAATTGAACAGCCAAAAGTCCTCGCCGTTGCGCGTGAGAAACGTCTCAAGTGATTCTGAGTTTCCAAAGGGAAGATTGAAGTGGAAGTTTGCTATGAGAACACCATCTCCGCCGACTGAGTTCCAGTCTTGGCTCGACTACGCCCTCGCAACTATGGATGTGCGCGGCGCACAGCTGGACCGCATCATTAATGAAAACGATGCATCGACTTATGACAATATCCGGGCTGCTGCATTGGAAGAACTGGATTACCTTAGGCAAAAAGCAGTCATGCCATGGGTCGGCATGCTGGAGAACTGGCAGAAAGCTCTTTCAATGAGGCTGGGGCGTACTGCCGAGGACATTCTTGAAAACAGCCTGTTGGCGACAGATTTTTCAGATGAAAGTGTTCGCATTCAATTCGAGGATGGCACCGACTTGATGTTTCGGCGCGCCTTTTTCGTAGGCGCGACACCCGCTGATGGAGCCATTCATCGAGTCGCCGTGTTTACTGAGCATTGCGGATACCACGAGTTCTGGATTGGCCTCGGGGATCGAATTTCGTCGACATCAATGCACATTTCAGCGTAATTTGCCGTTAATCCATTGAACCCAACTTGGGATAGATCTGCGCAGACCGGCAGAGGTGACCGCTCTCACAAAACGCGCGCCAACACCATTTGGTGAAATAGCCACCCCACGGTGTGTAACGAAAAGTGCACTGCCACTTTTTGTTGCCAGGCGAGGTCGCACTTGGAACCAGTACCACCTCAGCATCGCGTACGCCTGCTCTACTGTTTCGATGCGCGACCAGAAGGAAAACTCCTCGCCACAATTGGTGCTGAAATTGACACCCTCCAGCTGGGTCAGCTGAGTGGGCGTCAATTTCAAGCAACGAGCCGCGATGAACATTACTTTGTCACGAAGCAGCAGATTGCGCTTTTGCATGTCGGCTTCTGATATTTCCTGATTCAGTGCCGCTATAAGCATGTCTGCGGTGTCTTCATCCACAGAGTGCTCCCGTGGCACCAAATGTCCGATATCTCTGCCCCACATCTTTTTTACTTGATGGGTCACAGAGCTCAATGAGCCTTGCTGCTCGGCAACATGCACCATTGCCATGACTTCATCCATTGTGATAGGCCACAGTCGAGGTGCCACGTGGCACTCCTCACATGGTCGTTGCCACTTGTTTCCTGCGTGCAGGAGATGTATAGCCACAAGCTTCAAGTGCTTCTGCTGTAATCATCTCCTCACCCGTTTTGATGGCATGTATGGCCGCAGCATTGAGCAACGTTGACATTTCACCAATAGTGCCATTGGCCATATCTACGATTCGCGTGGCCATAACAGGGGCTGCGAGAAAAGACGGCTGTTTCAGCGGGAGCACTTTTTCAAAACTTGCCAACAGACGAGCGAGTTCTGAACTCTTCGTCCACTTTGGCAACACCTCCGGCGTAAATCGATTGGAGAGTTGCGGATCGGTTTGGATGGCTCGTACAGCCTCAGCTGTTCCAATTCCAACAATCGGAATGCACAATTCGTTGCCTAGGTACTTCAAAACATTGAGGCAACTTCGTTGCTTAACGTACGAGCCCGCCAGTAGGTGCTGGAGCTCATCAACCATGATCATTCCAAGATTGACCCTGCGCAGTACTGCTACAACACGGTCACGCTTTGTCGTAATAGATTCCCCTCGTCTTGGCTCCTCGAATAGACGATTCAAAATCGCGCTGTATATGCCTCCTTCATCTGGTGCCGGAGGCGCTTGTATGTAGAGCACTGGAATATTGACTGCCTCACCATTTGGATTTTCTTCTGCTGGGTGTTTTTCGCGAAACTTTGACACCAGCATGGTTTTACCGTTGTTCGTTTCCCCCACGATGAGCATGTTGGGCATCCGTGGCTGTGGCGGATGCACGAGCAGATCTTCTAACTTTGTGATGATTTCGCGCGCCCGGTCATACCCGATCCAACGGGATTTTTTGATGTGCTGAATTCGCTCTGTGTTTGACAACGAAAGTTTTTCAGCAGCTCTATCGGAAAGATGCGAGTATGAACTCATTCCGCCTCCTCGATGTCGTCGAAGGGCTGAACGTCTATAGCCCAAGCTGTTGAATCCGTAGGAACGGTTGGAGACGCTTGACGTATGGCCGAAGCCCCTTGTTTCCAATTTGCTCGGCGTTGCATTGATCTGCGAACGGCTTTGGATTTTTCTGCTGCATCCTGCGCTACACGTGACATTTCTTCCAGTCCCTCAAATATGGTCTCCTCATCAACTTGAAGTTCAGGCTGCTCAGCAATTCGTTTGAGTGCGGCATTCAAGTCCCAAACACTTATGCGCGGATGCGTCAGGTCTCGATAGGGAATTGGGTAGTACACCTTGGCCTCTGGATCAAGAAAATACACCTCGCCAATATCTCGCGGGTCGCGTGCAAAGACAAACTTCCGCTTGAGCTTTGCATTGCTGGGATCTCTGCCGTGAATCCATGGCCGCAAAACGTCTGCATAGTAGTGAATGTTGTCAATCACCACACCATGCTCCTGAATCGTGCGCTCCACAAATGGCATGAAATCCAATCTAAGTTTGTATTCGTTTTGAACAGGCTCTGGTAGTCCAATTCCTTTAGTGGTCGGCGTGCCGAGAATGAACTGCTCATAAAGCTTAACTGGTGGCACTCGCCCAATGCCGTAGTGTGGACGTTGGTGATAGACCTTGGTTACAAAGATCGTGAACCATTTTTCAAATTCCGCCAGCGTCATTACTGCGCGACCTTCAGAGTCATAGTCGCCACGCTCTTGAACGTTGGAAAACGTTGTGCCAGGAAGGCTCTGAGCTCGTTTCATGAACGTTCGAAAAAGTCGCTCGACATGTCCCCCATAATTGGGCAAACCTTTGGGGCGGTTTTCCATCAAGAAGCCGTATTCTCTGCACGCACGCTCCAACATCGTTCCACGGAACTCTGAGGCATTGTCAGCAAAGACTTTTGCTGGTATTCCACTGATAGGCCAATTCGCATCAATCCCGCGCTCAGCAAGCCATTTCGCTTTGGGAAGGATTGCATGCGACATCGCTAGACCGGCCGTAAGCGCTCCTGGTGCATCGAGCGATGCACAGAATCCTGCCAACATGCGAGTGCAACTGTCTGTGACGATGGTGAGATAACCGCGCCCAATAGGGCGCCGATACTTTTCATCAACCAGAATCACATCAATCGGAGAATGATCGATCTGGTACACCGCCAATGGGACATTCGCACCGGGGAATGATCCGTGCAACGGCTCATATGTTTCCCGTGCTTTTTTACTTCCATGGCGTTTGCTCATAACCAAGCGATCTTGAAGTCGGTCAATACGTCGACGCAAAGTCGATAGGTTCGGCGGCGTTAACCCTACCTTGCGACATTCGATTGCAACACGTTCCCACAACTCAACTGGTGTGGGACGCTCCCGTACAAGAAACGAGCTTTCAATGGCATTTTGTACGATTGCCTCCACTGCCTCCGGTAGCCGTGATTTGCCGTTATCACTGCGCCCTGCGCGAATCAGCGCCGAAACCGTTTTGCTTTTCTCCCACTTTGTGATCCATCGATAAATGGTGGCGGCATCTTTACCCAAGACAGTGGCTACCGCTAGAACTTCTTGTTTGGTGCGCTTGCGTGTGCCTCGGTCTAATAGCGGGCGTATGGCTTCAAAGCGATGCCACGCATCGCCCCACTCTTCATCATTGATGCGCATGAGACCGTTAACGTGGGAGCCTGTGGGCAGGTCAAGTTTGATCTCCACAGAAGGCACAAGTTCCATTTGCCCATTTTCAGGATTGCGAATAAGAACTCGATCAAGGGCAGGGATGTCCAAAAGAATCCACTTTTGATCACGCCACTGTACGGAGGTTCCGGGAATTAGTCTGCTCATATCAACCCCTTAAAGTCCAGATGATCGAACGCATAGTGAGCGGTTCTGTGAGATCGCATCCAATGCGCCGTTCTCCAATGAGTCTCCACACAATAGGTATCAATGCGGCTTGGTTCCATTTATCTTGATAAAGACCCTCTACAAGGTCTTGTGGCGTTGTCTCCGTGAGCATTGAAAGCTTTTCGAGCACCCACTCTTCAGTTTCAGAAGCATCCGCTCGGTTCAAATAAGGTAGCAAGAAATTTGCGTTATCCAAGAGAGGCGTGCGAATTTCTCTCTCTGTAAAAACGGCAAATTCCCAACCCTTGCTTTTTGCAAAGCTCTTGGCTGCACGAAAGCGCACACGCCACGCTCTCCATGCACCATGAAATGCCTCCCTGTACTTAACCTCAACAAGTACCGGACGAACATCAGACAAATTTTGGTCCTTACGCCATTCGATCAACCCATCAGGTGTGTAGCGATGCCAAGTTCCATCTTGGCCTTGGTAACTCATGACCAAGGGCTGAGGTGTGAAGACATCAACTGCTGTGTCAAATTTCAGCAACAGCATGAAATCTCGCTCTAGCGAAGACTCGTATCGATTGCCATTCGGCATGGTTCCAGTGATGCTCCGAGATTGAACGCCAATCTCGCGAACAGGGCCAGAAACGAGCCTAGAGACTTTGGTTGCGGTTAATGTGCTCATCTTTTATTCCGTTTGCAATTAATGTGGAGTATTACAGGCGGCACGCCGCCGAGGCCGGGTGAAATTTCATTGGCCCACCACGGCGTTTTGTTTTTAGACGAACTGGCCGAAGTCAAACGCAGTGCCTTAGAAGCTTTGCGTGAGCCTTTAGAAAACGGCCACATCACCATCTCACGCGCAGCAACGCAAGCGCGGTTTCCTGCCAAGTTTCAGCTGATCGCTGCCATGAACCCCTGCCCTTGTGGTTACTTAGGCTCTTCTGTTCACACCTGCCGCTGCACCCCCGACCAAGTGGCACGCTACCAAGGCAAGCTCAGTGGGCCGCTGCTAGACCGCATTGACTTGCAAGTGGAAGTGCCCACCTTGGCACCCGATGTGTTGATGCAAGCAGCCCCTGGCGAACCCACGGCCACGGTGCGTGCGCGATGCTTGGCCGCCCATGCCAAAGCCATAGCGCGGCAAGGTACAAATAACCAAGATTTGCAGGGCCAAGCTTTAGAAACACACCTACACCTCGATGCTGCAGTTGCAACGTTTTTGCAAAACGCGGCCACCCAATTGGGCTGGTCGAGTCGCGCCACGCACCGTGCGTTGCGTGTGGCCCGCACCATTGCCGACTTGGCCGACAGCACCACCGTGCAAGTGGCCCACATAGCCGAAGCCTTGCAGTACCGACGGGTACTACAAGGCGGCTAGAGTGTGCATCAGGGCTTGACCTGCACCGCGTAACGCAAAGTCAACTTACCGCCCACGGGCAAGCTGTTGCCTGTGGCGCCGCAGGTGATCACGTCACCATTCACCGCCAAGGCGGCCGACCCCGTAAAACCCGAGGCCCCTGTGCACGTGGCGTTGCTGCCGCTTGAATAAAACGTGGTGTAGTTGGACGCCACATCACTCACCACCACATTGCTTTGCGGGCCAGGGCCAATGTTGGTGACTTCAATTTGGTAGTACAGGCAATCACCCGCTGCCACACTCAACGGCGTGGTGGCAAAGGTCACACCTGAAAAACTTGCACTGCAAGTACCTGTCGAAGTGGCTTGCGTTTTGAGCACCGTCAGCGGAGAGCCCTGCAACGTGGTCAGGTCTGTGATCGAGCGGGAACCACAGTCGGAGGCTTGCCCACTGGCATCCACATCCGTCACCGTGACCGTTAAAGGCACGGTGGTGGCCAGCCCAGGCGTCAGCGGGGCGTAGACCCTCACCAAAAACTTCACGCTGGCACCTACTGCCAAACTGCCACTGGTCAACTTGCCATCGCTGATGATGGTGTCGCCCACGCTCAGCAAATCATTGTTGTCCTTGTCCAAGTACAACGCGTATGACCAGCCCGCGGTGGCGGCGGCGCTGTCAGTAAACGCTGCCTCCACTTTCATATAGCCGCCGCTCGACGACGCACACGCAACGGCTCCCGTATTAGTGGCCACATGGGCATAGTCCACAGAGCTGCCTTTCTTCACCACATTGGTTCGGTTGGCCAACAACACAAACCGCTTAACCACCACCGCCACCTCCACATACAAAATGTCGCTCGCCACTGTCCCGTTGTAGGCCTTCAGGTAAACGCGCTGCGGCAACGTGAACTCTTTGGTCGATGTCACCAAGCACAGGTTCAATGGCAGCGTCTGTCCTGGATTGGGCGTGCTTGACGACACGGTTTTAGAGTCGGTCGGACCTGCACAAGCCCCTGTGCTCCAATACGCCGTCCACCCGCTAGGCAGGCTGCCCATCTCTTTGTTGCCCCCTTGCGTGAGTGAAATCGCGGTGGCGGTGTCAAAGTTGCTCGTCAGGTAAACCGGGATCGTCACCGTTGCGCCTGCCGTCACCCCTGTGATGGTGGTCAGCGGAGAGCTGCTGGGCCCCGGCGCCCAATCGCCTATGACGTTGGTGGCGGCGTTGTAGGGGTTCGTGAAACTCAGGTCAATTTTGCCCCCGTGCACGACTGGTACATCGGCATAGCTCGCGTCCTTAATCGTGCTGTCGTTGCCCGAGGTGGCCAGCACCGTGGCCTCGTAGTTGGCTTGGGGGTTCAGCGGGGTATCAATGGGCACATACACCCGCAAATACACCTTTTTGCTGGCGAATGCCGCCACACTGCCCGTGTCCAACACGCCGTCGCCGTTGGTGTCTTGCAACGGCGTTGTGGCATTCGCATCTGCAAACCAGCTGAGCACTGCAGTACTGGGGTAAGCATTCATGATGGCCTGCTTGTCCGTCGTGCTCAAGCTCACATTAAACAGGTCGTCAGCGTTGCCCGTGTTGGTCACTGTGAACGGCAGCATCTCGGGGGTGGCAACGCCCACGTTGGACCGGGTGGCGTCAGCAGCACTCGCCGGCGTGCCCGCCATGGTGTCTGCCAGACCCACCTGCGCCCCGCGCCTTAGCGTGACATTGAAAGCCACGGTGTTGGTGTCGGTCATGGTAGTGGTACTGGTACGGCATGCGATCACCGTGGCACCGGTACAACCGCTCGCAGAATAGCTGGCCTGATTGGTCGTGTTAGACGTACCGAACAAGGCCTTGTTGCTCAACACCTCCACCTTGAAACTCAGCGAGCCCGAGGTGCCCGCCGCCACGTTGGGCACCACCACCTCAAGCGTTTGGCCTGTAACCTGAAAGTCAATGGCCGTACTGGTCCCGTTTGCGCCGGAACACAGGACGCTGGGGTTGCCGCCGCTTGTTGTGTTCAGAGCCGTGCCCGACAAACAACTGCTCACCCCCATCACAAAACCAAAGCCTGAGGGCAACACATCTTTGATGTAAATGTTGCTCTGCGCGCCACCGATGTTGCTGTACGCCAAGGTGTAGGTGGTGTAGATGGGTTGGGTCGCTGTGCCGTGCCCTGTGGTCAACAGTGGCCATGTGCCCGAAGGCGGCGCCACCGTGGGCGTCCTGATGGCCAAGTTCGAGACAAACACTGGCAACATCGTGACTGTGATGTTGTCCGTGCGCGCCGGTTTGGTAGCCGCCCCCAGCGTGTTGCTGTAAGCCGTGACCGTGGACGTGGCCGTCGAGTTATTTGTCGCGGTACCCGCCACGGTATAGGCCACCACAAACTTGTACTTGGCCCCAGCGGCCAAGCTGATGGTGGCGTTGGTGCACGACGCATTGGTGCCCGTGGTGATGGAGCACAAAGGCGCTGTGGCCGTGGGGTTGCCCGTGCCATCGTCTTCGTAAATTTCAATCTTGTACAGGGCGGTGGTGCTGATACTGCCCGTCACGCCCACGGTGAACGTATCAGTGCCATTGCCCGTGTTGGTCAGCACATAGGGCGAATACGCCGTCACGGTGGGGCCCACGTTTTTGCTGTTGCCCGTGGTGCCGCCTGATGCATCCAGTAGTGTGTAGCTGTACACCTGCGTGACCGTGGTGCTTACCGTGTTGGACGTGGTGGACCATGCAGCACCGGCAGCGTCGGTGTAGGTCATGGACGACTGGTTCAAGATCACCGTGTTAGCAGCGGGCGTTGCCGCCTGTGCGCCCCCCACCCACAGCGTCAAAGCCATGCAGGCCACCCACAGCAGCCAGCCACGCAGCGTGTTCAGCTTGCCTTGTGCCATCTTCAGTCCACCTTCACTTTGTAAGTCAACACACCGCTTTGGCCCGGGTTCAAGTCGCCACTGAACGCGAAGCTCAATGCCCCTTTGGATGCGCCCGTCAAAGCCGTGCACGACGTGCCGCTGGGGTTGTCGGGCGTTTTCATGCTGCTGCACGTCATGCCTGCGGGCAAAGTGGTGGTCACCGTGGCGTTGGCCAGCGTGGTCCAGTTGGTGGTCGCTTCGTTGATCACAATGTTCCTCACCAAGGCGGTACCCATGTTGATGAAGGTCACCGTGTACTCCAAGGTCTCGCCCGACTTGGCGTTGCTGCTGGTTCCCGCCGCGCCATTGGCCGTCACATTGCGCACCTGTTTGGTCAGCAGCACTGGCGTGCTGGACACCGCCGTGGTGGCGGTGGTGGACAAGGTTTCGGCCAACGAGAGGGTGTCATACGTCAGCACCGCTTGCAGCGGCAAGCTATAGCTGGTGCCCATGGCCACGCCAGCGGGCACCGTGGCACGCACCACAAAGCACACATCACTGCCCTGGGTCACCGCCACAGCGTTGCTCAGCACGGGCATGGAGCTCGAATAGGCGCCCGAGCAGCTGCTGTCTTGGTACAGCGTCACGCCCCAAGCGCTGATAGAAGACGGCGTAGCCTGCGCGGCCAGCGCACTGACGTTGAGCGAGCCACGCGTGCCCGGCCTGAAACGGAAGGCATGCGTAACCGTGCTGCCCGGCACCACCCCCTGCGTGCTGGGCGAGGCCAAGGTACTGGTGGGCACACGGCCAAAGTCCACCCGCAGTTGGTAGCTGTCTTCGTCGGGCGTGGTAAAGCTCACCACCTGCTGCGTGCTGCTGCCACGGGTGTAGGCGTAGGTGTAGGCGGTGTTGTCTACCGTGACAGCGCCGTTGGCACCGTTGCCCAAGCTGGTGACGGTGTTGTAGAGGCTACCGGTCGATGGCCTAGCGCTGGCCCCGGTGACGGCATAGCCCTGTGGGGCATCGGCGTTCACGCACAGCAGAGTCTTGCGCCACAGGGAATGGTTGGACGCATCGCGTGGGGAGGTGAAGCGGTAAAAGCCATTGGCGTCCGTTTGCGTACTGTCATAGGTGGTGCTGCCGCAGTCGGTGAGGGTGATGGTCACGCCCGCCAAGCCAATTTCAGTGCTGGCGTTTTTCATGCCATCGTTGGCGTTGGCGCTGGTGTCGCCCGCGTCATTGAACACGTAGCCTTGCACATAGCCCGTGGCGTCGTTGACGAGCAGGTTGAAGTTAGAGGTGGTCTTGTTATTGCTGGTGGTGTTGGTGGTGGTGACGTTGGTCGTGGTGTCCGCACCTTGCATGAGCCGCCAGTTCACCACGCCTGAATAAGCGTTATAGAACTTGCCTGTAAAGGAGTTGGCATTGATATAGGCGCTCGCGCCACTGGCCGTTTGAAATTGCAACACACCTTTGTAGGTGTTGTTTTCAAGCCGCGAGCCGGTAACGTAAGTGCCAAACTCTTTGTTATAGGTCAGCCCGGTGACATCGGTGGTGGAGCCACGGCCGCCGTAAATGCCGTAGTTCATGACCGCATTACCGTAGTTAATACCGGCGCTGGTCCACTTGAAATTGTTCATGAGGGCATCAGCGTATTGCAATGTGTTGTTGGGCAAGCCCAAAAATTGACCGTACTGGTTGGCGCCGTAGACGATGGTGTTGTAGTTGGTAGGCAAATAGCCCGAGTAGGTCAGTGGGCCTGTCGTCCTCGAGTAGGAATTGCTTCCTTGGGTCCACGATTTGTTCCAGTCCCCTTGCAAGTTGTTGAGGGTGTTGAAGGTGTTGGTGCCGATGCCCGTCCAGAACTGTACGCTGGTGGGGTTGGCACCTCCGCCTGCGCCTTCGCTTTGGATGGCACCGGTGTTGGTGACGGTGTTTACCGTCACCCAATACATGCCTATGCCCACCGTGGCGTTGGTGGCCTTGCCAATCAAGGTGCCTGTGTTGAGCACCGTGTCGACATAGACCCCATTGTTGCCTGTCGTCGAATTAGGGTTCCAGTTATATTGGAATGCGCTACCTTGAGATATCGCGATAGGTATTGGCGAAATAGGCAGGGTGGTTGTCGAGGCAGACGTCCCATTGGTCGTCGAAATCAATCCGTTGTTGGTAAGCCGGTGGATATACCCCTGCTGACCGGTAACGTAAATCCCCCTCGCATAAGAGACAGCAGCCCCACCGCTGTCGAGCAATATTTGGGCCTGACTGCTATTGAACACATCGTTCAAAAAACCCGCAGCCGTTACGTTGATGCCTCGCACACTGGTATCGAGTTTGAATGTATTGGTCCATTGAAGCGTGCCTAGGTTGTAAATACCTGTGTTGCCCTCCACCAGGTCGGCGGTAGCGGTAGGAATGACCATCTTTTGAGTTAAGGCCGTCGTGTATGTCATCATTCCCAGACTGGAGGTATATGCCTGTTCGTTTTTTACCCAATTGATGGTGCCCGTGTTCACCATTTGAATTTTGTTGGGTAATAAATCGGTGTATGTCAGCCCCATTGCGCTGCGAATGCCAGCTTCGCCACCGGTTTTCGTGGTGAGCACGGTGAAGTTGAGGGTGCCATCGTTGCGCAGGCAAAGGGGTGTGTTGTAGGTTCCACCAGAGATGAGGCCAAAGCTCGACAAATACTTGCCCGCGTCTGCACCGCTGGTTTGCAAGGTACCCAAGCTTATGTTGACTCCTCCATTGATGGTGGTGCTGGTGGTACCACCGACGCTATAGTCAGAAGTGACGCCTGAACCGATGTAGTACGCGTATCCGATCGGCTTTCCGTTCGCGTCAAGGGTAGTAGGCGGCGCCGTGTTGCTGGGCATGCAAAGTGTGAATTTAATTTGCGCCTGTGCCGCCGAAGCCGCCAGCAGGGCCCACAGGGCGAAGGCGGCGATGCGCCATGGTGTTGTCATAGTCACTGCCCTCCTTTCACTGTGGCATTTGAGTCGGCGTTGCTGGGGGCCTCACTTTGGGTGGGGGCGGCCACGCGGCCAAACTGCAAGGTGGCTTCATCAAACTTCCAGCGCAGGCGCATATACAGGCCTTGGCTGGTGTAGTTTTGGCCAGTCAGGTCGGCGTCTCTGAGGCCGACCACGTTGTAGCCGCCCGATAGCCAGAGGTTGGGCACGAGCTGGTAGCCCACTTCAAGGCCAGCGGTGTTTTGGCGGGTGCCACCTTGGCCCAGCAGCAGGCCGGCTTGAATACCAATGTCCCAATCTTTGTTGATGTCGTGGGTGTAGCGCCCATGGACCAAGGTGGCCCAGTAGCGGTTGAGCATGCTGGTGTCTTGCAAGCTGGTGGTTTTGGCGGCCCAGCGCATGCTGACGTTTTCGCCACGGCGCACTTGCCAGTTGGCATGGGTGCTAACCACATGGGTTTCGGTACGGCCCACGGTGGTGTTGGCGGTGCCGGCGACGGCGGCAAAGGGGTCGGTGCTGGCGGCACTGCCTAGGCCGACGTTTTGCACATAGTGTTCGTAGCGGCTAAGGACGTTCCAGCGGTCGGCATAGGCAGGCCGCCAGGCCATGCCAATTTGCTGGCGGTCAAGGTGGTTGAAGCTGTTGTTGGTGAGGTCGTCAGTGGCGGTGCGGATGAGGCGGCCCAGCAAGGTGAGGTCAGCATTCATGCGCCATGCCGAGGCCAAGCTGTAAAGGCTGGCTTGGTTGGTGCTGGCGCGGCGTTGCTCGGTGGCGGCGCTGGCGCGCCATGGGTTTTGCACCCAGTCCAGCCCAAGGGTGACGCTGGTGGCGTTGGCAGTGGCTGTGGCGGCGGGGGCCGCGCCGCCACCTGCGGGCGCAGGGGCGGGGCCAACGGTTTGGATGTGCTCCAAGCTGCCGTTGACGCGCCATTGGTCGTTGATTTTGTAGGTGTTGCGGATGCCGCTGGCGTTTTGCGGTGCAGCGGTGGGGTAGGCGCGGTATTCGTTGTAGATGCGCCCGCCTTCCATGTAGGCGCTGTCAATGCCAACGGTGGTGAGTTTGCGCACGCTCAGGTCGTTGCCAGTGCTGACGTCGGCCAGCGACGAGGTGGTGGTTTGGGCGTACAAGCGGGTGGTGTCGGTGAGGCCCAAGCTGCCGCCCAAGGTGGCAGCGCGGCGGGGGCGCTGGTCCACGTCTTGTTCAATTTCGCCAAAGGCTTGCAGTCTGGGCAGGGCGCTGGGGCGCATGGTGAGGCGGCTGCGCACGGTGGTGAAGTCGTTGATGGCCGTGGGTGTGCTGATGCCCATGCCCGAGCCGTTGCCCAAGCTGCTGATGCCGGGGTTGCTGGCGTTGCTGCCAAATTGGCTGTAGTTGCCCGCGCTGGGCAGGCTGTAGTTGGCCATGTTGCCGGTGCGTGCGCCGATTTCGCCCACGAACTGGTCGCTGAGTTTGCGCTCTAGGGCCACCGACACGCTGTGGCGGTCGTTGCTGCTGCTGGTTGTGGTGGTGGTGCCGGTGTTGTCAATGGATTTGAGGGCATCGGCTTTGGCGCGAGTGACTTCGTCTAGGGCGTATTCGGCGCGGGCCATGGCTTCGGTACGGCCAGCACCGGCGCCTGCGCTGAGGTTGTCAAAGTTGTTGTCGGTTTTCAGGATTTGGGCTTGGGCGCGGAGGTCGCTTTGTTCGTGGCGCATGCTCACGCGTGAAGCGTTGCCTTTGCCTTTGAGGTCGGTGGTGGTTTGGACGGCTTCGGCGCTGACGCTGGTGTTGTCGCCCACGCGGGCCAAGCCGGTAACGGCTACCAAGTCGCGTTTGTTTTGGGGGTTTTCATCTTGCACCTTGACGGCGCCGAGTTGAACAGTGTCGGTCACTTTGACTTGGGCATCTGCGCCCATGACGTTGTAGGTCGGGCCATTGGCGTCAAGTTCGAAGGTGACGCGGATGGACTGGGGGTTGCCTTCGAGGTCTATGGCCGAGAGTGGGGCAACCAAATAGAGGCGGCGGGTGAGAGGTTCAAAGTTGTAGTCCACGCCTCGGTTGAGCGTGCGGGTGCTGAGGATGGTTTGCAGCTGACGGCGGTCGCGCACCAAGATTTCAACTTTTTCGGCGCCGGGGCGGATGTTGCCCACCACGTTGTTGAGGTTGTAGAAGGACAGGCCGTTGGCTTGGAATTCTTCGACTTGCTGGGTAGCGTTGGTTTGTGAGTAGAAGGATACGAGACGCACGTTGTCGTCTTGGTAGCGGTGCTGCACACCCGAGAGGACGCGGCTGTATTGGCTGAGCTGACGCACTTCTTGGCTGCTGGCGCTGTTGAAGTCGCCCAAGAGCAAGAAGCTGCGGTTTTTATCAATGCGCACATACAGGCGGCCTGTGCTTTGGGCATCGTAGCCACGCACGGAGCCGTCGCCATAGACGGGGTAGAACTCGTCGGGGCGAATGTCGCGGAAGAGGCGTTCGTTTTTCTGTTTGTCCGAGTCGTAGGCGGTGGTCAGGAGGTATTCGCCTTTGATCGTGCCTTTGAAGTAGAAGGCCGCACGCTGGCTGGCGCGTGTGTGGTCGCTTTCGGCCACGGTGTCGGTGATGACTTGTTCAAACGCGTTGGAGGACTGCGGCTGGTTGAGCTGCAGGCGGCCTGCTTTGCTGAGGTCGATGACGCCTTCCACGATACCAATGCCTTGCATGGGCGTGAGGGCGGGCAAGAAAGTGAGGCGTTGCTCGTGCTTGAAGCTGCCCGCACTGACGCGCACCAAGACCTCGCTCGGCTGAGGCGGGGGCTGGAATTGCACCAAGGCTTCGCCGCCTTCCACAAAAATTTGGACGCCGGGTTCGTTGGGGCTGAGGTCGGTGTTGAGCCAAGTGCTGGTGTTGGACTCAAGGGTGACCATGGTGCGGGCGGTGATGGGCACGCCCGCATCGTCGGTGAGTTTGAGGCGGAGTTTGGCCGGCACCAAGGGGTTGGCAGACAAGCGCTCTTCAGGAATGAGGGCGGCTTGGCTCAGGCCCGAGGGGGCGCGAATTTTGATTTGGGTTTTTTCGCGAACGTTGCCAAATTCGTCGGTGGCATGAAGCACCAACTGGTTGATGCCGGGTTGCAGGGCAATGCCAATGAACTCGTAGGCCACCAAGCCCGTGGCGACGACTTGAGATTTTTTGCCCACGCGGCTGTCGGCCACGGGCTGGTCGTTGACGATGAGGCGCAGCAACGATTGTTGTGGGCCAGTGACGCGCACGTTGATGACGTTGTTGAGCACGGTGTCGCCATCGCGCAGTTCGATGAAGCTGGCTTTGGGGGGCAGCTTTTCAATGACTTCTTCAAGCGGCACGCTGCTGAGTGTGGCGATGCGGCCCAGCAAGCTGCCGTCGAGGCTGGCTTTTTTGGCGGGCTGGGGCGCAGCGGCCGGTGGGGCGGCAGGTGCCGAGGCGGCTGAAGCAGCAGGTGATGGGGCTGGCGTTGCTGCGGGTGGTACAGCTGGTACAGCTGGTACGGCTGGGCTGAGTTGGCCACCGCTGCCCATGGGGGCGGTGGGGCTGAGCAAGCCCACGCCTTGGGCCATGTTTTTGGGCATGGCAATCAGGGGGCTAGGTGCGTCGCCGTTGATGGGTGGCTGAACCATGCCCGAGATGGCAGCGTTGCCACCGCCTTGAGCCACGCCGCTGGCGGGCATGCCACGCGTGTCGCCCAAGGGCGCGGTGCGAACGTCGGCGGCGAGGCGCGCGCTCACAAGGGCTTGGAGCTGGTTGTCAATGGCTTTTTCAAAGGCTTTTTGGCGCTTTTCAATTTCTTGCATGGCCAAGGGCGACTGACAGGCGTTGATCGCGGTGTCAGCGCGGGCCAGCTCACCATTTTTAAGGTCAAGGAAGCGGCTGTCGGCTTGGCCGGATTGGCGGTTGTCGGTCAGGGCCACCGTGCTGTTGACGGGCAAGGTGGTGTTGTCCACACGCAGCACATGGGTGGTGGGTTTGAGGCCATAGAGGCTCCAGCGACCAAACTGGTCGGTGATGACGCTGACGCCGTTTTCTAAGTAGAGGCGAACGCCAGGTATGCCGGGCTCTTCGGGGCCGTCTTGCAGGCCGTTGGCATTGCAGTCGGCCCAGACCTTGCCAATGGCAAAGGCTTGGTTGCTAAAGACGCCACCCGACACACGCACACGGGCTTGGGCCGTGTTGGTTTGCAGGGGCATGAGCGAGGCTTTGGCTCGGGCGCTGGCTTGGGCGGTGTTGATGGCGTCGGTGTCGACCACCACGCCGGGGCCAATGCGCAAGCGGTAGCGAATGGTGTTTTGTGATTGGCCTTGGGTGGCCGCATCGTCAATGATGTAGCGCAGGCTGGTGAGGTGGGTTTGGTTGTCGGCGCTGGCCACTGGGTCGGGCAAGGCAACGGTGTTGTTGAGGCGGCTGCTGCCTTTGACGTAGCTAAAGCCCGGGGGCAGGATGTCCACCACATTGAGGTCGCGAATGTCAGCACCCGTGCTGTTGGTGAGTTTGAGTTGGTAGTCCACAAAGTCACCCATTTCGGCTTGGGTTTTGTTGGCCTGTTTACTCAAGCTGAAGTTGCTGCCCATGTTGGTGGGATCGAGCGGAATGTGGTTGTGCACGGCCATGCAGTCGGGCTGCTGGGTGTTGCTGGCTTTGTAGCCGGTGCGCAGTTGGGTGTACCACGTGGTGTCGTCATTGGCTGTGGGGATGCCCTCACCTGCCACCAC
>JACCDR010157411.1_pt1 | contig 49219 bp, 58 predicted proteins | sample 7446431 | NCBI WGS metagenome assembly JACCDR01 (sample SAMN15323443, study PRJNA562643) | freshwater metagenome | isolation source: river surface water | place: USA:Blue River Watershed | collected 2017-08-17 | reverse complement strand
TTTCGCAATACAGAGGGTATCTCTGAGCGATTGATCGACGCGCTGCGTACGTACAAGGGTCAGTACTCTCCAACCAAATTGCAAGAGATCAAGAAGTTTGGGGGGAGTGAGGTTTTTGCCCGACTGGTTTCCACGAAGGCGCGCGGCGCCACCGCGTTGCTCCGCGATGTGTATCTGGGCGCGGAACGTCCGTGGGACATCGGACCGACCCCCAAACCTGAGATTCCTAACAACGTCATGCAGAGTATCAACGATCTCGTGAATATCGAGGTCAGCACTTTACAGCAGGCAGGGCAACAGATTGACCAGCAGCAGGTTGCAGATCGAGTGCGCATGCTGATGAAGGCGGCCGAGAAGGCCGCCAAGAAGCAAGCCTATGACGAGGCAGCGCGCGCGGCTGAGGTCATGGATGACATGTTGGTGGAGGGAGGTTTCTATGAGGCCTTTGCCGAGTTCCTGATCGACCTTCCAATTTTCCCCTGGGCCTGCATGAAGGGTCCGGTTGTGCGTATGACTCAGCAGTTGAAGTGGGTCGACGGCAAGCCGCAGATGCAACAGATCCCGAAAATGTTCTGGTATCGGGTATCGCCCTTTGATATCTACTGGTCGGCTGGCGCATCCAACGTGATGCAGGCTGAGTTTGTTGAGCGTATTCGCCTGACGCGCGCCGAGCTTCAGAATGTTCGCAATCTTCCTGGCTACAACAAGCAGGCGATCGAAGAGGTACTTGCGACGTTCCATAGCAACGGCTTTCGTGATTGGTGGGATATCACTGATCAGGAGCGCGCCGAACTCGAGGAGCGTGAGCGCTGGCCTCGGACACGTACAGGTCTGATCGACACGGCTGAGTGGCATGGCTGGGCTTCTGGCCAGATGTTGTTGGATTGGGGTATGGACCCTAACCAAGTACCCGACCCTCTGCAGGAGTATCGCGTGCAGGCCTGGTTGATCGACCGTTGGGTGATCAAGGCGCAGATTGTTCCTTCGATGAGTCAGCGCGCGCCGTACTACATCACCAACTTCGAGAAGATCCCTGGCACGATGGCCGGTTACGGACTGAACGATCTGTTGGAAGATATCCAATCGGTCGTCAATGCGTGCGCGCGTTCCCTGGTGAACAATCTCTCGATCTCTTCAGGCCCGCAGGTCGTGATTAACGACGCAGTGACCACGCCCGGCGAGGATGACCAACTTTATCCTTGGAAGCGATGGCACGTGAACTATGACCCGATGAACACGGGCAGCGTCAAGCCGATCGACTTCTTCCAACCGAGTTCCAATATCCAAGAGCTGATGGGGACCTTCGAGAAGTTCTCACAGATGGCCGATGATGTCTCTGCGATTCCTCGTTATCTAACCGGTAGTGACCGGGTGGGCGGCGCGGGGCGGACGGCTTCGGGCTTGGCCATGCTGATGGGGAACGCGGCGAAGACTCTTCAGAACGTGGCAGCCTCAATCGACCGTGATGTTATGGAGCCGATCCTTCAGTCGCTGTACGACATGATCATGCTGACGATGCCTGGCCTGTTCCGCGGCGACGAGTCCGTACAGGTGAAGGGCGTCAACTACGCCGTGAAGCGCGAACAGGATCGGATGCGTCAGCTGGAATTCTTGCAGCTCACTGGCAATCCACTGGATCTGCAGATCGTTGGAATGGATGGCCGTGCCAACATCATCCGGTCCATCGCCGGCAACCTAGGTCTCGACCATGAGAAGGTTGTGCCTGACGACGAAGAGCTGATGGCACGTCAACAAGCCATGCAGCAGCAGCTGATGTTGCAGCAACAAGGCGGGGAGGGTATGGGTTCCAACAATGGCAACCAGCCCAAGCCCGCAGCTCAACGTGCTGGCCCCGAGGCGGCGCGCAAGCCGGTGGAAGGCATGATGAATAACCGCGCCACAGGCCGTTCCGGCATTGGAGCGATGGTATGAAGACCGGGGGCCGACTTGCACGCATTGCAGCGCGCGAGGCCGCCGATCACGTTGATCGAGAAGTAGAGATCTTTGTTCGCGCCCAGATGAAACCCGAGCTGGTCGCGGCGGCGAAGAGAGCAATGAGTGCCTCGAAGTCGGAATCATTCGGGCTGTCTAGTAAGGAGTCGACAAATGGCGAGCAAGAAAAAGTGCGCTGACGGCGGCATGGCCGGCGGCAAGAAGATGATGGGCGGCAAGAAGGGCGGCAGTATGCCCCCGTGGATGGGCGACAAGAAGATGGGCGGCAAGAAGGGCAAGAAGTAATCCAAACAGCATTGGCATCGCCTGCCTATTTCCGATAGGATTGTCAAGCTCTCCCGACACATGTGATGAGGGTAGACCGATGGACAACAAGGCGATGAAGACGACGACCGGGAGCGGCGCGGGATTTTCCGGGCCGTTCCTTGGTGACACGAAGGGCAACCGTGACCAGAACCACAACCTCTCCAGCGGTGGTTGGGGCGGGAAGGGTGAGGGTCATAGTTCCGGCCCGTCGTCGGAATTCCTCGGATGGACGAAGGGCAACAAAGACCTGCCCATCGACCGCACCAAGGGTACCGGCGGCGGCAAAGGCGGGATGTACAAGGCGGGCGGACCGAACTGATCACACAGCTGTGTGATACGAGGTGCTCTATGGCGAAGGTGATAGTAGAGAAGAAGCTCAGTGGGCTTGACGGTGTGAAGGATGTTTCCTTCGGACCGGCGCCGCCCGAGCGTCGTCGGCAGGGAGACTACTCCAAAGCGGGTGTGCCCACTGTCGAGGCTGAGAGCTTCGACGATCACAAAGAGCGTATGGAGCGCTACACCCGTGGGTTGAGCTGGCTGCCGTGAAGCTCTCTCCGCGTGTGCTCGAGGCTTTGGTCTTGCTGCGAGGAGACCCGCACTTCGAAATTTTTCTTCAAGAAGGTTTGTTGGAACATCTGACGATGGAGATCCAAAGGACAGTAGACCACGACGGCGTTGTGCAGACACGAGCTGCCGGCGCTGCCAAGGCACTGCAATATTGGGTCGACCAGTATCAACAGGCTCCAGCACTCCTTGAGAAGATTCGCTCTGTAAAGGGCGTGGGTTGAAACGCTCAAACACACTGAAAAGTACTTGAGGTAGATCATGAGTGCGATTCCACAAGCAGTTCGTAGACAAGCAGCTCGAGCAGAACAGCTGGCCGCAGAACACCGTGCACGTCTCAACGGCACGGCTCCGCCGGCTGCGGGTACTCCAGGGGCGGCACCCGTCCTGGAACACACCCCTCCTGTTGTCACGCCGCCCGCGCCCGCACCGGCGCCCGCGGCTGCCGCGCCCGTACCGGGCACCCCGGCCGCCGACGAGGCGACCTGGGAGCGGCGTTTCAAGGTGCTGCAAGGCAAGTACAATGCGGAAGTGCCGCGCTTGCAGCAGCAGCTCAACGGGCTCGCAGACGAGCTGAAGGCGACTCGAGGCCTGCTGGCATCCATGACCAGCGAGCCCCGCCAGCCGCAGCCCGCTGCACCTCCTGCGCCCCCGCCAGCGCCCACCCGGCTGGTGACGGACCAGGAGACGCAGGCCTTCGGCGCCGATCTGATTGACGTGATGCGACGCGTGGTCCGAGAGGAAACCGCGGGTGTCACGGCTGAGATCGACCGCCGGCTGCAACCGGTGCATGAGCGAGTCGACCAAGTTGCTGCCACTGCTCAAGCGACGACGAAGGCCGTCGCGAAGCGCAGTAAGCAGGCTGTCGACGCACACATGGACGAGCGCTGCCCGCAGTGGCGCGAACTGAACGAAGACCCCGAGTTTCTCGTGTGGCTCGATCAGGTCGACCCATTCTCGGGCAAGGAGCGCGGTGAGCTGCTCGTTGCAGCTTACAAAGCTTTTGACGCTGCGCGCGTCGAGGCGTTTTTCGTTGGATACCTGAAAGAACACGCAGCGGTATCGCCGCCAGCGCCGACCCCGACACCTACTCCAGTGCCAGCACCGGCCGTGCCAGCACAAGGAACACAGGTGACGCTGGAAAGCTTGGTGGCACCGGGCACGCCGAAGCCTGGCGCTCCGCGCACTCCTGATGGATCCGAAAAGAGGATTTGGACGCGCAAGGAGATCTCTGATTTCTATCGCTTGGCAAACTCGGGCAAGTTCAAAGGAACTTTGCAAGAGCGCAAGGCGATCGAAGCAGACATCTTCACCGCCCAAACTGAAGGTCGTATCCGTTAACTAATAGGAGTATCAAACCATGGCGTTTCCAGTAGGCACGCCGTATGCGGGTTCAACCCCGTCTCCGCCGTATGCGGGGATTTTCATTCCCGAGATCTGGTCGGGAAAACTCATCGAGAAGTTCTATGCTGCCTCGGTGATCCCGGCCATTTCCAACACCGACTACGAGGGTGAGATCAAGAACAAGGGCGACACCGTGCACATTCGCACGCGGCCGACCATCGTGATCTCGGATTACTCGACGGACATCGACCTCACGGTCCAACGTCCTTCGAGCAACCTGATCGATTTGTCTATCGATCATGCCAAGTACTTCAATCTCGTGCTCGACGACGTGATGGAAGTACAGTCGGATATGGACATGATGAACATCTGGGCCGAGGACGCCTCGGAGCAGATGAAGATCGTAGTCGACACCGAGATCCTTGCGTATCTCGGCACGACGACTGACATCAGCGCGGCCAACCGCGGCAACTCGGCTGGTGCGATTTCCGCCAACATCCGGATGGGCACGTCGGCTTCTCCCCTGATCATCGCGAAGGTGGGCCAGGGTACTGAGGTCGGCGATAGCACTTCCAACGACATGGCGGTGGTCGACTTCATCGTCAAGGCGGGCCAGGTACTGGACGAAGCCAACATCCCGGAATCGGGTCGTTGGATGACGATCCCAGCTTGGATGTCGGCGATGATCAAGAAGTCGGATCTGAAGGACGCCTCCCTTGCGGGTGACGGTACTTCGATCCTTCGCAATGGTCGTCTCGGCATGATCGACCGTTTCACTCTCTATCTCTCGAACCTGTTGCCGACCCTGGATTCGGCCAACGACGTGACCTCTGTCTTCTTCGGTATCAACGCAGCGCTGACCTTTGCTGCGCAGTTCACCAAGATGGAGACCATTCGTTCGGAGCGAACCTTCGGCACCTTGCTGCGCGGACTGCAGGTGTACGGTTTCCGTGTGGTGAACGGTGTGGCCATGGGCCGCGCGTCCGTCGCACGCGGTTGATGACCCTCAGGGTGGCGGCGCAATGTCGCCACCCTTCCTCGCCGGGAGTTGTTTAGATGGCAACGTACCAGGACATTCTTGACGAGGCGCGCACTCTACTGCAGGACGTGGATGCGGAGCCTGCATATCGCTATAGCGACGAGGTGCTCACAGCAAAGCTTAATCGGGCTTTGCGGGAGTTCTCTCGTTTGCGCCCTGACGCCTTCGATGTGTTGTTCACCGATACAGACACGGAGTCCGGCGGAACTTTGAACGTCCCTTCCCTTACGGTGGACGACCTTGGTGACACGTTCCCTTTCGAGGAAATGTTCTACACACCAATCGTGTATTTCGTTGTTGGGTCTGCTGAGCTGGTCGACGACGAATATACGAACGATGGTCGTGTCTCTGCTTTGATGTCGCAATTCCGAACGATGCTGGTTGGTCTATGAGCACGATCTATCCAACACCGATCAACGATTGGGGCACCAGCCCTTCAATCTCGCCCTTCAGCGTTACAAAAAGCGTTGAGGGTATTGTTGCCTTTCATGGGCAGTTGAACTTCACCAACTTCGCGAGCACTGACTCTTCGACTGCGTTCTTTCTTCCGGTCAACTATCGCCCGACTGCGGATGTTGTAACGACTTATTCGCGAGGCGGTATTCCGTCTCAGTGCCTGATTCAGGCGGCTGATGGGCAGGTGATCTTGCAGGTCGACCACCTGACCTTCTTGAACACTGGCACATTCGATGGAGTGCAGTTTCAGGCTGCTGCGAATCTCTCGCCATTCCTTCAGGCAGCTCTGCCCAACCTGCCAGGTGCTGTACGGCGTATCGTGCGTTCCAATTTGGTAGAGGTGTTGCGTGAGTTCTATGAACTCTCCACAGCTCTGCGGGACACGATTGATGTGAATGTGGTGGCTGATCAGCGTGACTATGACATCGTTCCCGCAGCGAGCGATTTATTTGTGATGCATCCGTTGGAGGTATATTACAACGGGCGGAAGATTCGAGCTTTGAAACAGCGACCGCCTACTGCATCGCTCACGCAGACCGCTACGCAGCCCACCGGCTGGTATCGAACAGGCTTGAATACGGTGAGCCTGTATCCGACGCCGACCGTCGCGCTCACGAATGGGCTCTCTGTCTATGTGAGTCTGCGTCCTGATACCTCTCGCAACTTCGTGCCAGCTGTGGCCCTTGCCGAACACTTCGACGCAATTCTGGATGGGTTGTACGGACGCATGATGAAGCAGTCGGCGAAGCCGTACAGCAATCTGCAGCTCTCACAATATCATTTGCAAAGATTTCGAAGCCAGATTGCTCTCTATAAGGGGCTGGCAAATAAAGGTAACGTGCCCACCGGTACCGGCTGGGTGTTTGAGCGTTTTGGGAAGTAAGTATGGCTACACAGCGTTTTGCAAACAATGCGAGCGCCTTGCTCGCTGCAACGATCAACTCTAGCGATACGACTATTCAAGTCGCCAGCGGCTTCGGCTTGTTGTTTCCTTCGCCCGGTGCTGGCGAGTTCATGACGGTTGCGCTCCAGGATTCCTCGGGGAATTTGGAGTTAGTGAAGATTGCCTCTAGGTCAGGTGACAACCTTACCGTTGCCAGTAGTGGCCGTGGCTTCGAGGGTACGACGGCGCGAGCTTGGACTCTCACGGTGACTCGAGTTGAGCTTCGTCTTACGAGAGACACACTGACTCGATTCGTTCAGCAAGAGTCGGGTGTGGTCCAGACGGACCTGACGATCCCGAACCTGACGGTCTCAGGGACCTTGACAGGCAATACGATCACCGCGAACAGTGTCACGGTTGGCGGCGTGAGTGTCCGCGATGGGTCGATCTTGACCAGTGGTACGATTGCGGCGGCGCGGTTGGGTGGTGGTAGCGTCAACGGCAACTCGTTCCTAGCTGGCGACTCGACCTTTAAGACGGTTGCATTTTCACAGCTCAGTGGGAGCGCATCCAACGCTCAGGTACCACAGTCCGCGGTCACACAACATCAGGCGGCATTGTCGATCGCCGGCTCGCAGCTCACCGGTACTGTGAGTACGACTCTGCTCACGGGCTCGCTGGCCAATGCGCAGGTGCAGCTCAGCAACGTCTCTCAGCATGCGAGTAGCATCAAGACCCGCAACTTGCCAAATGCGGCGGGCACCAACGTCACAGTCCAATCGGATCCTGGCGGCACGCCCAGCGGTAGCCCCGGTGACCTGTTTTATTACTACTGATGACGCGGCTAATTGTCATAGATCCAGCTGGGACCGCCCGCCAAGTCACACGATTTTTCGTTGTAGACAGTGGCGGGGTTTCTCGTCGGGTGTCTCGTGCTTTTGTAATTGACTCTGGTGGTAGCGCGCGTTTGATCTTTGCCGGAGCTGTTATCACTTTGAACGATCAGACGGTTTCCGGATTTGCCGTAGGCGGAGGTAACGCAGCTGCTTTTCAGCTCACAAATGACGGACGAGTACACGCCGATATTGGAGATGGATCGGGTTTTCAGGATACCGGAGTGTGGTTGGTTCCTGGTTCTATCTCGGGTAACTACGAGGTGCGGGCTACGTTTGTGAGTGGTTTCACCAGTGGCTCAACCATTACCGGAACTTTTAATACTTATCTACCGCTGAGTACCAGTCGTAGCTGGGGTCTTTCGAGTTTTGGCGGTTTCGCCGGCAATTACACGATGACCTTGAGCCTCCGAGAGATTGCGACAGGTACAGTAGTGGACACCGCAACGATTAACATTTCTACTTCGTTCGTATGACCGCTTTTCGCTTACAAGGATTTCGTGGTCTCATCCCAAGGTTGTCGAAGCGACTACTGCCGGACACGGCCGCGGTATTCTCCAGCAATACAAAGCTGCTAAGCGGAGAACTGCGCGGCTACAACATGCCGCAGGAGTTTGACGACTTCACGTTGGAATCATTCACCGTGAAGAAGGCACACCGAATCGAGTATGACGACTACGGCACGCCGGCTAGTGCATGGGTTCTGTTTAACAACGTGAACGTCGACGTTGTTCGTTCGCCCGTGTTGAATGATTCGTTTGATCGCTACTACTGGGCGGGCGAGTCCAACACGATTGGTTCGACCAGCTCGAGTGCGGCCGACAATACACTCACGCGCCCCATGTACAATACGCGCAACCGGATCGTCACCGGGCTGGGTGCGCACTTTCTTGGGGTGCCGCAGCCAGTCAACGCAATCTCTCTGGCAGGCACTACGGGCGGTGCGACGCGTTCGTACGTCTACACCTTGATCAGCGAGTACGGTGAGGAGGGGCCTCCCTCAACTCCTGTGGTGGGAACCTTCAGCGCCGGTGCCAGCTGGACGCTTACTAATTTCGACACTACGGTCAACAACGCAGCGAATCGTCCGAAGTTTCGTAAGCGCATTTATCGCACCGTGCCCGGCCTCGCCACCAGCTCGTTCTTCTTTGTGGCCGAGATTCCGCTCACCGATACGATTTACGTCGACAACCTATCTGATGTGGTAGTGGCGTCCAATAACTTATTGGAGTCGACGCGGTATTTTGAGCCACCCTCGGACATGATTGGCTTCGTGGCGATGCCTAACGGCTTCTTGGTTGGTTGGTCGCGACGCCGGATTCTTTTCAGCGAACCGTACCGGCCGCACGCATGGCCACCGCAGTACGAACTCGGCACTGAGTATGAGGTTGTTGGAATGTCTGTGTGGGACAACCTACTCGTTGTCGGTACTCGCTCGTCTCCGTATATCGGGCAAGGTGCGACCCCGCAAAGCTTCCTCTTGCGTAAGTTGGGCCAAGTCGAACCTTGCCTGTCGCGCCGCGGGATTGTTTCGTCGGTGAACGGCGTCTACTACCCATCGTTGAATGGCCTGGCGTTTGTAAGCAATGCGGGACTGTCGATCATCACGCGCGATCTCGTTACCAAACAGGAATGGGATGATTTTAGCCCGCGCACTTTGTACGCAGCTCAGCTTGGAGAGCAGTACCTCGCATTCAGTAGTCCGAGCGTTGGTTTCGTCTTTGATCCCTCAGAGGCGAACCAGCCTCTCGTTACCTTCGATGCTTTCATGGAAGTGAATGGTATCGAGACGGATCCGTACGACGGCACGGTTACGTTGGTTGCGATGGATCGCGCCTGGGAGTGGGACCCCGCCAACGGGGAGCCGATCCCTTGGCGCTGGCGTTCGAAAGAGTTTCAGGTACCCAAGCCGGTTAATCTCGGTGTGGCACGACTGCACTTCAACACGGACACGATCTTTGTTGGAGATGCGATCGATGCGCTCTTTGGTGCTTACAATGACGCGCGGTTCATCGCTACTCTGCCGCAGTTGGATACGATAGCTGGGCACGCGATTTGCGCGCCGACACAGCTCGGCGGGCAGGTTGCAAGTACGACGATCGACGAGACGCGCATGCCTATTGGAGGCGGTCCGCTCTTTCCAATCGATTTCTTTTCATCAATCGTGCCCTCGATACGACTCATGGTGTATGCGAACGGTCGATTGGTGTTCGATAAGACAATCTTCGACGAGAAGCAGTTTCGTCTGCCGACGGGGTTCAAAGCCGACATCTGGCAGTTTGAGATGGTGGGCAACACTCAGCTGTTTATGATGGAGGCGGCGGAGACAGCAAAGGAATTGGCGCAGGTGTGATATGACGACGTTGTTTGAACTGCCGCCCATTAGGGTGACCCCGATTAAACAGTCGATCCCCGACGTAGGTCAGGATCTTGATTCTCACACCCGTGTATTACGCGCAATCAAGGAGGCGGTCGAACTTGGGCAACGACTGACTCCGGAGATCATGCGCAGCTTCGTGACCGTGCAGGATTTGGTGAACCTAAACCTTCTCAGAATTGAGGGTACTACGCTTGCGGGGCCGCAGGTGAGAAAGGTGTTTCCGACGCCGATCAACAACTGGGGCACCAGCACTTCGATCGCCCCCTTCAGCGTCTATAAGACGTTGGAGGGACGTGTGTATATTGACGGCGAGTTGAATTTCATCAACTTCGGAAGCGTGAGCAGTGTGATAGCCTTCGTACTGCCAGTCGGCTTCAGACCACCTTTCACTGTATCCTCACAACAGTATGTGAGAGGCAGTACGAGAGAGTCTTGCAGCATCGCGGACAACGGCGAGGTGACTCTCGGCACCGATCCGCTGACTTTTCTAAACACGGGTCGATTTACGGGGATCCACTTTCCTGCGGCGTAGGGGGCAAGAAGTCGTGGGGGTACTAACCGATGTCGAGACTAAACCAATGGCGAATCCTGGCAATACCAAGGCAGGTCATCCAGTCGTTACGGGGCTGGTGGTCGGCGTTGTGGTCGGGCTCATCCAAGTGTCTGTCACACAGTGGGCCAATCGCAGTGGCAGCAACGACGACCTCGTTGCCCTCCGAACTGAAGTCGCCGGCATGCGTAAGCAGCTCGACCGAATTGAAACTCGAGACCTCGTGCCCCGCAGCGAGTTCGATCGGGCCATTACAAGACTCGAGGATCGATTCCGCGAACTCGAGCGGGAAGTCCAGTCCCGTCCAGAAAGTCACGGTCGTTGAGAGGCATGGCACTATTGCGTTGGTGCTGGCCTCGATAGCATGCGGGGCAGTACTGATTGTGGCGATGTGGCTGCCCTACATGCTCACTGCCAGCGCGGCCAAAGCGGAGGCCCGAGCACAACAAGCGATCACGACTGCAGAGCTGACCAAGCGTGATCTTGAAGAGTTGAAACGTCGGCTCACAATCTATGAGGAGACAGGACGATGGGTGGAGAAGTAATCATCATTACGCAGGATCCGGACGACCAGCCCCCTACCGGTACGCCGGAGCAAACTGGAGCGCGGCTGTTCTCGGAGCCGCGGCGTAAACCGAAGCTTGCGCTGACGAACGTGCATCTCTCATTCGACGACAACGCGACCGCTGAAGACATCTCGACAGCGGTGCGGCGCGTTCTCGATCTGAGTCACGACTTGCAGCGTCAGTGACCCCTGCGCTCCAAGCAGCGATTCTGAGCGCGATGGTGGTTATCATCATCGCGCTCATGGGCGTTGTTTGGAAGATGTTCGAGCGGATCGTCAAGGTTGAATCTCAGTCCGAGAACAACAAGGATAAAATAAAGGAAGTAGACGATCGCCGGCACCGATATCAAGTGGAGGCACGTCACGAATACAACGACCTCCGCAATTTCATAGACGAGAAGATTCTCGAGGCATTGAAGAAATGAAGATCTCGAAACACTTCAGCATGGAAGAGTTCACGCACTCGCAGGCCGCCTCGCGCGCAGGCCGCGATCTGATCGTGCCGGCTGAGTTCATGCCGAATCTCACACAGCTGTGTGACAAGGTGCTGGAGCCGATCCGCCTAGAGCTGCGACAGCCGATTCGTATTTCTTCGGGCTACCGCGACTATGAAACCAACCTACGGGTCGGCGGAGCTACTAACAGTGCCCACCTGCAGGCTCGCGCGGCTGACATCACTGCGCCAGGCATCCCAGCGTTTCGGCTGGCACAGATGATCCACGCGATGTGCATCCCCGACATCGACAAGTGCATTCTCGAGTTCGGCTCTTGGGTGCACGTTCAAATTGCTGCGCCCGGCGGAATCCCGAGGCAGCAGTACCTCACCGCGGCGCGCGTGAACGGTCGCACCACGTATCTCAACGGCATCTTGGAAAGAACCGCATGACACGGCTCGACTCACTAACTGCCCGCGCGCAGGTCGGCATCACCCTGGTTTTCGTGCTGGGGTATTTTATGCTGCTGTTCACTCTGATCCTCGGCTACTCCAAGATGCAGCCGGGCATTGCGGAGCTGGTCTCAACCCTGGTATCTGTGCTCACTGCAGTTGTTGTACAGATCTGTTCCTATTGGTTCGCACGACACAGAAGCAAGGAGACGACCCATGCTGAGCCTCAAGACAGTCCTCATGATAGTGATCCCTATCTTCGTAATCACCGCGGTTGGAGCCGCCGGGTACTCGAAGGGTCGGGCCTCGGAGAGGGCGGTGTGGCAGAAGAAAGTGACCGAGGCCGAAACCCGTCGGATCCAAAAGTACGAGCAGGATCTGTCGGAGTTCAAACAGCAGGTGAGTCTCGACGCGACTCGGAGCACAAACCTGACCAACCAACTTCTCGAGTTGCGGGCGGAGCGTGACCGGCTCGCAGCGGCGCGAGTTCCCCTGGTCCGCATCAAAGAGGTACCGGTGAATGTACAAGGTAAGTGCAGCATTTCTGTTCTCAGTGGTGCTTTCGGCGTGTGCTTCGCAGCCGCTGCCACAGGCGACGCTTCCGCTGCCGGAGCGTGCCAGGCCGCTGGAAGCGATGCAGGTACCGCCGGCAGTACAAGTTTTTGAGCACTGCAGGCTGAAAGGCTTTGCAGAGTTGCCGTTGGAACAACAAGCGGCGCAGCTCCGAGAGTGCATCGAGCAGGTCGGTCCCGCATATCGCGACCTGTTAAAGCGGCACGCGGCGCTCGTAGATTGGATCGGGACGGGTACATGCACGGCTTCCTCACCTCTTCGCCGCCCACCGTAATCTGGAAGTGGTTGAGCGATCGGATTGGCCTCCCCTGGAGTTCGGACTTCAGGGGATTCGCACGTGTGGTGGATGACCACATTGTTGGAGTGGTGGGCTACGAGGGCTTCACCGGCACCAGCTGCCGGATGCACATGGCGGGGGAGCCTGGGTGGGTCGTGCCGGCCGTGGTTCGCACGGCGTTCACCTACCCGTTCCAGGCTTTGGGCCTACAGATGGTGTTTGGAGTCGTGCCGAGCGGCAATCTTCTGGCACTCGAGCTGGATAGAAGGCTCGGATTCACCGAGCTTTTGTACGTTCCTGGCGCCCACCCCGACGGTGGGTTACATTTCCTACAGCTGACCAGAGAATCTTGGATGAGGGGTAAGTATGGGCAAAAAAGCACCAGATCCACCAGACCTGCAGCCAGTGGCGGCGGGCTCGGTCGAAACGGCCCGCATCGCCCAGGAGACGGCGCGGGAGCAACTGGCGTTCGCGCGGGAGCAGAACGCGTCGAACCAGCAAATTCTCCAACGGGTGATCGGCGGTCAGGAGGCGATCCAGAACGAGACCCTTGCCAACGCCCGAAAAGACCGCGAGCGCTTCGAATCGATTTATCAACCGATTGAAGACAACCTCGTAAAAGACTTTCAGAACTACGACACACCTGAAAGGCAGGATCTCGAGCGCGGGCGAGCCGTCGCTGATGTCAACACTCAGTTCGACGCTGCGCGCCGCAACGCGCTCCAACGACTGGAAGGCTTCGGCGTTGATCCATCGCAGACGCGTAACGCTGCGCTCGATCTCGAGACGCGCGTGGCTCAGGCTGCAGCGACTGCTGGTGCAGCCGATCAGTCGACCCGCAACGTCGAGGACAAGGGACGCGCGCTGCGCGCTGAGGCACTGAACATCGGACGTGGATATCCATCCAACGTTGCAGGCTCATACGCGCAATCGCTGCAGGCTGGCAACTCACAGGTGGGCAACGCCACCAACGTCTCGGGTACCGGCGCGGGCCTCTTCAACTCAGCGAACGGAGCACTGAACACTTCGATCGGTGGTTTCAGCGGCGGCGGCAGCCTGTTGTCTCAGGGCTTCCAAAATGCGCGCGGCGCGGCTCAGGACAACAGCGGTGCGCTGATCAGTGGCATCGGTGCAGCGGCCGGCATCGCAGCATTGTTCTTGGCCGACGGCGGCCCGGTACCGAAGCGCAGCAAGGCGCTTCCAATGTACGAATCCGAGCCTGGCGAGATCGACTACGGTCAGGGCGATGGCAGCGGCGTCGATGACCGGGTACCGATCATGGCTTCAACCGACGAATACATCGTGCCGGCGGATGTAGTGCGCGCCAAGGGTGTGGAGTTCTTCGATCGGCTGGTCGAAAAATACCACACACCCGCGGCTGAGCAGCGCGAAGCAACCGAAGTGCAGCAGAAGGCGAACGGTGGACTCGTGCGTATGTGGAAGCCCAGCCAAAGCCGACGTGAGGCGCTGCCGCTGGCGGCGTAAGGAGAGAACATGGCGGACTATCTTCAGATCCTGCGCGGCATCACCGGCGGACTCCAGGCGGGGCAGGACTTCCGTGAGCGCCGCCAGCTCGAGCGGGCGCGTGAACAGCAGCTCGAGTCGGGCGAGTACGACCTACAAGCTCGGCGTGCCACTCGTCGGGTGCGGGACCCAGAGTCCACACGCGTGCTGGGAGCGCTCGACCCCAGCAGCGTGCAGGATTACCAACAGACGTTTGGAGATCCGTTCGCGTTCAAGCTGCTCGACTTTTTCAAGGACCGGCGCGCACGCCGCAAGCGCAAGCAGGCTGTCAGCGCACAGAGCCCGCTGTTGTATAACGAGAGTCTCACCAACGAAGCACCACCTTTGGATCTACCTGAGATCCAAGCTCCGGAAGCGCCCGAGTATGCAGACGGCGGGGCTGTGCAACCTGAGATGACCGACGAAGAGATGCGCGCTGAGCGTCTCTATATCGCCCAGCAGGAAGCCGCAGCGAACGGTCGGCGCGACGCAGCTGCACGCGATAAGCAGCGTGCACTAGACGTGGAAGACAAGGGCGAGCAGATCGCACGCAACGGTGGTGTAACCGACGAAGACATCCGCCAGCGTGCTGAGCGCCGCCGGAACTCCGGACAGCTGATTCGTGGCGTACCCGAACTCGACGAGGCGGTGAACAGTTTCGTCTCCCCCGTGCTGGGTCCAAACTTCATTCCGCAGCCCGAGTCGACAGGGCGACCCAGTGGCCCACGTGGCCCCCGCGTGGATCCACAGGCTGCGGCTGCACGCCGGCAGCGTGCAGCGCTCCCTCTTGGCGAGGCCCCCGCGGAGGCTGCTGCGCCGGCGCAGGCAAGCGCACTCCCAGTTGCGGGCGGACCTCGCCGCGCGGCTCCGGCTCGCGCCAGCGCTCTGCCAGCTGAGGGTGCAACAGAGGGTCGGGTCGACTTCAGTCAGTTGGATGTGGACCCGAAAGAGGTTCCCAACATGACGACTGACGACTGGCGCGAATACCGCGCAAAGATCGTCGATGCAGCTCGGCAGTCGGGGCGTCCCGAGGCCATTGCGCAGGCCAATAACCTCGTCACACAGATGCAGCAGCAGGGCTTTCTCTCATACGGTCAGCAGGGACTCGCGCTCCAGCAAGCTGGCAACTTGAAGGGAGCCATGGCGGCGTACCGCGCAGCGTTCCAGTATTTTCCGAACGGCAACGATGTCGAGTTCGGCCTGATCAAAGACCGGCAGGGACAACAACAGATCGTTGGATTCGGCCGCGACGAGAAGACAGGCAAGGTGGTCGAGGGCAGTCAAATCGTCATGAATGCCGAGCAGGCAGCGCGCTTGTTGGAGAACTTCACCAAGCCTGAGGCCTTCCGTGCATGGACGAAAGATTGGCGCGACTTTGAAGAGGGCAAGCGTCGGTTCAACGCAGGCCTCGCCGACAAACAGCGCGATGACTCGTTCCGTGAACGGCAGTACACAGAAGTGACGAAACCGTTGGCCCAGGCTCAGGCCGACTCACTCGCCAACAACAGCGAGGCTGCAATCGTGCGCGCCGAGCGTGGGGGCGTTACAGGCACGTTCCGCCCCGGCGATCTGCAGCGCTCAGAGGCAGCGTTCCGTGAGCGACTAGATTTGGTGGGGCTCACCGATGAAGCGAAGAAGGATCAGCTCGCGTCGGTGATGTCGCAGATCAAAGCGTCGAACCCGAGCACGCCTGACAATGTGATCATCAACGCAGTCGTCGCTGCAGAGCGCGATGGCACGCTTGCACAGCGCCTGAAGGCAATGGGCATCCAATGAGCATCAACGAAGACGACGCGTTCTCTCCTATCGTTACCGGCCGTGCAGACCCTCGTCTCACGGCCGCACGCCGTCGCCGTGCCATCGAGACCAACGTCCAAGAAGCCGACCCATTCCGAAGCGCGTTCGGCGATCTGATCAGTGCAGCGCCCGCGGCTGAGCCCGCTGAAGATGAGGGCGTGACTGCCGGCGACTTCGGTACCGTACTCAAGCAAGGCACCGCCAGCTTAGGCTCGTCGGTTGCCGCCGGCATCGAGTACGGGCTGCGCTACGGCGAAGAGCCTGGCACGCCGAACCCTGGTGCCGACTATTTCAAGGTGCGGCGTCGCGCACTCGACGCCTACGCTGCCAACACGTTTGATGAACTGTCCCCCGCAGCGAAGGACAGGTTGAACCGTGAGATCCTCACGCTCGACCCGAACAAAACACTGTTCCGCGGTGGCCCCAGCGAATTTCTATCGTCCGTTGGTCTCAAGGTCGCGCAGTCGCTCCCGAGCACCGCAGCCACACTCTTGCCAGGTGCGCTCATGCTGCGTGCAGGCCTCGGCGCGGGCGCCATCACCTACCTCGGCGCGTCCGAAGGTGCATTGTCCCTTGGTTCAATTGCGGACAATATCGCTCAGGAAATCGAGCAGGCTCCCGAGGCTGAGCTGCTGCAGTCGCCGTACTATAAGAAGCTGCGCGACGCTGGCGAGCCTGAGTTACAAGCTCGGCAGCGATTGATCCAGGAAGCCCAGGGTCAAGCCCCACTTGTCGGAGGCCTCGTCGTAGGCGCGATCTCGGCTGCTGCCGGCCGGTACATTTCGCCCGTGTTCGAAGAGGGCGGTAGCGGCAAGCTTCTGTCGCGTGCTGGGCGCGGGTTTGTCTCTGAGGCTGGGCAAGAAGCTGGACAATCGAGTGCAGAGCAGGTGGCGCAGAACATTGCCGCCCAGGTCTACGACAACAGCCGTGGCACGTTCGAAGGTGCCGGCGAAGCGGGCGCGCAGGGTGCGTTGATCGGCGGCGTGACAGGTGCGGGCTTCAGCGCCGCGCTCGGTCGCCCGAAGACGCGCACCGCGCTACCCACCGAGGAAGAAGCAGCGCCGACTGAGAGGCCTGCAACCTTCGATGAAGTCTTCGGCGAGGCCGGCCAGGCTCCGCCTGATCCACGCCGCACTGTGCAGCTGAGCACCGGCCGCACAGCGCAGGTCCCAGGGTACCGCGGGGCCGACATCGAGAACCCGCCCGAACCGCCCGTCGACTCCGGCGGCCAAGGCCTCTTGGATGTCGGTCCCGTGGACCAAGCCTTGCAAGCTGCGATGAACGCGCGCCGTGATGGGCTCCAGAGCGATCTGTTCGATCAGCCGGCGGCTGAGGACGCTGCTCGAGCAGAGCAGCAGGGTTTCCTCGAGCGGCCGTTCCCTGTGACCCAGGGTCAGCTGGATCTCCCCGAGCCTGTGGGGACAGAGGTCGGTACGCCAGTCGGTGGCACTCAGCTCAACTTGCCACTGCGTGAGCGCGTGCGCGGGGGAGCGCCGGTACCGGTTACACCCGAGGCGTCGGCGCAACCCCCGTCCGATGAACCTGTTCCCAGCGAGCTGGACCTCTCACGTCCCGTAGAAGGCGATCCACTCGGGCTGGCCCCAGGGCAGCGGCCCACCCGCAGCGACTTCCTGAAGGCGCGCGCGCGCCAGCAGGCGGCCGATTTAACGCAAGGCCTGCGACCGGACGAGAACCAGCTGGACCTGTTCGCTGCACCACCACCCGAGGCGGACGCGCCCTCGGCTGAACCGCTGGCGGACCTGCAAGCCCAGCTCACCGATCTGGCTGACCCGCAGAACGAACGCCGCGGGGTGTTTCTGTCGGCGGCGAACATCGAGCAGCTGCGCAACGACGGCACCTTCGAGCAGGTGCGAGGCGTCGGCGTACCGATCGCGAACTTTGATGGCCAGGGCGGCACGCTTGTGGCGAAGGACAATCGCACGGCCCGCCAGCTGCTCGAGCAGCGCAAGCAAGGCCTGCCGGTCCAGCAGATCATCGGCCAGGCAACGCTCTCGGGTACGGGCAAGCCCGCCGACGGACGGATCGTGGTGCAGCAGCGCGATGCCGCCGGCAACGTCACACGTGAAACCCTCGTCAGCACGCCGCAGGAGGCCGAGACGACGCGCGCCAGTTTCGAGACAGAAGGACGCACCGGTGTGATCTTGAGCGCTGTGGAGGCCATCCGGCGCCGCAATCAGCGCATCCGCGAGGAGTCCCGACAAGCCACTGCCAGTACCGACGCCCGCGCGGTTCGGCGCCGTGCAGAAACCGTACTCGAGGAGGAGCTTGGCGAGGGTCCAGCGCTCGACACTGCGCGCCGCAAGATCGGTCGCCGGCCGCTGTCTGACAACGAGGCGGCACGCAAGCTTCTCAACTACGCCGCGCGTCAGCGCAAGCGCGAGCTGCGTGGTCGGCTCGGCGATCAAGATGCACCTGCCAACCTAGACTTCGCTGATCTGAAGGTGGCCCAGCAATACCAACAGCTGTTCGGAGAGTACCGAGATGCCCAAATTGCGGAACAGCTGGCTACGACTGCGGAAGCGACGCGAGAAGCGAGCGCTCGAGCGGAGGGTCTGCGCCGCCAGCTGGGCGCAATTCGACGCACGTCGAAAGCAACCACCCCCTCAGAAAAGCTAGCACGCGCCGCGCGCCGGATCTCCCGCGAGGAGAGCGAGAAGGTGGCGAGAGAGGCACGCGAGAACCCGAGCCCGCGACGGCGCGCACCACGCACCGAGGGCGACATCCTCTCGGGTGCGACTCGTACTGCGCTCGAGCGCGCGACGCCTGAACAGCTTGATTCCATGTCTGATACGGAAGTCAATCTGCTATTCGTTGAGGCGGCCAACATCGCCTCGGGGCTCAAGACCAGCGTCGCGCGCAATACCTCGAGTTCGGCCACCGCTGCCGAAGCCAACGCCGGCAAGCCGGTTGAGGCCTCGGGTCAAGGCTTTGAGCAGTTAGTTGCCAACAACCCGACGCGCAGCCAGAAGCTGAAACTCATCAATCGCGTGAAGCGGTACCTCACCCGGCAGCGTATGGGTGGCAAGGTGCGCACGAGCCAGATCACGGCACGCGCGACAGCGCGCAAGACCGCCACCGGTGAGCGCCAGTCTGTCCGCCGTGGGACGTTCGACCCCAACAAGGCGTTGGATCTAAACCCGCCGAGGGAGATGTCCGCAACCGATCAGGCAAAGTACAACGAGCGTGTGTCCAAGAGCTACGAGGCTCTCGACACTGCTACTGCAAAGCTCGTCATGATCGACAACAGTGCCCAGGGGTTCGGGCTCGAGGTCGAGCGCGACACGAACGGCAACCCGACCGAGGGCGCGCGCAACGCTGTGTACGGTCGCACGTACCTGCGCACGTTGGTGCAGTACGGTCGCGTCTTGTCGAAGTTGCGGCCGTTGTCTCGTGGAGCGCTGAACGAGGTCGAGCGGTTCACACGCATCGCGAACGAGCTGGCGAACACCCGCGCCGACAAGCTCGCGGCGAAACTCGCACAGCTCACCGAGGCGGAGGCCTCCGCCCAGGCTGCAGCAGCTGTGCGCGTGGACCCGCAGAATCTCGGCAGGCTCTCCGAGCCGGCGCAGCGCCAGGCCACCGCGCTTGCTCAGAATGCGAAGGTACGCGAGAAGATCGCCGCCGCGCGCCGGCTGCACGAGGTCTGGAAGAACAACAGCAAGTACGAGCAGTTCGTAGCCCCGCTGATGCAGAAGCTCATCGGCTACGTCACACGTGATACGAGCCTTGCCAACTTGGCTGTAGAACGGCGCGGGCTCGGCTATGTACCCACGTTTGCAGAGATGCGGAACTTGCGCTATGCCCTGAATGATTTCCAACAGACCGACCGCGAGAACCTGTACAAGCCGCTGAAGCGCTGGTTCGAGGAGTACGGCTTCAAGTTCGACGACAAGGGCGCGCTAGTGCTGGCGCGGAACGCTGCGCAGTTCGAATACGTGAACGAGACACAGTTGCTGCGCAAGGCGCGGGATGCTTCAGGCTTCCGCAACGCCCCGCTCAACTACAAGCAGAAGCTCGCGCTCGAGAAGCAGCGTCGTAAGCAGGCCTTGATCGACAAAGAACGCGCAAGACGCGCCAAGTTGTCGCCACGCCAACGGGCGCGCGAAGATCGGTCTTTGGCTAACAAGATCGAGAAAGACCGCCGCAAGGGGATGTCATACCTCCAGCGACGCGCGCTCGAGGCGCTCGACATGCGCAGCACGCAGTACCGGATGTCGGCGATGGATCTCGCCGCCGACGTGCCGGCGACGCGCGCCTCAGTCGAAGGCCTCGCCGACCTACTCGAGTCGCAGGGCGATGCGCCGGTGCGCCTCACGGATGCACTGCAGGTCATCGGCTCCAACCTGCCAGCGGACCACCCGTACCAAACTCTGATCCAACGATTGAGCAATATCGGCCTTGCTGATGTGGCGGTGCGGTGGGGAGAAACTCCAGCTGGCACGCTGGGCGTATTTCAGACTGTCGGCGCCACGCTCCCAGACGGTACCCGCGTGACTGACCGGATCATCAGGTTGAACCGACAGACTCTGGAAAACTTGCGCTCGCGTGGCATCGACCCAGCACCCGCGCTGCTGCACACATTCCTGCATGAGGCGGTGCATGCTGCAACGGTGGGTGCGATCTACAATAACCCTGCGATTCGGTTGGGCATCACTGAGCTGCTGGGCGACATCCGTCGGCTCGCCGACACACAGGGTATCTCGCTCAACAGCCGCACCGGCAATGAGTTCTACGGCGTGCGCGGCAACGACCCGGCGGAGTTCATCGCGGAAGCGTTCACCAATACTGAATTCCAACAGCTGCTACGTACGATTCAGTACGACCGCAACGAGAATATCTTTCAGCGGTTCTTGCGTCTGGTGCGACGGGTGCTCGGGCTGTCGGACTCGCCATCAGATCGAAATATCCTCGACATCGTGATGTTCAACGCTGAGGAGTTGTTCACCGGCGAAGTAGAGAATATCCGCACCAAAGGCGCAGAGAGTTCCTACGCCATGACGGCCGGCGCCGTTGGTGGAGTAGTTGGTGATGTGATCGACAAGATCATGCAGTCGAGTCGGGTAGCGCGCTCGGTGCGCGACAAAGCTGCCAACACGCTCGAGCGAAACAAGGAAGGCGGCACTCGACTGCTGCTCTCTGCACTCACGATGGAGCAGATCCGCGATTTCTACAACCGATCGTTCGGCGGTAGTGGCGGGCCGCTCGCGGAGTACATGAAGGCCTATTTCCGCCGCAACGCCGATGCGTCTGCCAATCGCGAGGTGCCCGACAAACTTTCGCGACGATGGACCAAGCTCGGCGAGACGAAGCCTGCTGAGACCCTGGAGATGTCGAAGCTCATGACGGAGGCCACGCTGTATGGGATCGCCCCCGACGCTACGCTGACGGCCGCCATCAACTCGGGTGTGAAATCGCAGGATCAAATCCAGCGGTACCGGGATCTGCAGCGGCGGTACCGCGCGCTGCCGGCGGATGTGAAACAACTGTACCAAGAGGTGCAACGTTACTACTCCGAGACCCTGCAACGCGAGGTCAACTTGATGACACTGAGCGCGCTGCGTGGTGTGCTCGGCGCGGCCAACTTCAACGTCACCGAGGCGGATATCCAGCGCCTGCGACTCAACACCGTGCAGGGGCTTGAGCAACGCTTCGGCAACGCGCTGGCGCCCGAAGAGCGTAAGACGATCGCTTCGATCGCAGCCCTGCCACAACAGCGACAAGGCCCGTACTTTCCGCTGCAGCGGTTCGGAGACTATGCGGTCACAGCTGAACGCACGGTTGCTACACGCAGCTTTGCCGATGCGACGGCCGCACGCGCTTACGCTCAGAGCCAGCGTGAGTCGGACCCGACTCTCTCAGTGTCGTTCCCAACACAAACGGCAAACGGCTGGACTGTAACGGTGAAGGAAAAGGACGTGCGCTTCCGCGAGACTGTCTCGGAGGCCGAGGCTGCGCGACAGGAGATGATCCAACAATATGGCGCCGGTGCTGTCGACCAGCAAGTGCAGTTGAAGACACAGCTGTTCTCGCGAGATGCCGCGATCAGTTCCAACAGCGGTTTACAAACAATCCTCGGCAAGCTCGAAGGCAACCCGGCTGCGCAGGCTGCGATCAAAGACTTCTACTTGCGTTCGCTGGCGGACAGTTCTTTCCGCAAGCGTGAGACTCGGCGTGCCAACCGGCGCGGTGTGAACTATGAGCAGCAACAGCGCACATTCCGCAACTACGCTCGGAGCGCTGCCTACTACACGGCGCAGCTGCGCTTCGGCTGGCAGTTGGCCGATGAACTGGCACGGATGAACACGTATGCCCGCGACGTGGCGCGTGGTTCGAAGCAATCCGATGTTTCGTCCGTACGGCTGTCGGAAGTCGTACAGGAGATCGGTGCCCGCGACCGAATGACTGCGAGCCCCTACCAGATGAACAAGGTGGCGCAGAAAGCTACTGAGCTGACACAGTTCATGCTGCTCGCCTCGCCCTCTTACTCGATGGTAAATGCGACCCAGCCCTACATGATCACGTTGCCCTGGATGGCGGCGCGCAGCTCGGTGGGTGACGCCACGGCCGCGCTGCTGCACGCTCAGCGATTGATCGCTGCACCGGTGCTGAACCAGGCGGTCAGCTCGGCCGGCGGGCTCCGGGCGCTGGTGTCGCGCTCGGCCGCGGAGCGTGCTTTCAGCGTGCTCGAGCAGGTCGAGGATCACATCAAGCAGCGCGGCGGCGCGCGCTCGAGCGAGTACATTGACCTGCTCAACAAGCTCAAGCGGGAGGACATTATCGACTTCACGTTGATCACGGAGCTGCGCGACACGGCGCAAGGTGCCGACACCGGGCTCACTGCCAGGGTGCTGGATGCCTCGCGAATCATGGGGCACCTCACTGAGGTCAACAATCGCATCGTGACTGCGCTTGCAGCGTACGACTTGTACCGCAACAAGGGACAGTCAGTGCAGGCGGCCACCGGCTTTGCGCAACAAGCCGTGTCGCTTACGCAATTCAACTACTCGAGTGGCAACAGCCCGCGACTCTTCAACGCGCGCGGCCCGCTCGGCGCCATGGGGCCGCTGGTGTTTCAGTTCATGAAGTACCCGCAGCACATCTACGCGTTGTTGATCGACAATTTCAGAAGTGCGGTCGGTCGAGGTGAGATCAATCGTACAGTGGCCATCAAGACTCTCGCCGGCTTGTTTACAACGCACTTGGCCGCTGCCGGCGTGGTGGGTGCGATGCTACAACCAATCAAGTGGGCAATCGGTTTGTTCCTGGCTGCGTTCGGCGATGACGACGAACCCTACACGATCGCGAACGCACTCTCGGGCGAGACTTTCGATCGACTGGCACGTAAGGCCAACACTGCAATGTTCGGCTCGGACCTGGGCGAGATTTTCTCGGCGGGACTGCCGCGCGCGTTCGGTGCCGATCTTTCCAACAGGCTTTCACTGGGCAGTCTGTACATGATCGACCTACGCACCGATACCACTGAGAGCACGCTCGGCAGCATCCTGGAGGCCTTCGGCGGCCCCACGGTGAGCGTTGCCGGTAGCGCGCTGCGTGGCGCACAGCTCATGCACGAAGGGCAGATCGATAAAGGGCTCGAGCAGTTCATGCCGAAGGGCGCCAAGGATCTGCTGCAGGCCGTTCGCTTCAGCCAGCAAGGGCTCACCGATGCCAGTGGCAAGGAGATCATCGGCGCCAAGGATATGAAGCCGTGGCAGCTGTTCCTGAAGTCGATCGGGTTCCAGCCTGGCGCAGTCGCTGAGGCGTACGCACGGCGCGGCGCAATCAACGAGGCCCGGCAATATGACCGCGACCGCCGGCTGATCCTGTTGAAACGCATCCAGCGAGAGCAGGACCCACAAGAGCGTCTGAAGATCATGGATGAAATCCGGGAGTTCAACCGTGCCAACCCGGAAGCTTTCATCAACCGATCGCAGATCATCCAATCTATACAGCGGTTCAGAGAGCAGTCAGTTCGCAGTGGCCGGTTGGGCGCTGCATTGCGCGATCGGGAGTTGGCGTATGCTGAAGAGGGCGATCCATACAATTATGGCAACGAAGAAGATGACGAATGACGAGATTGAGCGGTGCGCGGCCAAGCTCGCCGCTCGTCTGTACAAGAAGGCCTGGTTTGAGCTTACCGATCAACAGAAGCTCGGTCTGAAGCTCGCCGTTCTCGAGATTGAAGGAATGATTTATGGCACGTAACTACAAGCAGGAATACGAGCGGTACCAAGGGACACCCGAACAAAAAAAGAACCGCGCCAAGAGGAATGCGGCCCGCCGCGAACTCGAAGACGAAGGGCGCGTTCACAAGGGGGACGGTAAGGACGTAGATCACCGCGTACCACTGAGTAAGGGCGGGAGCGCGGCGCGAAGCAATCTCAGGGTGCAGAGTGAGCATCAGAATCGCTCGTATCGTCGGGACTCACGCGGGCGGCCAATCTAACCGCCCGCGCTTCAACTGACCTTCTATTTACAGTTGACGACAACGTTGCCGCCGAGAATCTGACCCGAAACCACTTGGCAACAAGCCGACGCGCCGTGGCTGTTCTGGCACGCATCGATTGGTCCGCTACTTCCCGGAGCTACGACTGGGGTTGCGGTGTTGGTGCGCACCGCACGATACACCGCCAGTACCTCAGCCCAGTCGAGCTTCTCGACGTTCTCCGCAGTCACAGCCACCGGCGCTGCAGCGCTCACCGTGTCGTCCTTGCTGTCAGACACCTTCTGACAGTCCACCTTGCCATCGACCAGGCTCTTGCGACACAGATAGAGGCTCTCGGTGGTCGCGCCGCCCGTGGGTGCGAGTACGGGCGCGGCCTTCGCTGCCGGCGTCCCGATCACGACCTCGTTAACCAGCGGGCCGGCGAATGCAGTACTGAAAACAGCCAAGCTCAACAAAATCGACAGACCAAACTTCTTCACAGAACACTCCTTGTCACACAGCTGTGTGATATAGATAGACCAACAACATCAACTCCATCGTTGTTATAACAACGATACCAACCAAAGCCCTGGTGAGGCTATGGCGTCGCAGGCGCGTCAGCCTGCGAATCCGCCGGTGGATCCACCGTAGGCGACCGGGAGAATATCGACAACCCGAACTGTTGTAAATCGAACTCCATGATCTTTTGCGGCGGGAGTTGCCACTTTGTGCCCGCCCCAAGCGCAGTACGAATCTCACGTGCACCGAGGTTATCCTTGAAGTGTTTGAGAGTGCTGTACACAGGAAGCTCACGATGTTGGAGCCACCTTTCCAATTCGACTCTAGGGATGCGCAAGAGTCCTTCGTCTTGTGAGACGTGTAGAGAGATCTTGTCCGCCTTCGGTGTGCCACACCTGAACTCTGGTAGATAGGTCTTGTGGTTGGAACGCGGCGGCGGAAACTTGTCGACGATCAGTGTGCGATCCTGGTACGCAGCCATGTAGCTGGCAAGGATTTCGGTCGGCTGCGACAACGTGAGCGCCTCTACACTCCTGCTGCGAAGCCTCATGATGTTGGCGATTAGATATCGCCCGAGCGCACGTTGGTCGACGTGCATCAGATCTAGCTCAGCTGCCAGCTCGGCTCCTACCATGATGATAGTTGCAATCGCGAACCAGAATCGCTCAGCAGCCGACATACCCAAAGAAGTAGCTATCTTTTTGAACCGCTCTTCGACCCGTTCTGAGACAGACTGGGCATTGCAGGCCAGGTATTGCGCATACACCCTCCCGGCATGCCCGTAGTTGCTGTTGAGTGACTCGAAGAGCAACGATAGCTCGGCCCTGTTTCGATCCGAGGAGAAGGGTTCCACCGTGATCTCGAAAGTTCTGGCTAGACCCGCGTCGGAGCCGCCGCCATGTCTCGCCATTGCTTCAAAGATCGACTCGTTCGAAGCTACAACTAGCATAGTCTCCCACGTGGCTACCTCGCGCAGCTGCGCAGAAGAATCGAGCCGTGTTTTCTCCTTGCCTTGAGTTATCGTGAAAGCAAGTGTCAAGAAGTCGTCCACTGTCTTCCTGCCCCGCAATTCGTCCCAGTAGGCAGGCAAGTTGTTGAGGAAGCCCAGTCGCCGGGCAACGCTCTTGGGCGTGTCGTCCACAGCATTCACACCGTGAGTTGGGCTGCCCCATACAGCTTGTGAGCACTTCAATGCAGAAGACTTGCCCACACCACTGGCAGTAGACACAATCGAGAAAATACCGCCAGCCAGGCCCGTAAACCTCAACAACGGAGTTCCGAACGCTGCCGACACTAGCGCAGTAAAAGCAGGTTTGTTCTGGTCCGATAGAAATGCAGCTACTTTTTTCCATTGTTCAAGCCCGCCCTTTGGTTCGTAGTAACGCGCGATCGATGCGAACTCGTTCGCTGCTGCAACGTCATCGCGCACGCGGCCGTCAGAGTAAAAGGTTGTTGGACCACACGAAAACCCGATGATCTTCTCACCTTCTGGTGTCTTCTCGACAAGCCAACCCAACTGCTCAGTCACATCAGCGACGCGTCGCGCAGCCTGCAGTTGTGACAACCACGTGGTCATGAGATCTCCAAAAGCTTTCGACTCTCTCTCTTTGAGCGGCATGCCATAATCGGCGAGCGTCTCGTTGAACTTGCGGGTGTTGCCGAGTGCTCCACCGGGCAAGCAGATGTTCCAAGGTTTGCTGCCGTTGCATTCCACATCGAACGACAGCTCATACTTGCCTGTTGTAATCGAGCGCGTCGCGCGTAGGTGTGCTGGCACGTGACGCATTTGTCGCACCCATTCTTTGGTGCCGTTCCCCGTGTCGACCATCAGACGTTCAATGCCCTTGCGGTCGGGCGCCACGCGCCAGCCTGTTGGTAGACCGTCGAGCGGCGCGACCTCCTGGTACCCGAGCATGATCGGTGTCTTGACGAAACCTCGGTGCGGGCACTTCGCGCAGATCGCGGGCTCGTGCGTCTCGAACGTCGAGCACAGCGTGGGGCCTGCGGTGTTTTTCTTGCGCTGTTCCCATTTCTTGTTGGTGAGATCGGCGTTGTAGCCAGGGTGCCCGTCCGAAATCGGATGCACCCACATATCGCCATCCTCGCAGTGACGCAGCAGCTGCAACCCGGCCATCCACAGCGGCTCAACACACTGCTTGCCGTGCGTGTCAGCCATCATGCGCGCCACGCCGCAGTGTTTGACCACGAGGTCGAAGCGACCCTGCGGGCCGGCATACTGCATACCTCCTGTCAGCTCAGAGGCGAAACCCGCGGCCTTGTTGCCGGCGGCGGCTGCAGCGTTGTTGGTATAGCGTCGCGCTTGCCCGAGCCACGGTGCCAGCAATCCTTCTAGCTCGGTAAAGGTCCACGTCTGAGCACGGTTGTAGAGAAGGCTGACCGGCTTCGGATTCTGCGGATCTTTCCAATTGTGGGTACCGATCGGGCGCAGCACGCGGCATGCGTCGGCTGTGCATGTCGGGTCAAATTTGAGGCCCGCATCTTGTGCAGCCACCTTGAGCGCGTCGGCGAGCCGCTGCCACTCTTCAACGGGTGCTGCGTCATCGAGCGGCCAGTACACGTGCACACCGTTGCCCGTCCCAACGACGACTGCGGGGGGCGGCATCTTGGTGTGCTGGCAGAAGGCCTTGACGGCCGCGACGGCCGCGCGCGCATCGGCGTAGACCTGCACCTTCTGCCCCTGGACCTTCTCAAAGAAATCGAGGTCGATCCACAGGGACTTCAAGGCGTCGACGTTGACACGCTCGCGCAGGTGCTTCCTGCCGTCCGTGCCAGTGTAGAAACCCTGCTTGTAGGCTGCGAGCGCGAAGTATGCGTTGTGGCTGGTCTGGTCGATGGCCAGGAGTTGATTTGCCAACTGTGTGTGGACAGTTGCGACGCCGTGGTGGAAGGTGCTGCCTTTACCGGCAACTGGCACCAGCTTTGCGGATACCAAGGTGCCTGCTGGCACCAGGAGCGTGAGGAAGTCCGCAAGTTGCACGGTGGGGGGTCATCCAGGGTTAATCGTTCCACGAGGCCCAAACCGGAAGATGCTCGCCCCGGCGAGCGCAGGGACGCGCCCACCATTCACGCTCACCGGGGTCCGCATATCAGCCTAGGATCGAGTCGAGCAGCGCATCGATACCGCCGTCTTCGGCGGGCGCTTCAGCCTCGGGTGCTGGGTCCGGCTCGACTGGCGCCGGCTTGGCCGCCGCTGCAGGCTTCGCCGCAGCAGCCGCGGGTTTCGCTGCAGCCGCCGGCTTGGCCGCTGCAGCCGCCGCTGGCTTCACTGCAGCAGGTTTCGCCGCTGCCGCGGGCTTGGCTGCTGCCGCGGGCTTCGCCGCTGCCGCGGGCTGCTGAAGCGTCGCAGCGCCAGCTTCTTCGTCGGTCGCCGGGCGCACGGCCGCCTTGGCCGCCTTGGTCGCTGCGGGCGCAGCCGCCGCCTTTGTGGGCGGTGCAGCAGCGATCTCGTCGCCGCCCTCGGTCAGCTCGCCGGCACCGTGGCTTTCGGTCGAGCCGGCTGTGTCAGTGGCTTCCGCCAGGATCCGCAGCGCACGCGGGGAGCCGCGCAAGGCCTCAATCGCAGACGATTCGTCTTCGTTCACGAACCGCGCCGCCTTGAATCGGAATTGCGGGTGTGCGGCCTCGGGCTCGAACCCGATTCGGGACACGATTGAGAAGAACGGAATGCCCTTCGGTCCCAACTGCTTCTCCTGGTACTCCTTGAGCGAGCCCAGCGATGCCGGCGGCACGCGCAGCAGGTACAGCGGGATCTGATCGGGCTCGAGCGCGTAGTTGTTGAGGTCGTGAGCGAAGCACACAGCCATGCGCCGGCTGTCCTGACAGGCCTTCAGCTTCTTGCCAGCCTCGCTGATCCGTGAACCCCACGCTGCCTTCGGGCAAACCTGACAGTTGCGAGCCTGCGGCTTCTGCACCGATGGATCCGGTACGTCACCCAAGTTGGAGTAGCACGCGGGCGTGTCGTTGGAACCCTCGACGTACGCACCCTCGTAGTAGATCTTGCTCAGTGACGGATTGGCTTGCACCAGCACCACGTCGATCGTGGGCATCGGATTGCCCTCGGTGTCCAGATACATTTCTTCCTCGCCGCCCTTCTTCACGCGCCACACTTTGCCGCGGTAAGAGATGACGCCGAACCCTTCCTGCACACCACCGGTCAGCTCACTGCCTGACTCGAGTGTCGCAAGCGCTGCTAGTCGCGCGATATGCGCGGGCAGCTGCACATTTGCTGTAGCTACTGTCGTTCCCATTGTCGACTCCTGTTTCAATTACGAGCGGCGAACGCCGACTTTCAAGATCTGACTCACCTTCACACCCGGCACGGCTTCGCCGGCCTCCAATCTCTCTTTCACGAAAGTCTTGTTCGCGCGCACGTCGAGCGCGTCGAACCCGGCCTCGTTACTCACGAACTCAAGAAACTTTGCGCGGTCTTCGACTGAGGCAGACAGCTCAGTACGTCGATACACGGTGCCATCCGCGCATGCGAGTGAATCAGCACCGGTATTTTGTAGATCCTGCAACAGCTCGCCTTCGAGGCGAGTCATTCCTTGTACAACTTTCTCCATGGAAGCTTTGAAGGCTTCCTCCGCTTGTTGTTTGAAGTCACGGAGCTTGATGTAAGCTGCAACGCGTTCAGCGGGCGTCAACGTCTTCATTATGCGGCCTCGTCTTGTGCTTCGAACATTTCCAGCAGTGCCCCTTGTAGGGAAGCCCGCTGTTGTAGTCGTCGGTAAATCTTGGCCTCGATCGGTGCGCCAGTCAAGTGCACGATGTAGGTTTTCAGAGACTGACCCGGCCGGGTGATTCTGGCACACGCTTGCTCATAAGTTTCCAGACTCGTGCTGGGAGTGAACCACACGATTACGTTGGCCTGTGTGAGGGTGAGCCCGTGGGCCATCGTTTTCGGGTGCGCCACGAGCACGCGCGGGTGTGGCGTGGTCTGGAACATGTGGAAGATACTGTTGCGAACGTGCGTCGGCACGTTGCCAGTGATCAATGCCGAGGCAATCTTGCGCTGATTTAACTCCATGTGGATCAACTCGGCCGTGTGTACGAACTCGGCGAAGACGATGACCTTACCCTCAGCCTCCTCGATCACCTCCTCGAGTGCATCCAGTCGGGGCTTGCAGTCGAGCCGTACGACATTGCCCGAGCTTGTGTAGACAGAGCCGGCGGCGATCTGCAGCAGCTTCGAGAACAACACGCCTTCGTTGGCAGCGGTAACGATGCCTTGTTGGAATCCCATCTTAAGCTTTGCCATCAGCTCTTTATAAACACGTGCCTGCTCAGCTGACAGCGGCACCTGCCGGTTGCCGTAGATCGTAGGTGGAAGCTCTACGCAATCATCGCGCCGGAAGCGCACCGCTGGCTGCATGGCATCGAATACGATCTGCTTGGCCTCGGGCCGCTCCACCCATCTGAACTGTGAAACTTGCGTCATGGTCTCGCGTCGGAAAGAGTTGAAGTGTTTCGAGACGCGGTTTGGTAGCAACAGCTTTACCTGCGCCCAGGCATCGGATGGCTCGTTGGGGGTGGGCGAGCCCGTGAGCCCCCATACATAATCGCGCGGTCCAACGATCGCTGCAGCGGCTTTCCATCGCGCGGTGCGCTTGTTGCGGTAGGTCGCCAGCTCATCGATCACCACGCAGTCGATATCGGTGCGCCCCATCAGCTCTTTCTGGATGGTCTCTACACCATCGTGGTTGATGACGTAGATATCGTGGTTCTCGGCGAGGATTTTCAGCCGGCGCTTGCGGTCGCCATGTAGTACGCCCACCGACAGATGATCGAAGTACCGAAAGATCTCGTTGGCCCATACCGTTGTAAGAGTAGACAGCGGCGCCATGACGAGTACGGCGCGCACTTCGCCTGTGAGAATCAGATAATTCGCCGCATGCAGGATCGCACGCGTCTTGCCAGTACCCATCTCGTTGAGCACGAAGGCACGCTGCTGCATCGTGCAGAGCGCGGCCGTGATCTTCTGTGTGTGAAACGGGGAGTCGTTGTTCCAGTTGTACTGGCTGAGGATTGGCGCGGGTGTGGCGAAGCCGAAGTTACGAGCTAGCTTCGTCGTGTCCCGATTGTGCGGTACCACCAGACATCTGCCGGCAGTAGGATGCTCCAGCTCGCGTCCTGGCACCAGTGCCGCTAACTCCGGATGGTAGGGAATCACCAGTGACTTGTGTCTTGCGCTTACGATGACTTGTGAGTTCATGCTCGATCTCTAGGAAACGCCGGTGAAGTCGGCTGAAAGTATAACTCACCGTCGGATAGTCGGTTTCCCGTCCCCATCCTATTTGTTCGCCGAACCACTTCAACCATTCATACTGATCCTGAGACAAGCCCTCGTAGTCAGCACGGCGAGGGTCTCCCCACATCATCGCCCAAAACGTGACTCCCTCATCGAGTGTCATAACTGCCGGCGCAGCCATCGTACTCACCATCCTGCACGCACTCGAGCCAGTTCTCGAGTTGTCGCCATCCGTGCCAGCTGTCGGGGTCATTCTCACCATTCAATCCCACAATCACGAACACCAGCCCGCCAGCTTCGCGTATCTGCTGCGCGACGAACTCTTGGCGTGGCGTGAGCTTGTCCTCGAACTTGGTCTCGATCGCGAAGAACCAGCCAGTGTAGCATCCAACAAAGTCAAGCATAGGCTCGCCGTATCCACCTGGCACCGGCCAGTTGCCGTATATGCTGGGGTATTTCGCGAGCAGCTCTTTGACCTTCTTCTTTACTTTACTCTCTGGTGTGGCCATCAGTCGATCCCCAAGACTTTCTTTACTCGGAACTGGTTGAAGCGCACGCCCGCATGAAACATCCCAACCATCAGCTGGATCGCAAGCTTCACACTCTCGATGTCTTTGAATGTGATCGGGCAGAACACCTGCCCGTCGTAGCTCACGGTCCAACCGATGGCCTCGGGGTCGTCGTGCTGGCACGACTCGAAGTACTCCGTACCATGCTCGTAGAAACCCTGCTTCTTCACGCCATAGACAGTGAATGCACCCGGCGTGTCTGCATGCATGTATTTCCCCCAAGGATCCAGGTGGACGTTCATAGAGGCGGCAGGTCGTACACCATTAAACAGTGCGCTTTGAACTCCGCACTCTTTTGTGCGTCGCGCTCGGTGACGCCGATCCAGTGACCGTTCTTGAACTTCACTTTTAGGTGAATCTCGCCGTCTTCTTTAGTTGCTTCGATGCCCGCCACAGAGTTGGGGCACCACTTCTCGATCTCTGCCTGGTGTACTGCGCAGAGAATACCGAGGTTCTTTTCCAACAGGTCGCCGACTTGCACGAGATCCCCCCGAGTGTAAAGACCGCTCGCCACCAATTTCTGTCCACAACGGATACCGACTTTGTAGCCACTCTGTGTAGAGTCGACTTCAACGTCGAGTTGATCATTTACACGCGCCAAGATGGTCTGCGGGCTGTTGGCGACGAGGTTCGTCAGTCCCTTGATGAACAGCTCTTTGACGCGCAGGCAACTCTTTGGATCGTAACCCATCATCTTGATGTGCTCCGGATCAAACACGATGTGCGCAGGACTTCTTGGATCATCTATATATTCGTGTATCCCCATCAACGCGAACGTTCCCTGAAGTGGGGGCAGCTCTTCACTGGGCAATAGCCATGACAAAGACCAGATGGACGCGCCTCGTACACCACCGTGTTGCGTGCCTGCTCGATTGCATTGGCGCGAGGAATGATATTCGCCCATACCTGCACGATGTTGCTCAGGGCATAGTTCTTCGGGTCCACCTTGTTCTCCGCCACCCACACCAACAGGGTCTTGAACAACTGGATCTCCGGCATCCACCTCGAGAGCACGGCGGCGGCCAACCCCAACTGTGTATGGTTCGCCTGCCCCAAGTCGTTCACCTTCCGCTTGCCGGTCTTCCAGTCCACTATGATTGCCGTAGTCCCTTGAACAACGAGCAGGTCGATGATCGCTCGTACGTATGTGTCGCTCGCGAAGGATGCGCATGGTGAAAAATCTCTCCTCAGTGCCAGCTTCATCTCGCCCTTTTTGTCGCCGGGCGCGTTGGCGAACTTTGCCGCGAGCTGCTCCATGTGACGCATCTCTACTGGCAGAGGTGTCTTGTCGATCACGCGCGCTTTCAACGCTGCGTGTATCTCATTGCCCTCGGCAGCAAAGCTGCTGTCTTCGTCCTTCACGTCCTTGGCGTCGTGAAGGTGATAGTACTTCTTGGGGCACGTCTCGAACATGTCGATGTGCGTGAAGGAAAATGCGAACGGTTTAGCCACTGATATTCTCCCACTGCTGCATTTGTGCACGCTTGATGTTGCGGCGTGCCTGGATCTCTTTTTCATCCAACCCAAACAATGCCACAGTTTCGTCTGTTGAAACACTCATCTAATATCTCTCCGCGGTACCGTGACAACCCGGCACGTCGCAACATCCGATGTGGTTGTGTGGATCAGGCCACGGCGTCTTGCAGCGGTGGCAGCGTACACGGTCCGCATGAAACGGGTCCTTGCAGACGACCACTTCCCCATCCGTCTCGCGCAGTGCGTCGAGAATGCAGTCATGAGATGTTGCTCCGACAACGGGGTGTAGCCAGGGAGCTGGCGACTGGCATGTGGGGCAGTTGCTCATGGTATCTAGTACCCGCGACGGCGAGGGCCGCGCTTCTTCAGTTCACGCTGAGCCAGCACCTCTTTGATCTTTTCACACAGCTGTGTGATTGTGACCAAATGCAGGCTCGAGCCGCCCGAGAATCCAGGCTTGTCGGGCGCCTTGGCCCACTCGGCCGCCATGTGTCCTCGCATGCACTTCCGCCAGTCTCGACCCGGCGTGAGTGAGGATAGCGCGATAGCCACGCTGTAGTCAGGTACGCCTTTGGTCGCGCGCATGAACTGCTTGAAACGCGGCAACTGTGTAGGTGTGAGGTCAGTTCGATTGGTAGGCATCAGAGTGACTCCGCGATGATGCGACGGAGCTTTCGATACTCCACCTCGGTGGCTACGAGATACTGCATACGTGCGATGATGGCCGCAGCGCTCCTGCCGGCGCGGAACGCCACTTCCTCGAGTGGTCGATCCATCTTGAGATGTTGGATCAGATCCTTGTCCATTTGCGGTGTCCAGGTCTTGCCGCTGTTGGCGAGGGGTTGCGGTGCGTTCCTCACACCGTGCACCGGGCAGTTCTCGTCATCGTGATCACCACAGATACACTTTGATCTCGACATAAGTTCTCCTCCAAAGAGGACGCCGCTGCGCGTATCAGTGCGTGCTGGGGATGCACGACAAAGGTACACATACGTCGCAGCAGCGCCTTTCTAACTACTTAATCTTGTCTGGAAGGATCAAACCTGTCTCGTTCTGGATATCGACCTTCTCGAGCCGATCCGCGATGTCCTCAGCCATGCTGGCAAGCAGCTCGTTGGTCTCGCCATACACTACAACGATTACCTGACCTTTCAAGCCGAGATCGTCGAGCTTGATGTGCAGCGGGTGCTTCTCCTCGACGAGGTGCTTGACCTCTTTCTGGTTGATGCCTAGCACGAGGAATCCCTTGTGTTTAATCTTCAGCATTGTTTCAACTCCCAATGGCGGTAACAGATCTCCCACATACGTAGATGCGACACGCCGTACCTACTAGCAAGAGCCGATATCTTCTCCCCCGCCGCGTGGGCTTTGCGTGCGTCGGCGCGAGCCTTTGAGTCCATGATCTGGCCTTTCCGCTCAGTGATGGCGTGAACGTTCTCTTTCGGTGATCCCCAATACAAATTCGAGAGGCGGTTATTACTTACGTCATCGTTGCGATGCAGGCCGTATGGCTTGCCCTTCGGGGGTGGCCCTCGGAAAGCTAACAGTACAGCTCTATGCACCTTCACCTGCTTGCCATGCAAAACTAGTGTCGCATATTGACGTATGCGTTTGTTTCCGGTCCATATCGGTGTGAGAATATGCTTGGTCTTGGTGTTCCTCACTCGTCCATCCTCGCAGACCTCATAACCCTCAAACCCTGGTATTTGCTTCCACATACGTAGACCTTACATTATTGCGAGGTCACTTGCAATCGCCGAGCGTCGGACCATAGTTGATCTCGACCTCGACCGGCAATGTTGGAGCCCACCAAGGCGGGATCCGCATCAGCTTCTCTAGTGCGCGCGCCACCTTGTCAGCGAACGGCGAGTACCAACGTTGCTTGGTCTCACCCGGTGGCACAGTTAGAGCCAACCCTGGTGCGCGAATAATGTAGTCGAGTTCATCATGCTGCCGCAAGGCCGGCTTGAAGGTTGTGCGCTTACGAATGTCCAACATATATCCCATGATCATTATACGTGCGAGCGCCTGCACCACGTTCTCTGTGATCTTTCCTCCCCACAGTGTTCGAGTCTCCCCAGCGTAGTTATAAACCCAGCCTTTGTACTTATCGGTCTCGACGAACCGAACGTTGTTATAAACAATGGCCATCTTGTTCGGCAGTACGATTGCGCCCTTGCACACAGTCACCGGCCCAACCTTCATCACTCCCTGCACCTGTCCTGCAAGGATCGGAATTGCCTGGTCGAACTTGCGCCACAGGAATGGGATATTCGGATATAGCACACGTCTGTAGAGATCGACGTACTTCTGGCACTCTTCCAGCTCCACCTTGATGCCGTGCATGCGCAACGTAGCCTGCAGCTTCTTCGCGGACATACCGAAGCCAAGTCCGAGCACGCAGGTCTTGCCGATGAACCGGCGCCTGTCGTCCTCCTTGGAACGCCCCTTCACCGTGTCGATTCCGGTTGCGCGGGCGATGAATTTCACATAGCTGTCGACTTTGTTGCGGAAGTCCTCGAGTAGGTTCTCAGCCCCTGCCAGCCACGCAGTGATGCGCGCCTCGATCTGTGCCAGGTCAGCGGCCATGACGACGCTGCCCTTCGGTGCGCGCACCGCGAAACGCATGCGGGACTTGTCGATGCGGGGGAAGTTCTGTGCGTTGATACTCTCAGTGCCGCCGTCGCGGTAGGTGTGTGCTGCGGCGTACCTGATTGGGATCCGGAACTTGCCGTACTCCACGGCAATGTTGAGAAGCCGTTCGTAACGGCTCTCCTCCAACGTCGACTTGGCGTTCATCCTTGCCGCGAGGATGGCAGACACCAGCGGGTCGTCGGCCCATTCCTCTTCCAACTCCTTCCATCCAGTGTCAGTCCGGGCAAACGCGTAGGTGATTGAGCCGGTCGTCGGACTGATCTTCAATGGCAGGTCGACGTTGTACTGCGTGAGCAGCTCCGCAAACTTGACGTTGGACATCAGCCGGTCTTTTGTGATCGACGCTGGCAGGGAGGCCATCACCTGCTCTTTCCTAGTTCTTACGCCAGCCAACTCCTCGGCCAGTAGGTTGGCGTCCAGCTCAAACTCAGGCTCGAAGTACATGCGTAGGGTCAGGTCGATGATGTACAACTCGTCGCGCGGGAGTTGGGGCGCTAGGTATTTGAACAGCCGCCACTCGCCCTCACAGTCATCGCAGCAGTACTGCCCGTAGGCCTTCATCTCAGCATCGGTGAGCGAGTCGCGTGTACGGCCCTTCATGTCTTTGACGACAGTACCCTTGGCGATGCCGAGGTTGAGCTGTTGTAGGCACGAGGCCAAAGAGATAGAGCGAACGAATGGCTTAAGCAACGCTTGCGCGCACGCCATTGAATCGAGATAGAGAATCGGATAGATCCCAAAGTGCAATGCCAGGATCAGGCCGTCAAACATCGTGTTGTGACACAACACGGCAGCTTCGCGCAGCTTGATACTCTCAAAGTGCTGTGCGATCTGCCGGTGTGTACCCGTGATCCAATAGGGCTTGTTGTCGTTGATCTTGATGCCAACTAGGATGATCTCGAACCGCGGATCTGATACGTACCCCTCGGTCGACATAAACGACAGTGAGTAGTCCTGTGAGTAATACGTTTCAAAGTCGACCGTGATGATGTTCATACTTTCTTATATCGCTCCGGGATTCGTACATCGAGCGAGCCTTCTTCGCTGCGCCTGATCGCGTTCACAAACTCTTTCGGAAGTGCCATGCCGTTGGCGATATCGCGCTTCAATTGCTCGACATCCAGAGGAGGTTCGGCATCAGGTCCGCCGAGCGGAGCACCAAAGATTGTCGATGCAACATCCGCATCGATCAGACTACCCGCTGCAACCAAACCCTGTGCAACCTTAGCCTGTATTTGCGCCATGCGTGCCTGAGCAATCTGTCCCTGTGCAGCGATATTGGCTGCTGTCGCACTCATAGTGACATCAGAGGCCCGCACAACAGGCTTAAAAGGCCACATCTGTTGGAAGCCGCAGTTGTGGCATACTGCGTTCACTAGCTGACTTCTGTCCTGCATCGGGTGCTTCTCGATTGTGACACACAGTCGTGTTACCTCAATCTGCACTGCTGCTCCAACGCCGCCGATCTTGCACGCCGGGCACGCCACCAACCCCATATGTCGTTTCACCTGATCTAAAGCCGATCGGTTAGGGAAAGCGAAACGGAACTTGTAGAGATCGTAGTACTCTACTCCCGACATTTTCGTCGAAAGTATAGTGGGTCGACCACATGCTTCCCACTCACGCTCGAGCTTACGCATCTCGGGCGTGATCAGCTCATTGTCGTCAGGTGTTTCCATCGGTATCCCCCATTCGATTGGCGAGGTGGCACTCGCCTTCCAGTGCTGCGTACCCGGCGCGGTCGATGTAGTTGTCGAGTTTCGGTTTGCCAGTCATGCCGCGCGCCATCTTCAGGCACTGCATGAACCGCCAACCGTCCAGCTCCGACAGCTGGATACCGGTCCAGGCCTTGAAGATCTCGACGGTATGAGCCATGGAGCGCTCACCGCCCTGGTAGCCCTTGCCGTCATAGTCCACACCGCGCTGAACCAGTGTCTTGGCGGCCTCATTGAGAATCCGGTCCGGCGCGACCGTAGGCGTGCTACTCATTGTCGAAATGCTCCTTGGTTGCAGAGATGATCTGTTGTTCTCGGGCGAGGACTCCACGTTCGAGTTGGCTGATAGCCTTGGCGTGGAAGTCACCGACGAGGCCCTCAGAGATTTTAAGAGCTTGTTCGGCTCGAAGATGGCCCATCGCGATGACATCAACGAGATACTCTCTTCCGAGCACCAGCAGCTCGAGTGCCTTTGCCGAATCGTCTTCCTTCTTTGCCATGTTTCACCTTTGGTGGCTGAGTGTACTTCTTGCCGTTCATCATCACGCCCATCAGACGGCCGGGCGCAGAGCCGTTCACAATACATGCTGCCTCCCACGCTGCGTTCCAGCGCAACGTCCCCCAATGCTCCTTCGGTAGAGGCAGCATCTCGGGGTGGCTGAACACCCACTGCATCGTGGGGCGCATCGCGTCGTACAGCTTGTTGAAGACGCTACGGGCCTGGTTCGACCATTTGTCCCATTGCTTTTTCGGGACCTTGAACTTGTTGGCGACGGGACGGCCCATATCGGCGATCTTCTGGCGGTACATGTATTACTCCGGGTAGGACTTTTCGGCAATCGTGTGCATGATAGTTCGAAATGTCAAGTCCCTCGCGCGGACAAAAAGAATGGGGGAGACCCGAAGGCCTCCCCCGTTTTTGATCAACGATATCGACTGAATAATGAACGCTTACGCCATGCTTTTGGTCCTGGTAATGGCGCGACCGGCCAGTACATCGGACCAAGCTTGCGCAACCACACCCTCGATACCTTCATCTCTCCCCCGTTTCACACAGCTGTGTGATCAGTCCACCAATCCCAGTTCCTTCCCTTCATCCTTCGGCAACATCAGCGTTTCCGCCAACATCTCCTCAAGCCGCGCCATCTTTCCCAACAAAGCCTCGTCGGCATTCAAGCGCCGCTGCACGAAGTAGATGTTGGTGGTGTTCGACCGCACCAGCGCCGGACGCTTTACGTGAGGGAAGAAAATCTTCGCCAGCCTCGGCCATACTCGTGCCAGTTCAGCCGGTGTCCGGCACATCTCGTTGACGACTCGGAACGTGTTCGATCCTTCGTTGACCTCCTTGTGTGCCACTTGCCACAGCTGTGCCCATTCCAACATCCTTGAGAAGACTGGATGGTATTCGTTGATAGACTTTCGCATCAGCGGCATGTTCCCTGGCAGGGTAACTTTGCAGTTAATCCGCTGTTTATTGAGTTCATCAGGCCGCTCCTCACCGTCATCGAATCCGCTAAATACGAACGTCGGAGGAAGCACCAGCACGACAGTGAACGTGGTCGACATCTGGAAGGATATCGAATCCTCGCTGTACAACATCCCCATCGCTTGTTTCTGTGCCTCTCCCAACACCGAGTAGTAGAGATCCATCGGATCCATCGGCAGTGGTGCACGGAACTTGCGTCGTCGCATGAGCATGTCGCGCACTTGCGGTTCGGCGTTCCTGAACTTCTTATCCATTGGCTTGACCCTCAGCGAATTGGCGCCCGATCCATGCTGATACCTTTGCATCAGGTAGTAGCAGGCACTTTGTAAGGAGGTCCGAGGTGAATCGTCTGTCGATCGGTCCAACAACCGAGTCGAGCTTTGCTCGCAGCTTTGCACCATTCTTAATCCCCGGCCCAGGACTGGCGACGCGTATGTGTACTGCACGCGCCAGGTCCGGCCACAGAAGTTGCAGCTCGCTGTATGAGCTGAATGTATTCACCGCTGCGCTCACATGCTTGCGTGCTTCGAATATCTCCTTGTCTGCAGTCTTGACTTGTTTGAACCACGCCGCCAATTGTTCTCTATACTCAGCTGGCACGAGTAGTTCGCATTGGTCGCCCGTCAGCACCGTGTGCTCGAAGGATACCCAAAACATCTCGTCGAGGTCGGGGGTCTTCCCACGCGAGCACATTCGGTAGTTGATGTAGTTGCCAGTCCTCATTCCGGCAACCAGGTTCCACTCGCCCCAGTTCGCTCCCTTACGATGCTCCTCCGACATATAGATAGCGTGTACCCAATCAGGGTACGTGGCTCGATACAGCTCCGTCGGCGACACTGGTATAGGGAACGATGTCTTGTATCTACTGAGAAGCTTCGTCGCCTGTTGGACGATGCTGAAGCCGACCTCCGCCTGCTTGCCCTGCCGGCGTGCTGGCAGGATCATCGGCTTACTCGCCATCGTCGTTGAGATCGATGAAGATCTCCTCCCCAAACGGTGCCTTGACCTCCGTGGTTTTGCACCAGATGACTGGATAGCCGGGGTCGTCGGGAAAATCACCGTACATGTCGGTGAAGTAGATCAGCGCACTCGGCTTACCGCCGCGTTCCTCGACCCATCGGAATGGCGGTTTGAAGCTCGTGCCCCCGCCGCCACCCAGGTTCGGTGGATTCGCTGCCAGTGAATCGCCCGCCATCAGTTCGAACTCGGAGGAGATTGCTGCGTCACAACCCACCAACCACACGCTTGTGGGGTTGCAGTCGGACAAAATGACATCCAGCTCCGAGCAGAACGTGTTCAACTCCTTAGGACCAATCGAACCTGACGTGTCGACCGCCACAACAACGTCGCCGGCACCGAAACCGGTGAACGCCGCCATGTACACGCCCTGCGTCAGCAGTCGGCGCCGATGCGGGCGTGACCACGTAGTTGCATCGCGTGCGATGTTGCGGATGACGTGGTGACGCAGCCGCTCTTTCCATGACACCTTCGGCTTGACATACTCGTTGGCGAATCGCTCCAACGTTGCTGGGAGACTGCCTTGGGCCTTGGCGTGGTCCACTGCAGTCTGCAACGCCCGTTTCATCTCGGCCTCGGTGATGGCTGGCACTTCCAATATGTGCACATCCATCGGACCGTTGCCGAACGCTCCACCGTTCTTCTTCCAACGATCTTTGAGGTCACGATACACATCTTCCGCAGTCATGTCGTTGATCTTGTACTTCGAATCGAGCAGTCCGCCCTCGGGCATACGACCAATCTTACTCGCGGTGAGCATATCGTTGATCAAGTAGTCGCCGGCACAGTTCCAACAACGTGGGTCGAACGGCTCGCCATCGAAGCCGACATCGAGGTAGTACTTGCCGCGCGTGAGATGCTGCCAGATCGTGTGCCCAATCTCGTGACACACCAGAAACACAGCCTCGGGCGGCTCGAGTGCTTCCAAGAAATCCTCGTCGATCCAGATGTTCTTGCCATCCGTTGCAGCGGTGTGGTGCGGCATGTCGGGCGGGAATTTATCGGGGAACTTCCCGATGTGCACCTCCATCAGGTCGAACAACAATGACGAGAAGAACGGCACGTGTGATAGTAGCGCCGTCTTTACTTCTGTATATCTTTGGTTTGCTTGGCTCATGGTCTTTTACCTGTAATTGAATATCCGAACCCACACAGCTCTGGCACCCGCCATCAAAGCATATGCCACTGCTGTGCTGTAATCGCGCCCAGTTGGGCAGTACACATAGCCGTAATATCGACCATCCATCTCCGCTATCTTTACTCCCACACCATCAAACAATAGGTCACAGGCTGAAGCCCAATCGTAGGCCGATCGGCACTGATGCGTGAAGATGTCAGCGTTGGTGATCGTTTCTATGTGGACATTTGGTGCAAAATCTCTTGCGCCCACGCTGCCGTCTCTTGTCTGAGTACCGGCTTCTCTCGAAGGTCTTTTGCGTCGTGTTGGCACAGATGCACCTCGATCAGCTTGCGGATGTGCTCGACCTTGGCATCGCCCGTGACGTTCAGGTGGGCCGCCAGGTGGGCGATGTCCCTGGCGTTCTGCACAAGAGTGCCATGAAAGGTCTTGTCCGGCGAGCCTAGACGCTCGACCATCCGTGACACCACCTCGTGCATGCGCATCCAGAGATCCTGCATAGCATTCTCGACCTGCAGTTGTAGAGACTCGTTGAGCTTGCGCGCGAGTGACTGCAGCTGCTGTGCTGCCAGGCCTTTGAAGTCATCTCCCATCGGGATCGGGTTGAATTCGAAGTCCAACGCAAACCGCTGCCGGATGTTGGATGCAGGCGGATACTCGTTCGGCATGAACCGATCGCCGAGCTTCGTCTGCGCTTCCAAGATCAGGCTCGGGTAGACAGGGATGAACGCGGTCAGTGCAGCGTTCATCGCAGCCTTGTGCTTGGCCATCGTCCTGATGTACTCGTCGAATAACGTGTTGGGCAACAGCCGACCTCCCATACGGCGTCCGGTGTCGTCGATGCTGGTGGTACTGAACGGTACCGTCAGTAGGTAATGCGATGCACGCGCCTCGTCGATCGCTTTGTGCACAGCCTTGAGCTGGGCATCGGCCCCGACCAACAAGTTCTTCCGTGTCTCGAATGCATCATTGCTCGCACCTGCAGCTAGCGAAGCAGAGCGGCTGGCTACTCGATCTTTCACCTTCGCGTGCCAGCGCGACGTATTGAGCGTCACCAGCGTAGCAAAGTTTCGTAGGTCGACCTCAGCCGCCAAGTCAGCAAGTACAAACTTTGGGAACGTGATCGGTGTGATGTCCGCCGCTGCGTCGGCAAATCCCTTCACAGGAGTGGCAGTCACCTCAACACTTTCCATGCCCGCTTCCTCAGCTGCCTGCTGCACTCCCTCAGCAAGTCCCCGCACGAGATCGTTGTGGATGATCTCGCCAACAGTCAGATTGTCGGCACCCATCGCAGCGGCTGTCTGGCCGGCGGCAAACGCCTCAGCCAAAACCTGGGGCGCCGGCCGTGCGGGTCTCACAAACCCGCCATGTACTGGTCCAGCCTGCACGTTCTCACACAACTGTGTGACCTCGCCCACCGTCTCCCCGAGGTACTCACTGAGAAACTCGTCAACAGGACTCTGCTCAGAATCAGCAGCAACGGGAGCTTGCTGTTCCAGCGCGGGCTCCTCCGTCAGCTGCACTGGCAGGGGCTTGGAATCGTCCATGATATCCGCAAGCCAGTTTGCCAGGTCTTGATTGCTAGAACTCATTGTCATGCTCCTCGTCTTCGCTCAGCCAATCACCCAATCCAAACACCATCGCAGCGATCATCGCTATGATGGCACCCATCGTCATAAAGAACATACCGAGCGCAGTCTTGCCGCGGCTGTGTGCTCGGTCCACCCAGCTCTGCTGGAATACGTTGCTCATGATGTTGCTGGTTCTCCCTTGGTGTTAGCAAGTTGTACATAAACTTCACCGATGTATTTTTTATAGGGCCTCGGAGTCATGCGCTTCGCCTTCTCGGCGTCGCTGGCTCGCACAGTTGCAATAACACGCCCTTCTGGCGCCCAATAGATATCCCAAAGCAACAACTTCTCGTTCATGACTCCACCCCACTGTTGCAACAGTCCATGTGCGGCCGGCCACCCAGCTCTGCGGGAACGCGTTGTTCATGAGATACGTGTCTCCCCGATAAACAGTCCGATCAACGTACCTTCTGGCAACCCGCCAGGGTTGTCAGCCTTGGCTTCGTACAAGCCGTGCTGCATGCACAGCTGCTTCACCTCCTCACGTGTGTCGAGATACTTAGGGGCTGTGAGTCGCTCAGTGCCATCGGGAGTGAGTATGTCAGTCTCGGTGTCGACTCGCAGCATGATCGCACCAGTAACATCGTGCACCACTGTCCACTTACCGTTGCCAACTTGTTTGATTCGCATCATGACTCCACCCCACTGTTGCAACAGCCCATGTGTGGTCGACCACCCGGCGCCCCGCAATATCGGCATGGGCTCTTGTTGTAGTTGATACGATCCGGTGGCTTCACTGCCATCGCCAGGTATTCCTTGACCTCAATGATAGTAGGATCGGCCAGCGCCGCTGCCTCCACCAACTCCCTTGCCAGCTGCAACGCGCGCCGCGGTCGGATCTCCTTGACCCAGTGCGCCTGGCCACTGAAAGAATCGAAATAGCCAAGCAACACCTTCGAGCCGTCGTCCGTTGCTTGGAATTCGTCATATGCGACAGCATCCATGTCTACTCTCCCCCCAATGCGTAGTTGTTGGCGAATCCCAGAACACCCTCAAGAGTCGGCTCTATCAAGATCTCGTCGACCGTCCCAACTTCGGCATACTCACCACAGTGGGTTTCTTCTTCGAGATTCACCTCATCGCCGTAGTACTCGATGCGTTTTGTTCGTAGCGCCTCAGCCTCCTCTCTCGTTCCTGCCCACGTCCTACACCACACACCTACGTTGTTGTCGACGTGCTCAAAATAGTACAGCGTGAGCATGGGCTAATCCTTCTTGGATGATTGGGTTAAACCCTGAATGGTGCGCACGAGCGTGTGTGCTCGGTCGCGCCAATCGACGAACAAAGTTTCGAGAACCTCGAAGTCATCCACCTGGTATTCGAAGGCAATTGCCTCTTCCAACAACGCCAACATCTCGGCGTTCAAGTCACGCTCCACGCGCGGCGTCGCTCGAAGCGTGTCGTTAAAAGCAATGATCGTCTCCAGGTTCCGGCTGAACCACGGCCGCCACAGCTCGTGGCTCATGATCTCGGGCTCGGCGCTGCACTCGGTCTTGATCAACGCAATCTGTTCGTTGGTAGGTTTTTCCAACGACTCGAGTATCTGGCGCACTGAATCTTTCATCTCGTGTCTCCGCGGGGCTGGGAGCCAGCCCCTGTTATTCACACAGCTGTGTGATTACTTACCGTCGCCGCCGATCAGGTTGGCTTGCAACACCAGATCCTTGTTCTCACGCAACCATTGCGCAAACTGCGGCCCGCGCACCAGCTCCGGGCATCGCCCGAAGGTCGCACGCAGCCCTGCCACCTGGAACTCGCGCGGCATGCGCTTGAGATATTCGAACGCCGCCTTCGCCGTCTTATCAGACACATGGTGAGAAATCATCTGCATGACGGCGAACGACGCATCGGGCTTCTCTGGCACGGGTGTGCTCTTCGGGTTGGCCACGATCTCCTCGAACTTCGGGACCTTGCTGGCCACGCGCAAGAACGCGATCAGCTCAGACCCGGCGCCCTCACCCACCAGACCGAACGCGGCCTCGGTGAACATCTCGTCATCGTATTCCCCAATCAACTGGGAAACCATGACCAACGAACGCGGTGTGCAGAACGGGCCTGGCTTCTCGGGGATCGCATCCGTGAACACGACGCCCGGCTTCCACTTCGCGAAGGCAATTGCCAGCGGGTGCACACCCGTCTTCTCGGCCCACTCCACCCAGGCGCCGAGGTCGGGCTGGATGTCGATGGCCATACGGCGATTGGTGACGAACGCCAGCTCGCGCATGACCCCCGACCGGTCTTTCTCGCGATTGGACGCAGCCACGACGATCCAGCATGGACCATCGCCCGCCGGCTGCCCTTCCACCCCCGGCAACGCGTAGTCGCCTACCCGGCGATGCAGGAGCAGCTCAGCCGCGGGCTTCTGCACGTCGTGCGAGGCCTGGCCCAGCTCGTCGAGGAACAGGAAGCCATAGCGAGGGTCAGTGGCGCGCACCGCCCAGGGTGGCTGTGTGAAGGTCATGATGCGCTTGCCGTCAGTGGTCTTGTCGGGCAAGCCGAAGCCGCGCACATCGGGCGGCTCCACCGTCGTGAGGTGAAAGGTACGGCAGCCCACGGGCTCACCCAGCTGCGATGATAGTTCTGCCGCCGCCTGCTCGACGACGCTCGACTTGCCGAGCCCCGGCCCGCTCACCAACAGCGTGGACAAATACACGCCCTTTGTGCGTGCCAGTTCGAAATTGGTCTTGAGCAGTTTCTTGGCTTGATTGATTCTCATGATTGGTAGTCCTGTTGAGTGTACTTCAATATATCGGCGTTCGAAGTGATGTTGTCTACTAGAAACCTGATCGCATCAGGCTTCTGCATCCACAGAAAAGCAATCGACTCCTTGATCTGTTCTTCGGTTTCTCCCCTCCATATTAGATAGAAGTGAATGCGATCCTTCCAATGTGCCGGCGCACGCGGCTTGTGATAAGGCATCCCCGCAGTGGTGCGCAGCCCACCCGCATAGGCCTGCTTCAACGCACTGGTGTAGCCGCTGGCAAGGGTGTACTCGACGTTGTACCTACGGCACAGCGATGCTAGCGCGCGGCGTGTTGTCCGGTCTGTCTTCAATGCGCCCGGCGATGCCTTGAAGTCCCTCACAGCAAACTACACTCATGCCGCATGTGCTTGTAGTCGCCAAGCCTGAAGTCGTGCTTAGGTGGACCAAAGAACAACAGCACACGTGTATAAAACTCCTCAATTGGAACATCCAACCTCAGCTGCTTGCCTTTGTACCTGACCGGATGTTTCGCTGCTACTCGCCTAGCCATTTGCGGTACTCCACGAACCAAGGCAGTGACTCGCTTAGCGAGAAGGTGATCCCCGATGCTTGTTCGAGCACGCGGCGGAATGTCGTGAAGCTCTGGCCTTGCAACCACGGTGGGCGTGCGTCCTTGGGTTGAGCTGGTCCGAAGACCAGCAGCACACACGTGAATATCTCGTCAACCCGAGCCTGTCCCAGGCGACTCCGTATAGCTTCGCAATTGAATTCATTGTGTCTATTCTCCTCTTCAGTGACTTGCTGTTGTGCTGCCATCCGAAGCTCGACATCTTCAAAGTTGGTTGTTGTCCATGGGCTCTTGTTGTACGTCTCGAAGTCGACGCCGTGGTAGTCAGGTCTCATGTCATGTCTCATGTCATGTCTCCTTGGGTGGGCAACCGCAGTTGCGCTTCTCGTGCGCGTCGATGTCTTCGTGCTCAGCCGAGGACAGCCGCACTTCCATGATAGTATCAGGGTCCGCCCCCAAGACGGCATTGGCAATCTGGGCACGAGAGGGCTCGGTGTACGTCATACGCACCACGTAGGCTCGACAGGTCATTTGCTCGAGCATGCGCATCCCTGCCAGCGCCATCAGCACATCGTCATCGGTCTGGTCATAGCTGGGCAGGAAGATCAAGGTCTGCACCTTGCCGCCCTCTACGCGGTCCATATACGACACGCCCTGATATTGTTTCTTGTGGTGATCGGACAGCGCCTTCCACTTATTCCACTTCTCGGTTGTGATTGGCACGCAGAAGATCAGGTCGTGTCCGTTGGTTCGCGGATGCTGCGTGTTTGGTATCAGTAGGCTCATGTGCTCTCTCCCCGTCAGTGGTGAATCGTATTGTGTTAAAACAATCTCCAATACGAACAGCTCCTCACTCCACGTGTCGTAGTGAATTGGCTCACACAGCTGTGTGATCTCAGTCTTTGATTGGGAATTGTCCTCCGAGTGCAATGTGTCTTCTCCTGAACTCGCGCCAGACTGCCCACTGGTGGATGAAAGTGTTGGGTCTGACACGTTCTGCTCCGATGTGCTTGAGGAAACTGTAGATAAGCTCGACATCCACGTTGTTGGGGTTGTGTCCTAGCAGCTCAATCATGATGAACTGCTCTTCTGTGTAGGTCGGGTCGTTGCTCGCTAGTTTCTTCAGACTCCACTCTTCATCAGTCAGTCCGCTGTTAGGTTCACGGAGATTGTCCGCCTGTCTGGCAGTGGCGATGTGTTTGATCACGCGCTTCCTCACTGCATGTGCAATCAAATCTCGGGCGCCTGTCTGGTCCGACCCAGGATCTGGCATCGTTGGATATCTAGCCATAGCCGTGAGCCCTCCGCCAATTCTCCCATGCCGCCTCGAAACTGTATGGCCATGCGGGTGCGTCCATGGTTCTCAGGAACGCCTCTATTCTCTCACCTCGCCCATCGGCCGGCATCCACTTCATTGCCAGCTCAGCGGCCACGAACAATTCATCCGTGAACCCTGGCGTGATCTGCCCGAAGCAATTTGGTCCGCGCTCAATGATGAAACGTCGCGGCGGTAGTGAGTTGTCGATCTGAGCTGCCGTCATGGCATCGGACAGCTGGTCAACAGCAGCATCAAGCGAGAGCGCACCCAGGTCTGCAATCGTCTTGCGGGCCTGCGCCGCACGCTGGGCAGCTTTGTCCTGTAGTCCCTCCGCCGTAAGCTCGCTGTACAGCAGTAGGTCCATTATTTCCTCGCCCGACATCGGCTCGTTGTCTATGCCCGGCTTGTGCATGCGTAGTCCCCGTGATGATAGTTGCTTCAACATCTCTCTCAGCACCCTCTTCCCCCAATCCTCCCTGTGCTGCCTCCCTCTGTTGCGCCTCCATACACGCTGCATTCGGATCTCGGCCGATGTCACGATGTCTTGTTGGATCGCCCGCTTGCCGCTCAACTTTGAGTCTAGTAGTGCCTTCGCCGTCGGTGTCAGCTGCGATGACATGAGTGACCTCTGGTTGGTTTGCTGGTCCGGTGGTGCTGTGATGGGCATACTTGCCGTGCGACACGAAGTGCAGCCCTTTGTATTTGTTCCAGTGGCGATACAACGACCTCGCCGGCTCGACGTGATCACTCGAGTGCAGGAACCGCAGCGCGCGTGAGACTACATACCATTCTTGGTTGGTGATGTTGAAGTCGTAGGGTCCGCCGGTCTCGATCAACTCTACACACTGACGTGCCAGCAGAGAGATGTCTCGCAACTCCATATCGAGGTCTTGTATTCGCTGCGGATCCCCGCTCTGTTGGCGCTCGCCGCGGATGAATCCAAGGTAGCGCTTCAACGCGCGTGCCAGCAGCGTGACCTTCTCGTGGTTCATGCGGTATGGCGGGTACTGCCTCGGGCTGGCACGAGTGCGACGGTTCGCAAGGAACACGCGGCCGGGCACCATGGACATCTCACGCTGCGCGGCTCGTGCTTCGTTGATCGCTGCGATGTTGAGTCGCCTGCGTGCCTCATCGGAGGCTAGCTCCATACGCATCTTGTCGAGGCGTTGCTCACACAGCTGTGTGATTCGGCTTGCGATCAGTTCTGGCACGAGCATGCGCCCTGTGCTGTAGTTGACCACTGTCGAGTATGCTCGATTTAGCAGCGCTGCCGTCGCGCGCATCCCACCTAGGAACACGCACTTCTCTTTGAAGTCTGCCGGCCCCATCGCCGCGATCGTTTCGGGTCTCGCCATGCCCTGCCTCCTTTTGTAATAGCTAAGCGATAATATATCGAGAAGTGATTAGTGTCCACTCCCAAAGTCAGTTCATTGCTCGATGTTTATCGGGGTATTCACCAAGAGATTTTATTTTTTAGTGTTGAAATGGTTTAGGTATCAAATGATTAGCTGTGATTGTTACTCTTGTCGCCTCTGGGAGGTAGACGAGCCCCCCACGGAGGAGGGTTGTGGGGGCTCCATCCCACTTTGGGTCTCATGAGCACTCTCCGGGGGGGTGCTTGTTAATTAAATTGAGCAATGGTTACATTCTATTATAAGTATAAGTATATATGAGTGGTATGACTTTATGAGTTTATTACCATTACCAAAATTAATAACCAACACGTGGTTTAGTACTCTT
>JACCDR011844059.1_pt1 | contig 49274 bp, 73 predicted proteins | sample 7446431 | NCBI WGS metagenome assembly JACCDR01 (sample SAMN15323443, study PRJNA562643) | freshwater metagenome | isolation source: river surface water | place: USA:Blue River Watershed | collected 2017-08-17 | reverse complement strand
GATCGCCGTGTTGGCGCCGGCCTCGCCGATGGTGGCCGCGAATTCCGTCCAGCCGTTCTTGACGTTGTTGAGGGCGACCTGCATGCCCTGCGCTTGCTGCACGCCGCCGCCGAAGGACTTCTCGACCTCGCGCGCGAACTTCGGGAGGAACTCGTCGGCAACGACGCCGCCGGTCTCCATCAGCTTGCCGAACTCCTGCGTGGTCAGGCCCACCGAGCGGGCGGCAATCTGGAATGCCCCTGGCAGCACGTCGCCCAGCTGTCCTTTCAGTTCTTCGGCGCTGACCGTGCCCTTGCTCATCATCTGGCCGAGCGCGGTGAAAGCCCGCTCGGTGGATGCAGAGTCCAACCCGAGCTGCGACATGGCGCCGGCCATCTGCGTGAAGATGTCCTTGGTGACTTGGCCCTCAAGCGCGGTGCCCTTCGATGCGGCCGCCAGCGAGATAAAGCCCTTGGCGGTCGCGCCCAGATCCAACCCGAGCTTGTTGGCCGTGTCCTTGAGGAACTGCATGTCGCGCGCTGCGCCGGCCGAACTACCGTTGATCGCCGTCAGCGACTTGGTGAGCTTTTCTGCCTCCAGGTTGGCTTGGAAGAATTGCGCCCCAACAGCGCCAAGCCCGAGCGCAGCGAATGCGCCCTGCAGCCCCCCGGCCACGGTCTTGAGTCCGCCGAGAATGCCCCCCGTCTTGCCGATCTCGCCGTTGAGCTGCGCTGTCTGCTCTTTCAGTGCCACCTTCGCCCGCTTCAAGTCCTCCAGACTGGCGCCGCTGGCGCGCAGGTTTTCGTAAGCCTGCTGCAACCTCTTGATCTCTTCCTTGACCTCTTGAACGGGCCTGACATTTAGCTGTTTGAGGCTTTCGGCGATGGGGTTCTTTGCCGGCACTCGCCCAATTTCGGCATTCAGTTGTTTGGTCTTTTCGATAACAACAGCTTCCGCCCGCGCGATCTCTTCGAATGACGCGCCACTCCGCTTCAGCTCCTCAAGCGCTGCATCAAGCTTTCTGATCTCTGTCTCAACGTCCTTGATCGGGCGGATGCTCAGAGTGCTGAATGCCTGGGCAAGCGGATTGGTCTTCGGAAGGTTTCCGAGCTCCGCGTTCAACTGCTTTGTTCTTTGAATTACCGCTTGTTCCGCCCGCGCGATCTCTTCGAATGACGCTCCGCTCTTGGCGATCTCCTCAAGGGCAGAATCGAGTCGTTGAATTTCCGCCTCGATGTCTTTGATCGGGCGAATATTAATTGTGCCGAATGCATCATTAAGCGCCGACTTTGCTTTGGCTCCCGCCTTTTCTGCATCTGCGCCAATCTCAGCCAGCGGCGCCTTGAATCCCTCTCCGAGATTCTTTCCGATGCGGTCTGATGTCGTGCCGATATCGCCGAGTGCTTTCTGTGTGCGACCTCCCGCCTTTTCTGCATCGGCGCCAATCTCAGCCATGGCCTTGTCGAAGTTTTCCTCGACCTTCTTGATTGCCTGGTTGAATTGCTCGGTGGCGAGCCTGATTCGGAATTCGACTTCGTTGTTGTCTGCCATGGTGGCCTCTCCCTGTTACCGCTTGCGTCCAATCCACATCCAGCGAGCCCAGCCAAACGCCCGCACGCCTACGAAGGCGATCACCGCGCGCCACGGATAGCCGGCCTGCGCGCCGCAGATCAGCAGCGCGGTGTCGGCATCCATGCGCGACTTCAGTTGCAGCTGGTAAGCCTCGTCGTGGCGGTCGCAGCAGCCGCCGATTCCCCGATCGGGGAACAGCGTGCAGCCCTTGGTTTCGATCAGCCGGCCCATTACCAGACGACCGCTTGCACGTCCTCGACGGTGGCGGCCGCGTCGATCGCCGCCTTGCGCGCTTCGGACCGCATGAAGTTCGCGGTACCGGCCGCGACCATGCTGGCGTGCATGGCCTTGAAGGCGTCAGCCGTTGCGATGGGCAGGTAGGTGTTGTCCGCGCACTTCCACGCGCCGGGGAAGCCAGCCGGAAGCGCACCGGTCAGCGCGACCGCCTGCGCCACGCCGTCGATATCGGAGCGCGACAGGTCGTCGCAGGCGATCTGCTTGCCGGCGTGTTCGAACGTGCCGCGATTCGCCGCGAACCGCTGGGCGTTGATCATGGCGCGCTGCGTGGCCTTGGCTTCGGCCAGCGTCGGGCCGAGATCTGGCACCGGCGTCCATCCGAGTTCGGCGAAAGTGGAACCGGTCGCCGAGAAAATGAAGCGCGAGTACTCCGGCATGCGTTTGATTTCGTCGCCGGTCTTGGTGATGCCGTCTTTCGAATATCTCATTTAAATAGCCTCGATAAACATCCGATTAATCTTTGCATCGGCGGTCGAATTTCCATGGAGCGAAAGCCCAAATTCGCCGCCAGTGCCGACGCCATCGGAAACGGCGTTTCTCGTCCCGAACGAAACGCCATTGAAATACACCGTGTAGTCGTTCCCGCTCCTGCGGATTTCAAACGTCTGCCCCGCCACAGGCGCGGCCAGCTGTTCGACCAAAGCGCTTGATGCTCCGTTGATGTTTTTCCACCACACAAACCGCTGGCTTACCAGATCAAACCAGACGACGTAATACCAAGACCCAGCCGAATACGAAAATCCGGGCGACGAGTTTGTGCCGGCGAAACAAACATAGACAGAGGCGGGGCCGGTCAAAATCACTTCGGCTTCGGCGACGAGTTTTTGGCCAGATTGCTGCGCTACACCATTGACCCCGTAATATGCGTTTGCAAGGTTAGTAGCCTGCCGAACGTACCCGTCCTGAATCTCGTTGTTCGTCGTAATCGGCGGGTTACGCTTCGACCATGTATGCCCGCTGTCGCTGGTGTGGTTTTGCAGCAGCGTCCCGTTGGCGTCGGTGAAGGTGTCGAGAAAAAGCGAATTCTTCGCGGCCGCCGCTGCCAGCATCCCTCGTCGAGTCGCGCGCATTACTTGATATCCGTCAGCGCCGTGACGGTCCAGTTGGTGCCGTCGTGGTCGAATATCAGCCGATCTTTGCCGGAGACCGTCAGCGTCGGTGCCAGGCCCTTGCTGTACTTCGTTCCGGCCGGCATCGTTTGCGTCTGGCTGCCGCCGTTGGTCAGGTCGAGAACGAAGCCGGTGCCAAAACCAGCGGCCGGCATTCCGGTGACCGCCCACGTCGTTGGCCCGGTTGCCGCAGTCGCCTTGAAAATCTCGGCGCCGCTCGATAGACCGATCGTCGTCGTTCCGTTCGGCACATAGGTGACGTTGGCAATGGCGGGCGGGCCGACTTTATCGGCCTTGCCGTCGTTGTTGGCGTCGTAGGTGGCCTTGAGCATGTCGCCGCCACCGCCCGCCTGTTGCGATCCCCACAGGCCCATGATTAGCCCCCCACCACTTCAAGACGGATTTCGCCGCTTGCGCTGATGGCGCGGACGGCGGTAACGGGACCGGTCAGCGTGTCATCGGTGACCGCGCTGACAACACCGCTCGGCCAGTCGCGCCAGGTGGCAGCATCGGCTTCCACATCAGCCGGCGACGAGAGCGTGTATTGCACTTTCCCGGAGCCGCCGTCGATGGGAACGATGCCGACAGACAGCGTGCGGATGCCATCGGGAATCAGGACGACAGGACCGGTGACGCCGTCGAGCACGTTGCCCTTGTAGTAGTGCGAGGTGATCGTTCCGGCTCGGGTGAGGGTTGGCATGGTGTTTCTCCTTTCGGGTTATCGGTCAGGTAAAGTCCCTGATGGGCGATTCTGGAAATACTTCGTACGGAATAAAGTCTGATGGAACATCCATCGCGGTCCGCACGTTGATATGCCAGCCCGGCGATCCTTCGATTTCGCCGATCACGTCGATTGCCCACTCGTGCGAAAAGCGGATCAGCATCGGCTCGCCGGTTTCGTCGGTGGCCACCATGCCATGCTGCTGCGCGAGCGCGAACGAAGTCAGCATGTCAGGGAAACAGAAAAAGCGCGTGATCATGACGACAGCTCCTGCAAGATCGAATTCGACAGGCGAGTATTGAAATATGTCACCCTCGAAATACGGCCGTTTAAATACCTGTCAGAGATTCGCCGGCCGATGCTAATCCTATTTAGAGACGGAACCGTGCCTGACGAATCCGTGGTCGCCGTGCCTCCATTTATGCACGCCGCGAAACTGTTGGCTTTGTAAACGCCAGCCGCTGAAAACTTGCCAGAAACAATTCCAATGGCAAGTGCGGCCTGCGCCGTGGTATCACTTACTTGGAAATTGACATTGTTGGAGTCCGATGTAAATCGGATATGCTTTGAGGTTGTTCCGTCGTTTGCTTCAATTATCGTTTTGATGGCCGAAAGATCAGAGAACGTAGCAGTAACAACAAACCCCCCCTCGCTCTGACTATACCAGTCGGAAAAATTAGTCCCGGTCATGCTGCATAAATCGGCTGCCCGCGTCGCCGAAGTTCCGGCCGTCGGAATCCACGATGTCGCTGATGCGCCAAGTTCGTCATTCGCGTATTTAACCGACCCGGAAACCGTCAGCGTCAGCGCCCCGGCGGTTGGCGTGTAGGTGTATGTCGTCCGCACGTTCGCTGCCGAGCCGGTGACGACGGCCGAATGGGTGCCGGATAAGGTGACCGACCCTGTGCCGTAAAACGACAACGTGCGCGCGGCTGCCGTCGTCGTGATCGACTGCGTAGCGAGTGTTTCCGAGTTGAGCAGTAGATTCGTGCGGGCTTCTTCGATATCCAGCCCCTGACACTCGATCAGCGTCCAGTCGCTGTAGGCACCACTGCCTGCGCTGCGCATGACGATGACGCGCAGTGACCCATCCGCCATCGGCATGGCGATACCGGACATCCAAGTGTTTGCTGCGTCCGACGTGCGGCTGATCCGTACCGGCGTACCGCCGGCAAACTGCGATCCTGTGGCCAGGGTAAGCGCCTTGGTTCCAAGCCCGACCGTCAGCGAGGTGGTGCTGGTGCAAAGCGTCAGCGGGTTGTACCAAATGGCTGGCGCATTGGTGCCAAGCGTCTCCATCGTGCCGAGCGGGCCGAATCGTGTTTTCGATGAGGCGCGCGTGAAGGCGATCCGATTATCAACCTCGCCGAGGTCAAAGCGGAGGTCAAGCGCGGCCGCCAGCATCGTACGGGGAAGCCCAGGCAGTAGCTCGCGCGGGCTGGCTGCGGTCAAAATGCCCATCAGTAAGATATCCCTGATGCGTAGAACTCAAGCCCGGCGGCGGACGCGCTGATCTGCAGTTTCTGGCTGGCGGTCAGATTCAGCGGATCGACGTCAAGCACGAAGCTCGCGCCGGCTGCGATCTCGGTCGCCGGCAGAATGTTGGCCTGGCCGGCCCCTCCTGAGCTTGCCACGCGCATTTGCAGGGTGATCGCGCCGACGGTGGTATTCGCAATGCAAATGCCCTTGACCGTCTCGCCAGACGCGCTGCCCGCAACGAGGTCGGTCCATGTCGCGTTGGTGTAGCTATTGAGGTTCCACGATTTCAGCGTCGCCATTTCAGAGGCCCATCCATGTCAAAATTTGCAGCTCGGATACCCGGCTATCCAGTCCGAGCAGCCCGGTCTTTTCTGCCGCCGTCAGGTGCTTGATGTCGCCGGTGTCAATGCCTTCGAAGTCGTCATGGCGCAGCGATAGCGGGGTGACGACGTGCGAGTAGCGGGAGACCCCGCCGTGGTACAAATAAACGGTCTTGCTGGTCGCTGAATCGGTTTTTCCGAAATAGGCGAACACCAGCCGGTCGGATGGGGCGAGACCGGTAAATTCCGGCTGCGTGGTCGAATAGACGTATTCCTGGCCGGCGGTGCCGGTGTCTAACTCTGGCGACTCGACGCTGAAAAGCAGGTGGTAAATCGCCGAAAGCTCGACTCCGGAGACATTGACGAACGCCGGATCAGTCAGCGTGACGGTGACCTCGCTGGCCGAGGTGTAGGCGCTGATCCACGCGGTCTGCGTCGGCGTCTCGATCAGGCTGGCAGTCAAGATGCTGGCGGTGGCGTCGCCCGGCACAAACGGGGCGCCGCCGGCGACTGTGAATGTCCGCGTCGGGCCGGTGCCGGTGAATGTGCCGGTCATGCCGGCCAGCGCGCGGCGGCAATTAACGCGAGTCACCACTTTAGACAATCCGGGATTGGCGCTGACGTCGGCGTAGGTGTGGAACTCCCAATTGCCGGCTGGGATGGTCGCCCGATTCAGCGGACCGGATACGAATCGCTCAAGGAAGCCGATGCCGCCATTGACGCTAGAGACCACAGAAACGCTGTCGGCTTCTTCCGGGTAGGCGGACGGCGACGGCGACAGCGACTGGTTATCGGCGACCGATACAGAGGCGTCGAGGTAAAGCGTGCGCGCCGACCCAACAGAGACGCTGGCGTCACTTCCGGACGGCCCCTGCGGGCCTTGCGGCCCTGTAGGACCGGTGGCTCCGGTTTCCCCCTGCGGGCCTTGCGGCCCTGTAGGACCGGTGGCTCCGGTTTCCCCCTGCGGGCCTTGCGGCCCCTCGCTGACCTCAACGATGATGACTTCGGTTTCGCGGATGGCGACGACTTGCTCAGTCATGGGTCACGTCCTCCAGTACGACGAGCACGTTCAATTCGTAGGTGCGCCGCACGCCATCGGTGTGCGTCACCTCAAGGTCAAATCGGTAGGAGCCGGGAGCCAGCCCGGTGTCGGCGAAATCGATGCGGAGCTCGATCCGGCCCTCGGCCGGCGTGATGGTGAGTCCGTCGCCGGCGGTGGCCGAAATCACCACCTGGCCGGCGTCGTCTCGGACCTGCAGGCGCGCGGAGGCGCCCGTCAGGTCGATGGCGGCGCCAGCCGCGTTCTTGAGCGCCCAAGCGCGCTCCCAGGTGTCTCCACGATAGATGCGCGCTGGTTTCATGGCGCCGTTCCCCGCTATTACTGCTCGATCTCGACCTTGAAGTACTGCGAAACGCTGGTGCCGTTCTTGGTGCTGTCCTTCAACAGCTTGCCGGTCACCTCCAGCGCCGCGTAGTCCTCGCCGATCAGGCCGATATCCTTGGCGGCGCCGATCTTCACGCGGTGAGCGGTCACGCGGGTGCGCTTGCCGGAGCGGGCTTCGTTCAGGCCGTCGAAGACGATCTCGTATTCCTTGCCCGAATTCACCAGGGCCTGAACAACGTCGGAGCCGGCCTTGGTGTAGCTAACTTCCCACGGCACGCCACCAGCCATGACGACGCCAGCCATGACGAACAGCCCGGCGCCGCGCACCTCGTAATCGACGCCGGCAGCCGGAGCGGTCTTGCCGGCGCAGGTCAGGACTACGGTGCCATCCGTCACGGTGGCGCCGATGGTGGTCGGGAACACCGGGGGAGCGCCCGCGCTGGTGCCGGCGGTGGTGACCTTGTAGAAGTAGTCGTTGGCCACGGCCGGCTTGATGTAGTCGCCGAGTGCGTACGCGGTCGTATTCGCGCGGGTGGCGGCATCCGGAGCGCCGACGACGGTAGGCGCGACGGTGTTGTTAGGCATGAACGCCAGCGAGATCAGCGATTCGCCGTAGGCGGTCGCGGCTTCGTCGGTCACCGCAGCAGCGGCAACAGTGGAGCTCGCGCCGTAGGTCACGCGCGTCAGGTTGCTGATGTTGAGGTCGTGCATGGTGCCGCTGAGCTCAACCGCGTTGATCCGGCGCACTTCGTTCTGCGTGCCGCCGCCGGGGTTGGTGAAGTCCTTGAGCTCCTTCACGTCCTCGGTGATGGCGAAATTGAGCACCGAGCAGTTGCCCGCCTCGATAAGTCCGGAGCCCGCGCCGATTTCGCGCAGATAAACCTTGCCGGAACCGATGTAGCTGTAGTCTTGCATTTGCTTCTCCTTCTCTAGTGTTAAACCGGATCACCCTTGAAGGTGGCCCGACAAGAAAAACCAAGCGGCAGGTAACAGAACCCGCCGTCGTAATCCGGCCCAGGTGCGGCCGAGAGTTTCAGCTTCACACCTGGACCAACAGCGAACCCGAGCAGCGACGTGAGGATCTGGTCGGCGAGGCTTCCGGCGCCCGCCTTGGCCGCGTCCTGGTTGCCGCCGCCGGTCGCGTTCTTCACGACAGCGACGACCGCCCAGCGCATCTCGATCTGCTGGATGTGCGGGATGTTCTCGGTCACGGACGCCGGGTTGTAGCCCTCGAAGATGACCATGACGGCCGGCGCCTTCTGGCGCAGCTCGGGAACGCGCGCGAGGTCGGCGAGGGTTTGCACCTTGACGCTGCTGTCCAGCTTGGCGCGCAGGCGCTCGACGATGGCGGTTACGAACGGGGATAACAACAGACGGCCCCCGCTGTTTCAAGGTTGAGGAAGTGCGTCTTTATGCGGGCGATGACCAGCTTTTGCCAAGCGGGCGGCATGTTCACGCCGGCAGTGCTCAGCGGCAGGAACGGACGCGGCGGGATGTTGGCGTCGCGCGCCTTCACGTTCGCCCACACCGGGAACTTGAGTTTCTTGCCGAATGCCTGCTTCACCAGCCGCGTGTGCGCCTTCACAGGCCCGCCGCCGAACTGGTGGATGCGCGCATAGACCACGTTGGTGCCGATCGTCACGCCGGCCCCGTCGACCGCCTTGGTGACGCTGCGATTCAGGCGCCCGGTGTCGCGCAGCGGCTGGCCGTCGCGGTGCTTCGGCTTTTGCCACGGCAGGCCCCACGGCGACTGCCCGGCCTTGAAGCCGAGCTGAACCTGCGTGACCATCGCCGCGCCGATGCGGTCGTAGAGCGCGGGCAGCTGCTGGCTTTTGCCTTCCAGCTCCTTGATCTTGGCGGCGATGCCCTTGTCGTTGACGTCGATGCTGAGCAAACCCATGTCAGTAGTCCGCCAGCGTGTCGGTGGTGAAAACGCGCTCGGCCGCGAAGTACTCGATGGTCGCGGCCACGGCGGGCTTTTCGCCCTGCGCGTCAGGAGGCAGGACGATCACGCCCTGCGCGATGAGTTTCAGTTGCGCCAGCGCGTCTTCGTAGCGTTTGCGCACTTCTTCCGGCGCCTGGTCGTCCCACAGCTTGAAGCGGGCAACGTCCGAGGCGATGCCGACAAGCATGGTCGGCGTGGTGGCGAGCGGCAGCGTGTAGCGCCCGCCCAGGTATCCGTCGATCAGAGCATCGGCGTCCGTCAGGGCCTTCCCGAGCACGGTCGAATCGACCACGCCGGCTCCTAACCGGTCGGTCAGTTCGGTGATCTCGTCCTCGCCGAAGCGGGCGATCATCTCGGCTTTGCTGGAATAGGACATTGGCGATTGCTCTTAAAAAGCGGCCGGAGGTGTCCCCCCCCGGCCGAATCACTACCCTCTCAGGAGAACTGCAAACGGTTACAGGCCAAGCGTGAGGATGGCGCCCGGGCGGGTGCAGGTCACCACCGGGTGCGACTGGAGGGTGATCTCCCAGCCCTTGCCACCCTTGAGCGGCTCGCTGCGCAGGTAATACGGCGTGCCGAGGGCGCCAGCGCCGACGCTGTCGATGGTGTCGTCCGGAGCGAAGCCCATGTAGAACAGGTTGCCCACACCCTCGGGAACGACGATGGCCTTGTCGGTGGTGACGGCGATCGAGCTGTTGCCGCGATAGCGTTCCCAGGCCACGCCGCCGAACACGAAGGCGTCGCGCGGATCGTTGCGCAGCTCCCCAGCCGCCTGAGTGTTCAGGTAGGTCTCCTTGATCGCCTTGTTTTCGATCAGTGCGGACCAGTAGCCATCGGAGCACAGCACGCGCAGGCCCGAGAAGAACAGACCATCGAGCGCGGTTTCCATCGGCTTGATGATCTTGTTGAAGACCTCCTGGCGGGTCTTGGTCGCGTCGGTGGCCAGCGCAATCTGCGCCTCGTTCGGCTTGTTGCCGAAGGCGTTGTTCGGCGAAAGCAACGTCTGCATGCGCAGGTACTCGTGCTGCTGGTCGGCAGTGGCGCGCAGCTTGGCGGTCACTTTGTCGCGGCGGCTGGTGATGACCTCAGCGGCACCGGTCGGGCCGGCGGCGCGCATGTTCAGCACTTCGTCGGCGCGCACGTAGTCGTTCCACGCGTAGGTCTGCGTGACGAAGGTGTGCACCTTGCGCTTGTCCAGATCCAGCGGCTTCGGCGGGGCGCCGCGCGGGATCGGGGTGGCCAGAGCCGGCGCGTCGGTGCCTTCCTCTTCCAGCGCCATCGTGGTGGCGGTCAGGCCGATTACGGTGAAAAGGCCGAGCTCGCCGAGGCGGCCAGGAACGAACGGAGCCTTGGCCACGGAGGCGACCAACTGCTCGCGGGTGAAGTAATCGCGGTACATATCGACCATGATCGGTTTCCTTTCTTCGGTGTGCGCCGCGATTAGCGGGCGATGATGAACTTGGCGGCCAGGTCAGCCTTGCCGGCGGTCTTGGCGGCCGCGTCGTTGTTCGCGTGCCACTTGAGCTGCGCGTCCTTGACTTCGGCGAGGCGCTCGCAAGCGACGGCGGCAACGTCGGCTGACGTGGCGTCGACGCCCTGCAATAGCACGCAGGCGGCGACTTCAATGCCGGTGTTGGCGGTGTTGTCGTACGGCGCGTACTTGCCCGACGCGGTGACCTTGCCGAGCACGGTGCCCGGATTGAGAACGCCGGCGCCGGAGACAACGGTCACGGTTTCGCGCGACAGGGTGCCCGGCTGCTCGGACAGCAGCACTTCATACGGGCGGAACGGTTCGGTGTAGGTGGTCATGGTTCAGATCCTCTCGATGACGGTTACTTGGACTCGCCGCCGGCGACCTGCGCGAGCAGCTTGGCGTTGGCTTGGGCGATGGTCGGCTGGTCCTTCGTGCCCTGCCCGTTGTCGGCCGATCGCTCGCTGTAGTCGACGGCCTTCGGCGCGGCGGCCAGCCGGCGCAGGTATGCGTCGCGCTGCGATTCCTTTCCGGTCTTGTCGCCTTCCTTGAACTCGATCACGGCATCGGAGGCGTTCAGCGACATGGCGAAATCGACTTCGGCCTGGCGCTGCGCCGGGAGCACCTTGCCGGCCGCCACCAGTGCGTCGATCTTGGCTTCCACGTCCTTGCGGTTGAGAGCGGCTTCGCGCGCGGCGACGCCCTTCTCGCGCTCAGCAAAGTCGGCCGCTTGCGCGTCCAGCTTCGCCTGCAGGCCATCGGCCCGCGCTTTCTCTGCTTCGAACTTCTCTTTGAAATCCACGTTGGTATCTCCTTCGTTGAAGGCGGGGGAAACCGCCGAACTCGCGGCTTCGGACTCCTTGCGGGCCTCTGCCTCCAAATCGGTGATGACCCAATTCGGCATGACCGAATCGGCGTCCTCTACCGAAAACTTGCTGATGAAGAACTCGCGCAGCCGGCGGAACACCATCGCCACGGTGCCGGTGTCGGAGAACTCCACCACGCCTTCGTCGGCATCGGCGAAGGCCACATCCTTGAGGCCCTTCACGGCGGGCGGTTGCGCGCCGAGGAAGCCCACGTGGCGCAGGTAGAACACGCCGGGCTTCGGGTTGTGCGGGCTTTCGGGCGTGTAGAAGCTGGCGCTGCGCTTCTTGAAGCGGCCTTTCTCCACCATCTCGGCGAAGGCCTCGTCGACCTGGATCGGCTCGGCGGTCATCACGCCATCGGCGAATGACAGCGCCTTGACCCAGCCGTAAGCCGGGCCGTTGTCCTTCGGGTGCCCGACGACGATTGGCGCTTCGTGGAGCGCAGGGTCATAGGCAGCAACGGCGGCTTGCAGCTGCGCCTCGCCGAACTCGATGGTGTTGCCCGCGCTGCTGGTCTGCTTGCCCGCCTTGAAGATTTCGAACGCTTTCATGCCCTGCCCTCGGGTACTCGTTGGGGCGGCAATGTAGCGCCCCACCGTTGGGCGCATAAGCCGCAAAAAGTAACCAGCGGAGCGGAGCGATAGAAATTCATTCTGCGGCGATCGAATTAACTTCTTGCTGAACCTACAAAGTAGGTTTAATGTTCAGTCATCGCAACGACGCAACCAACAAAACGAAGGAGCAAATCATGAAGACCAAAATCACAACCGACGAGGTTGGCCGGGTAACGGTCGAGTACGACAGCCAAGACTGGACCGGCGACGTTCGTAGGGTTCGCACGTTCTTTTGTCCGAGCAATGGCGGTTATGTCCGAGAAGTCGATTCGCGCGGGCAGTATCCGCAGGTTTGCGACCGACTCGCTGGCTCTGGGGCGACGTTGTATTGCAAGTCGTCGGACGGACTGCCTGACCTGATCCGCCGCGAGTACCGCGCTATGCGCCGCGCCGAAAAGCGCGAAGACAATCGCCAGTGACCTTGCCCAAGCCGCGTGACAGGCGGCTTCAACAAGATCAACCACGGAGAACAAAATGACCACCCTACCCGCCACCGAAAACGAAGCCTGGGGCTTCTTCGGCACGATGAACGATCACGCCGAAGCCGCTTGGCCGCTCGCCATGACGGCGATCTCGGACGCCACCCAGCAGCCGGTCGACGCGGTGCGCGCCTTCCTCGACGGGCGCAGCGGGCGCCACTTCGCCGACGGCGTCGTCGGCCGGATGCACTACGGCGCGCAGCTCGGCGACGCGATCGCCGCGACGGTCAAGGAATGGATGGGCTGGAAGATCGGCCGCCTGACCTCGCGCGACTACGGAATCCCGCAGGGCCTGCCGTACCTGACCGGGTTTGTGATCAACGAAGAAATGGCAGCGGAGGCTTGAACATGGGAACGCAACACACGCCGGGGCCGTGGGTAGTAAATGGCGATCCGGCCAAGCTGTCGGAATACGCAATCTGCGCGGAATCGCGCGGTAAGGGCTACGGAAGCTCGGTAGCCGTGGCAACACAGCGAGACGGCCGCAATCCAATTTCGCGCGAAGAAGCGATGGCAAACGCCCGACTGATCGCCGCCGCGCCGGAAATGTTGGATGTCGTGCGAAGCGTAGCGGCCACCGGCTTTCACGTCATTCCGGGCAGGGATGAATGCGTCTGTACTCATTGCGAACTGGTGCGAGAAGCCCGCGCCGCCATCGCCAAGGCCACCGGGAGCGCAGCATGAGCTGGGATAACCCTTACGACAAAGCCGAGCACGACGCGCGGGAAGAAGACCGCCGCCAGTCTCTGCAGGACGGCGCCGAGGAAGCCGAGAACGAGCGCCGCCAGCTGGCAAAGCACTTCCCGGTCGCTCCGGAACTGATCGCGCGCTCGATCATCGCGCCCGACTGCTACGGCCAGTGCGAGGAATGCCGCGACCAGAAGTGCGAGGACGACGACTACGAGATCTGCGGCGTGTGCAGCGGAAGCGGAGAAGGCCAGCACGAAGGGACGCGCTGCTACCGCTGCAAAGGGCGCGGGACGATTCCTCCGGTCGCCGAGTTTGACGAACCGGACCCCGATGAACGCCACGACCACGAGAGGGAGTGCTGAATCATGGTCATCACCCGAATCCGCCTCGCCCGCGTCCGCCGCGCCCTGTCGTTCTGCGTGATGCGCGCCGAGGATTTGAAGATCGGCCACGCGCCGCTTACCGAGCAATGGCGCCTTGCGCGCCCCCTTTGTGAAGCCACCAGAGACTGGAAACCATGTTCATGACCTTGCGAGCGAAACTCCTGAAAGAGCGCACCCAGCGCTCGATTGACCTCTACGAATCCGGTCTCAGCCGGCAAGCCACGTATCGCATCACCGGCGTCGATCCGGTGGAGGCCCGCCACGTTGGAATGGTGCGGGTCGCCTTCTACGGGCTGTTCGTCGCGTCCATCGCGGCGTCTGTCCTGGCCAGCGTGTGGCGCGGAGTGGTCTTGTGATGTTCGTCGCCACGTACAACAACGGCCTGCGCATCGTGCGCAAGCAGGTCGCGGCCGACGGCCGGGACGATGCCTACACCACCGCGCTTAACCGGACGCCGCCCGGCTACAAGCTGACCAACCTGCGGCAGCAGACACAGACGAGGCCCAAGTGACGACGAACTTCAATGCCGAGCGCCTGCGGGCGCTCATGACCAAACACAAGCTGACGCGCGCGGCCGTTGCCGAGCTGGCAATGGTGAGCGTCAAGGCGGTGGATGCCTGGCTGGCGCCTCCGGGCCTGGTCTCGTATCGCCCCATGCCTGACCGCGCGCTGGCGCTGATCGAATCGCAGTTGAAAACCAAGAGGCCGAAGAAGGCCAGAAAGGCAGACTGACCATGTGGCTGTACTTAACCGACTCGTTCCTCTCCATCGTCCAGGACCGCGACTACCCCGAGCAGTTGCACGTCCGCGCCCGCTTTGCCGGCGACATTCAGCGCGCTTTCGGCGAGGCACTTGCGCGCCGCCGCAACACCCAGGCGCAGATGATTCGCCAGCAGATCGTCGCGGCTATTGGTGAGCAGGTAAAGGAAGGCGGTGCCGCATGAAGCCAATCGACGAACGTCTGCTCGACAGCGACGAATACGCCGGCACCGACGCGATCCCGCCCGTAGCCTACGCGGCGCTGGCCGAAGTTCGGAGCCTGCGCGCGGAGGTCGCCACGCTGGCCGAGGATCGCGGCGCGCTGGTACGGGCGCTTATCGGCCCACCGTTCTGCTTCCATGACGGAGTTGGCGTCGTTGATCGGGAATTCGGGAACGACTCCGACGTGTTTCCGCTATTCCGCATTGACGACGAACTGGTCGAGAAGATCGAACGGGAAGTCGGCATGGGCGCCGGCGCATGGGATACGGTAAAGCCGGAACAGTTGATCGCGGCGGTGTTGAAATGGCACCACATCGAACTGCACCGAAACGGCGACTTCACGATTGAAGGCTCTTTGACGAAGCCGAGCGACGAAGCGACGCCGACGCTTTACGGGCACGACCTTGGCCTGGCCGCCATGCAGAAAGGCGTCCCGTCGCGAGCCGATGCCGCGCGATTCGCGGAAAAGCTTATGCCTGACATGCGTTTGCCTTTTCCGCCCGAACACATGGAGACGATAGGAGAGCGAAAAGGCTGCCGATTCCACTTTGGCAAGGTCGAACTGCGCGACCTGTTCGACTTCATCTATGGCGGGCCGCCGGAGAGCGACGATGAAAAGCTGTTTCAGAAAGGCGGTGCCGTATGACCCGCGTTCGATTCAAGGATCGCGGCCTTGACATGAGGCCTCGCGTCGACCTGACGATGGCGGCCTATGCCGAACCGCCGCTGATTCCCCGCAGGCCGACCAACGAAGCGCAGCGGGCCGTGGTGGCCAAGGCCCGCGAGGTGCTTCCGGCCCTGGTGGAGCAGCCGCCGAAGGTGCGCGGGCGCCCGAAGAATGCGCCGCAGGAGGCGCTCCAGACGGCGCCGCAGGAGCTGCCCACTTTCAACCGGTCTGAGATGGTCAAGGCCGCGCACCTGAAACGGATGAAGGCCGAGGCGCTGGAGTGCTTCGGCGCCGGCCCGCTGACCTGCGAGCAGTTTTCCGAGAAGCGCGGCACGTCCGCCGCCAGCGGCTATGCTGTGTTGAAGAACTGGTCGGGCATGGGCCTGATCGTGCCGGGTGGCACGCTGGCGAAAGCCAACACGCGCGGCAAGCCTTCGCAGTTGTGGAAGCTGGCATGAAGCGCAACCACCGAGGCTACCGCGTCGGCGAGGGGCACCAGCGAGCCAAACTCTCCGACGCCCAGGTCCGCGCCATGCGCAAGCTGCACGAGCAGGGCCTCGGTTATCGGAAACTGTCGCGTGAGTTCGGCTGCGGCGAATCGACGGCGCGCGACATCTGCACGTTCAGGACGCGGCCGCTGTAACAACCTCTGCCCGGTAGACGAGCAGCACCTTGTCCTTTATGTTCGGGTGCTGCTCGCGTGTAACGCCAGTGATGCGTAGCCGCGTCCCTCGCGGCAAGAGTACCTCCGCGCCTTCAGGAAGCGGGTCTTTTCCGATCGACGATGCCACGGCCTTGCTTTCTCTAGACGCCATGACGAGCGCGCCACGCTTTGCGCCAGAAATAATCAGCATCTGGTTGTCCCCAGCCACAAAGTTTGACGGAAAAATGGAGGTACTCAAGAATCCCTTGTCCTCGGCCTCAATGCCAATGAGTTTTCTTGCCTCATCGATATCCGCTGGCAGCCTCAGATCACCGATTCTGTCTGCTCCGCGATAGAGAGGGGTTCCAATGGCGCCGCTATCAACGGCCTCGTCGAGTTTTTTGACGGCATCGTCAAGCTTTTTGTCCCCGGAGCCTCCGGATCTCAGATAGCCATTGATCTCGGACGACCTGTTGGCGCCGTTGCGTTGGTACTGCTGAACCGCCCTCGCCAGATCCGGCCGCGCCCTGAATACGGCGGCCGACACTTCGTGTGACGCTTTCTGAATCTCCAAGCCTTCGCGTTTTGTTCTCCACACGTGTGGCACCGATCCGTCTGCATCTGCCTTCGCTGCGACAATGGCCCTAATGCGGTCTATCGCCTCCTGCGCGACCTTTTCAGCCTGCGCCGCCGGCAGCGGCGCCTTCGCCAGCGCCTCACGCGCTGCCTTCTGCATGTCTGGCGGCAGCGTGCCGATCTTCTCTTGCAGGAGCCGCTCCAGCTTGTTTTCCAGCCCCCGCTTGCCGACGTTGTAGTCAAAGCCCGGATCGATGCCCTCCGGGAAGGTGTGGGTGTGGCCAGTGCGCGGGTTTTTCCACTCGTAGGTGCCGAGCGCGGGCGGCTTCGTGTTCGGCAGCTTGCCGAGGGCTTCCAGTTCGTCCTGTGACACCTGAATGATTCCGCACCTGCATGCATACCCCAGCGGCGGCGTGTTCTTGTCCCACCACGGATCATCGACCGGCAGGATGGTGTTGTCGCGCGACTTGTGCGACGGCCGCGTCCGGAAGTCGTCGACGGCGTCGTACATCAGGTACGGCGCCACGTCCTTCTGCCCTTCGATCATCGCCCACTGCTGCTCGGCGTAGGCCGCCTGCATGTTGGTGCGGAAGATCGTCTCCAGCCGGTGCGGGCTGCCCAGCTGCGCATCGACGATCTTGCCGGTCACCGGGTCGAGCACCTTCTGTTTGCCCCACCAGCCGGAGGCCTGCAGCATCGGCATGAGCTCGTCGGCCCACTCCTTGTAGCTCTGCCCGTTGGCCATCGCCGCCTCAAGCGACGTTCGCACCTGGCCCAGCATGTCGACGTCCATCATCTTGGCCACGGTGAAGGCCTGCGAATGCGCTTCGCCGAGCATTTCCGCGTAGCTGAACGTCGGCTTGAGGCCCTTCGCCGCGTAAGTCTCGATGGCCGCGTCGGGCGGCACGTCGAACGAATCACCGGCTTCCACCTGCAGGAAGTCGATGATGTCGGCGAGGGTCAAGCGCATGCGTGCGGTCACTTAAATGGGTTGACGCTCTTGTAGCCTGCTTTCAGCAAGCGGCCGTGATCCGCTGGCGTGACCGCGAAAAACCGGCCTTGTCCTTGGACGGCCATCATCGAGTACTTGGCGCGATTCACGAAGCCGGCGAGTGACTGCTTAGTGGTGAATTCGAAGGCGGTACTCTTGATCAGCGACTTGACGTGACCGAGCGTGCCGGGAGTGCCTTTGCCGACCGATCCGGCATTGGCGACCTGATCGAGCAGCGATTTGTTGGCAGCAGCCATGCCGCCCCCTTTTCCGCCGCCGCCTCCAGATGCGAAGCGGCCACGTGCGTCGTGATACGGGTTTGCAAAGTCCTCGTGATCGTTGTTCATTACCTTCTCCTCTTCATCGTTGCGCGCGGAACGCGCCCATCAGTCTTGAAAACACGCTTGCCCGAGTCAGCTTCTCGGTCGTGGCCGGGTCGGGCACTTCGGCCAGAAGTTCGTCCAGCTTGTTGCGGAAAGTCTCGAAGTCGTCGGCGTCCTCGGCTGCGTTGAGCAGCGCAGCGACACGCTGGCCCATGACCGTCTCGTACTGCTCCGAGAATCGCACGGCGGCGTCGAGGATCGCATCCTGGTCGGCACGCCGGCCGGCGCGCATGGCCGCCAGTGCCGCGAGCTCGCCCTCGACGAACTCCTCGTCCTGCTGCTTGCCGGCGGGCTTGCCGAACGGTCCCTTTTTGCCAAGGGCGCCCGGCAGCGCAGGCGGCTGTTTCGGCTCGGCCTTCTTCTTCCACCCGTCGCCGTACGTCTCGCGGATGTATTCCTCGGTCGGCTCGTAGCCGAGCTCGCTGATTTTCTTGTCGCGCTCGGCGCGGGTGTTCATGTCCTCCGGCGGCTCGACCATGCGGCGGATGCGCGGAACGGCGGCGCCGGGGAAATTCCACTCGCACCACCACTTGAGCGGGCCTTGTTGGAATGTCTCGCTGATCAGGTCGGCATCCGCCTTGACCACGGCATCGGCGACACCCTCGTGGACCTGCGCTTGGCTCCGGCTGCTGCCGTTGTCGGTGGTCATCGTCTGCGACAGAATGACCTTGGCAATGGCCTCGTCCATCGCCTTCTTCATGCCCTCGTAGTCGGCGGCGCCGGAGCGCGCGGCCTCGAGCAGCTCCACGGCGATGTTTTCCGGGCACACCACGCCAGAATCTGTGGCGATGGCGCGCAGCATCTGGATTGCCTTCGCGCGCTGCGTCGGGTCGTCGATCTGCCCGCCCGGCAGCTTGGCCAGCGCGGTCGGCTGGCCGAACTTCTCGAGGAAAACCAGCCAGAACTTGATGTCGTTGCGCTTGAAGAAGACCGGCCAGTACAGCGAGTGCGCGAGGCCCAAGCCGTAGGGATCGTCGTGGTGATCGCCGCCGGTGCTGATCGTCCAGAACTTGCGGTCGGGCATCTCGACGAGGCCTTCGCCCACGCGTTGCAAGTAGAGCGCGCCCGACCAGCCGAAGCGGAAGCGCGCACGATCGCGGACGCGGACGTCGGCGAAGCGCACCCGGTTGCCGTCCGGTCGCCACATCACCTCGGCGACGCCCCACCCGTAGAACGTGGCAAACAGCATCTTGTCGGTGATGTCGTCCCAGGCGAGGTTTGGCAGCTCCTCGACCTTGAACGCTTCGGCGGCCGCCTTTGACTGCGGGTCGTCGGCGCCGGGTTCGATTTCGATTTCGGCCTTGGTGACTTTCAGCCGGCGCTGCTGGAACACGGAGCGCACCTGGTCATCACGGAGCAACTCCCGGTAGATCGACAGGTTGCCGATGCCGCCGTTTTTGCTGTTCAGCACGCTGTCGGTGGTGGTCAGCGCGTCGGTGTACGGGTCGGCGCGGTACCCGCCGTACATCACCCGGTTGTCGGGATAGGCAATCTCCTGAGTGATCGGAGGTTGCGCTGCCGTTTTGTCGTCGTCTGCCATGCTCAGTACCCTTCCGTCGAACTGATACCACTGCTCACTGATCCGTAGCCCCGGTCGTGATGCCCTTGAATCTCGTACCCCGCCTCGCGCGCCGCCAGCCCTTCACCCGTCGAGGCCATCTCCAGCCTCGCGGACCAGGTGCGCACCCAGCGCAGAAACTGCGTCGTGCTATCGACCTGGTCCTTGGTGGCCACCAAGGGGAAGCCGCACATTTCCGACTCGTAATCGACCAGCCACGGCGCCAGCTCAGGAAGCCACACCAGACCGGACTCCACCATCGCCGAAACCTCGTTGGCCCGCGTCACCTTGTCGCCTTCGGGCTCGATCGCGATGATCGGTAGCGAGGTGCAGTTGCGCAGATCCTGAATCAGGCTCTGGCCGCTGGCCTTGTCCTCGATCAGGATGGCAATCGGCCTGTCCCGCTCGGCCCAATTGATGACGGCGCGCCGGAGCGCAGGGTATTCGATCCGGTCTCGAAACACGTCCCGCAAAAAGTAACCAGGAACGGCGCCGCCGTACTTCCAGGAAGTGAGCACGGTCGGGTCGTTGATCTGGTCTGGCTTGTAGGCCGTGTCCCACGAATGCACGCAGTAGGACGCGTCGACGGGCACCACGCCGTAGCGCCGGAACCATGCGGCCTTGAACATCACGCCCTCGGCCGGGCGCGGGCGCTGCTGGAACAGCGAGGCCCACGTGCGCGAATTGCTCTGGAACTGCGCCCAGTGCTTCTTGCTGAACCACTCGGGCCACAGGTACTCGCCTGGCTTGCGGCCCAGCGGGTCGTCGTCGCGCTCGGCGCATGCCGGCAGGCAGATCACCTCCCAGGTGTTGCCGTCTCGGCACTCGATCATTCCGGAGCGGCCGTCGTAATGCTTCGGCAGGATGGAGCCGGCGAGGTCGTCTTCGTGCCAGCGCGTTTGCACCAGCGCTACCCAGCCCCCTGGAATCAGACGGGTCAGGAGGTCATCGTCGTACGCCTCGCGGGTCTTCTTCCGGATCACTTCGGACTCGGCATCCTCGCGGCCCTTGACCGGGTCATCGATCAGGATGCCGTTCGCCCGGTTGCCGGTGATCCCCGACAGGATGCCGCCGGCGAGGTACTCCGAACCGTTGCCGAGCGACCACTCATCCGCCGCGGAGGTGACCGAGGAGATGCCGGTACCGAAAATGCCGGAATACTTCGCCGACTTGACGATCTGTCGCGCCCGCCGGCCGTGACGCTTGGCGAGGTCGCTCCCGTAGCTGGCCAGGATGATCTTGTACCCGGGCACCTGCCCCATGATCCACGTCGGCGCGACCACGGACGTGTAGGTGCTCTTCGCGCTGCCTGGTGGCATGAACACCATCAGCCGGCCGTGCGGCCTGGTCATCGTGCGCTGCAGGGCGGACAGCAGAAGCGCATGGTGTGACGCGACGCCCGTCTCGATGGGCTTAAACAGCCATTCGTCAGGGTCTTCGCTGACCGGCTTTCCTGGTACGTCGATCGCGTTGGCGTAGGCGATCAGGTCGGAGCGGGCTCTACGGCGCCGCAGCAGTTCCAGCGCGGCCTGCTCGGGCGATATTCTCAAGTTCTTCGTCCGTCATATCGACCGCAGTCTGAGGATGCAGCGGTGCGCCATTCTTGCCGGTCACTTCGACCGCCGACTGGTCCTTCATGCCGCCGCGAGTTTTCTCCCACCAGATTGCGGCCGTAACTGCGCTTGTGCCGGTTCCTATGGCCTTTTTGAAGAGCGACTGCGCAACCATCGCGTTGGCCTGCGACATTCCTTCGTCGAGTTCCTTTCGGAACGCTTTACGCAGCGTCTTCGTGTCGATCTTTTTCCCGGTGGTCGGATTGATCACGCGCTCGCAGATCAACTCGTGAGCGAAACCGCATGCGGCCATGATCCCGACCTGCATGCGCTGTTCGTCCGATGGGGTGAACGTCGGTCGCGCCATTTACGCAGCCTTCTTGTCCTGCTGCCCTGTTTCATTACCAACCAGCTTTCCCGGCGCACGCTCGCCCATGACCTCGGTGAACGTGCGGCCGTCTGCTTCCAGATGCGCGTGCTGCCCAGTGAAAGCCTGCCAGCGAAGAATGATCACATCGCAGTAGCGCGGGTCGAGCTCCATCAGGCGGGCGAACCGTCCGTGCCGCTCACAAGCGATAGCTGTCGTCCCGCTTCCGCCGAAGCTGTCGAGCACTAAGTCGCCGCCTTTTGTGTTGTTCAGCATCTGGTACTCGAAGAGCGCGACCGGCTTCATGGTCGGGTGTTCGCCGTTACGGCTCGGGCGATCAAACTCCAGCAGCGTCGTCTGCTTACGATCTGCCGCCCAGAGGTGCCCCGCCCCGTCCTTCCACCCGTACAGGCAAGGCTCGTGCTTCCAGTGGTAGTCCTGCCTGCCCATCACAAGGGTTTGTTTTTGCCAGATCAAGCATTGCCGCACCTGCCATCCGGCATCGCGACACGCCCCCCTGAAGTTGTAGCCTTCCGAGTCAGCGTGCCAAATGTAGAACACCGCGCCAGGCTTCATCGACGCATCCGCCGCGACGAACGCGTCGCGCAAAAAAGCACGAAACGCGTCATCGCCCATGGCGTCGTTTTTGATCTTGAGCGCGTCCTTCGTTTTGCCTTCGTAGGCGACGTTATACGGCGGATCGGTTAGCCACATATCGACAAGCTGCCCGGAGCAAAGAGTCTTGATATCGCCGGCCTTAGTGCTGTCGCCATTCATCAGGCGATGGTTACCAAGAATCCAAACGTCGCCGTGCTGACTTACGTGCTGCTCTTGGACTTCCGGCGCGTCGTCCGGATCGGTGAGCCCTTGTTTCGCGCCATCCGGAGACCACGTCAGCAGATCCTCCAGCTCCTTCTCGCTGAAACCTGTCAGCGACAGGTCGATATCGCCGGTGTCCAGATCCTGCAGCTCCAGCGCCAGCATCGTCATGTCCCACCCGGCGTTGAGCGCGCTCTTGTTGTCCCACAGAATGTAGGCGCGCCGCTTGGCATCTGACCACCCGGCGCAATCGACCACCGGAACGCTTCCTGGCGGGATTTCGGTTCCATCAGGCAGCTTGATCGTCTTGCCCTGCGCGTACAACTTCCGAGCAGCCATGCACCGTCCGTGGCCGGCGACGATGCCGTTATCGTCCGCAAGGACGGGGTTAGTCCACCCGAACTCAAGCATCGCGCCCATGAGCTGAGAGACTTGCTCGTCGCTGTGGGTTCTGGCGTTTCTGGCATATGCTGCAAGGCCGTCAAGCGGACGAAACTCAATGACTGGAGCGTTCATTTTCTTGTGTTTTCCTTTTAAAGGGGGGGAACTATTGGACAACCCACGCCGCGCACTCCGCGTGCATCCTCCGGCACTTCCCGTACTGGTCGACCACCTCGTACTCCCACACCCGCATCGCGGCGTCGCTACCGTCCCTCGGCTTCACCAGCTGGGAGCATTGCGTCAGGCACTCGCTCGGCGGGACTCTCTTCGGCATCGGTTCCGTTGGCGGCGTCGATGGCGTCGTTGAGCAGGCCGACAGAGCGATCAAAATCAGGCATATGGAGAACGTCCTCACGGCTTACCTTTCGACCACCCGTCGGCAAGCATTTGCTGCACTTGGTCCGGCCTGATCAGGTCTGGCTTCATGTGGACGTAAACGCAGAAATTCACGGCTGTTGTTCTCCGTTTGCCGAGTCAATCGCCTGAATCAAAATCTCGTGCGATTCTTCATCGCGGCCACAATCAGGACGGGCTTTCCGCAGCGCATCGATCGTCCCTTTCAGCCGTGCTTCCCGACCACGCGCATCCGCAAGTACTGCCGCCTTGGCTTTGAGTGCAGCGGCTGCGACGTCAGCCTCAGACTGGCGACGTGCATCCGCAACAGCGGCGTTCGTAGCGGCAAGCTGGCGAGCGACACAAGCGTCCGTCGCGTGTTGTCCGCCCAGGCGGTAACCAACACCGAAAAGAGCGACTGCGGTGAGTAGGACGCCAAGCAGCAAGTAGGGTCGGGCAGTGGCCAGCACATCATTCCTCCGTCAGGCAGTCAGCACGTCGGTGGCGCGCTCGTAGGCGGCCAGGCGGTCGGCGAATCCGTTGATACCGCCGTTGATCCGGCGAGTGATGGCCTTGAAGTCGCCGGCATCGGCCAGCGTGTTCAGGTTGCGCGACATCCAGAACCATGCGGCGGACCGGCACGCGTGCTCCGTATGCTCGAGCAGCTCGGGCTGTTGCTCCAACGGCAGCCCGAGCACCTTCCCGCACTGGCGGTAGTTGGCTCGGCCGGTGATCTGGATGAGGCCTCGCCCCTTGTACCGAACACCATCGCCGGGGTTGGTGTTTCCAAGGTCAGCGCGGCCCTCGTAAGCCTCGCCAGAAGCGATTTCACGGACATAGCGGAGGCTCCCGGATTCGTGGCAGACCTGCGCGAGGAACGCGGCCTGTCTGGTCGGCGTGTCGATGCCGAATTCCAGCATCGCCTCGTTCAGCGGTCCAAGGAAAACGACGGCGCGGCCGCCGGCGTAAGGCATGATTTTGCGCAGCTGCTCAAGCGTGACGGTGCTCATCGCTGGCCTCCTGGATTGGGATGGACTTGCGGCTTTTCGCGCAGAACAGCGAGCCGTTCATGATGCACGGGCACCTGGCGGAGCGGCGGTTGTACGCGGTGCCGATGGCCACGCCGAGCATGGTCAGCGTCTCCGGAACATCGGGCACGTGGTCAAAAAACGCGGTCTGGGCGATCTCGAAAAAGCAGCCCGTCGCAATCAGCACCATGCCGGCCCGCACGCCGTGACTGGTCTTGTGGCTCATGCTGTTGATGGCGCAGATGGCATGCCACAGCACAAACCCGGTGGCGAAAATCTGCGCGATGGCGAGAAAGACGATCATTGCTGGTCTCCTCCTCCGTTCGGTCCGCGATTCACGAACGACATGGGGTTGCGCTTGAACAGTTCGGAGATTTTGAGCACGCCGGGGATGATGTTCATCGCAGTCAGGCCAACAACGAAGGCCAGCGACGGCTCGGGGAAGGCACTGCCGAGATACGCGACCACCGCCGGGGTCAGGTAGCCGGCGCACAGCGCGCCGGTGAGCACTGCCAGTGCCGCCTGCAACTTCGTGAGCTCCCGAACGAACGACAGCGAAACCACGCCGCCTGCGAATCCTGCGACGAGACTGGCCAGCTTGACGCCGAGCATCGCCCCGTCTGGTGTTGCTGCATGCGGATCTGGCATCGCCGCCCCTTTCCTGAAAAATGCCGGCGCGATCATCGCACAAGAGGCAGGATTCCCCCGCCCGCAAAAAGCAAACACCCCATCACGCCGCGCTCTTCTCGGCCGCCGCCTTCGCCCGCCGGCAGATGGCCACCACGCCGGGGCGCGATAGGCCGAAGTCGCGGGCGATGCACGTGTAGCTGACGCCTTTCGTGCGCAGTTCCAGGATGCGCTTGTTGCGCTCGCCGATGAGGGCGTTGCGCTCGAGCGGGATGCGGATCCGCCCGCCGCCGAACTTCACGGAAAGCCGCTGGGCGTTCTCGAAACCGACCGTCAGCGCGATCGGATGATCGCGGGTCATTTCGGCCGGCACGTAGAGCTCGCCGCCTGACCAGCGACGAACGATGTCCCAGGCGTAGCCGGAGCCGACGATGTCGGAAAGCTCAGCGAGGATTTTCTGAACCATGCCACAGTCCTTTCTGCTCCTGGGTATCGGGCGCGGATGGTACTGCCAGCGCTGGGCGAACGTACAGGATCGCCCTCGGCGTCTCTGCGTAGCGCTTGCGGATGATCACGTCCGTCATCTGCTTGTCGTCGGCCCACACAATGCCGTTCAGGCCGTCCGCGATGGCCTTGAGCACGTTGTCCGCGTCGGGCTTCGTTGTCGGGCGAATGCGATCCTCGAGGGCGTCGCGGCGCTTTTTCTGCGACCACGATGCAGGCGGCACGACGAACAGTTGCAAGTCGATCGCAACGGCCTGGTCGGTCGGCGGGTTGCCGTTCATCGCCTGATGCCCGGCGTACTTGACCAGCGCCTCGTAGTTCTCGGTTTTCTCCGGCGTGTGATGCGTCATGATCGGGCGGCCACCAGCGCCCATGACGGGCTTGCCGTTGCGCATGAGGATGTTGGACCGGGCGCGGGCCTTACCCACTGGCACGCCGGGGATGACGATGCGGATTGCTTCCATTACGCATTTTTCCTTTCCTGGTGAAGTTTCAAAATTTCGGCTTCGAGGCGTGCGCGGTCGCCCTTGTACTCCGCGATGAACCACCGCCGTTCATCGAGCGTCGGCATTGCGAGCACCTTTGCAGCGAGTCGCCGGAAATACCGGTCGAGGCATTCGCGCTTGAATTCCTCGGTGTAGGTCGGCGCCGGCAGCGCGCAACAGCTCGGGCACATGCACGCGGTCACGCTGCCCGGTCCATCCGCTTCGCGTTGCCGAGCTGCGCAGCGATCTCGGCGAGGCGTGCCTTGTTGCGGGCCATGTCCTCTTCGGTCAGCTTGTGCGGTAGGGCCGGCTGGTTGCCGCGATGCCTGGCCATCGCGTTGCGGCACATCTCGGCGAACTGCGGAAGGGTCGGCGGCTCGTGCGGCAGCGCCTTGAGGACGTCCGCGATCGCGTCGGGGCATTCCTCGAAGCCGCCGAGTTTCTCGCCCCACACGCGCATGGCGTTGGCGATGCCGGAATCTTGGCCATCGGACATCGTCTGGCCGGTCTTCCACTGGTTCAGGAAGCGCGAACCGTAGTTGCCTTGCAGTTCCTGAAAAATCCTAGCCACCCAGCGCTCGGGCAGTCGGCGTGACGTCGATGATGTTGCCTGCTCCATGTCCATTCCCTTCGATTTCAGTTCCAAAGATCGCCCTCGCTGCTGCCAGCTTGCTGGCGTCGGCTTGCGTTGGCGGTGCCTGCATGGTCGCGATCACCCGGTCGACGTAGGACGGCAGGCTTCCAATCGGCTCCTTCGCCGTCGCGTACGCTCGTTCGATTGCCGCGCGCATCTGCGCCTGGGTGATTCCCATCGAGCACCAGCGCTGGAAGATCGGCCAGAGGTTCTTCCTGTCGAATCGGCTCACTGCCGAGTAGCCAGTCGAGTAGTGGCGGTTGAACCACGACAGCCAGTCGGCCTCGCGCCTTGGCGGGTCAGGCAAATCATCGCCATCGGCGCCTGTTGCCCCCTCTAACGTCTCAGTAAGTGATGATGGTTGTTTACCTACTGGTGTCTGGTGTCTGGTGTCTGGTGATTGGTGAGCTTTCTGCTGGGTTTCGTTTTCGGAACCCACGGAAAACCCACCGGGTTTCTGTTGGGTTTCGCTTGGGTTTCGTTTCGGACGCCCGCCGCGCTTCCCGTTTTCCTGCGCCGCTTTGATCTTGGCCTGCGCTTTCTCGATCTCTTCCTCGGCTCGCTTGTTCGTCCAAACGCCGTCGACCAGCTGGAAGAATTCAGCCAGCACGATATCGACGGCTTCCCGTTCCTCGCGCGTCCTCGCCCTTGCGATGCGATGCACCTGGTCGGCCGGAATGCCCTGCTCGGTGCCGTAGTACCGGTCCAGCAGCAGCCCGTACGCGCCGTGCTCGAGCATGGAAAGGTGCGCGGTGTCCTTGGCGTAATCGCCCAGGTGGCGCTCGTAGTAGTTCATGCCGCGGCCCCCCTCCCCCGCTCGATCGCATCGACCTCGGCGATCCGCCTTCCAATCCATGCCATCACAGGCACCGCCATTGAGTTGCCGAGCGCCTTGTATCGCGGCCCGTCTGCGGCCGGCTTGCCGCGAACAGTGATCAGCGTGTAGTCGTCGGGGAAGCCCTGCAGGCGTTCGCACTCGCGGGGCGTTAGGCGGCGGACCTTCATGCCATCTACGACGCCGTTATGCCTTCGACTTCCGTTGTTGCTGTCGAGCGTGGCGTGCGCTTCGCCGATACGGACGCCCGGTTCGGCGGCCAGGGCGCCAACCGTCTGACCATCGCCACCGAACATGCGAACCTCGTCGCGTGAGTTCTGAGCGAATGCAACAGGCACCAACGGCGTTCCGCGCCCTGTGCCGTCCTCGCTGGCGTCGAAGCCTTCGGCACGCAGGCTGTGGGCGATGAAAGTCTCGACTTCAAAATCCTGCCGGCGCCCGTGTGCCGTCAAGGCAGAACTGACGTCGATCGATCCTGAGCAGTTTCCGCCACCGAACGCAGCGCGCTCGACAGTGCCTCGGGCAGCGCCTTCCCCCGTTTGTCGGCGCGGCGCAGGATGCCCTTGCAGGCTGTGGCGCTCAAAAAGAACCGCTGCGGCACGTCGCCAGTCTCCAAGATGTCCGACAACGAACACGCGACGGCGCCGCTGTGGAACTCCGAAGTGCTGAGCGTCAAGAACTCGGTAGGCGAACCCATACCCGAGTTGCCCCAACCCTCCGAGCAGGGTTCCAAAGTCCCGGCCTCCGTTACTAGACAGGACGCCGGGCACGTTCTCCCAAACCAGCCAGCGGGGCCGGAATCGGTCAGCAATTGCAAGATAGGTGAGCATGAGGTTGCCACGCGGGTCATCCAGTCCCTTTCGGAGTCCTGCGACGCTAAATGACTGGCAGGGCGTTCCTCCGACAAGAAGGTCAATTGCTCCACGAACGTTCCAATCTTTGAATTTGGTCATGTCGCCGAGGTTGGGCACCTCGGGGTAGTGATGCGCCAGGACGGCGGACGGGAATGGCTCGATCTCGGAGAATGCTGCGGCCTTCCATCCGAGTGGATGCCATGCGCAGCTCGCGGCCTCGATGCCGCTGCACACGCTGATGAATCTCACGCCGCCACCTTCTCGGCCTGGTGCGCGGCGATGTCGCTCAGGATATCGACCGGCTTGATCTCCATGCCGCCGAGCTCGCAGAGGCGATGCACATTGGCGAGCGGCAGCGTGCGACGTGCGTACCACGCTTGCACGGTGTTGCTGGTTGCCAGTCTGAACTCGTAGGCCACCGGCACGTCACCGCCGGCGGCCTGAACGGCCCGGTAAATCGGAATGGACCAGCCGCGTTTAGCCAGTTCGTCGTCGCTGATCGTTTTCTTGGGTCTGCTCATGGTGTTGCCTTTCTACTTTTCAGGTTTTCACAAATAGCAAGATACAACACGGGCGCGGATTCGTGTACACTTTTCTTTCCAACAATGCGGAATGGCATGAAAACAGCAGAAGGAGCAAGGTCTTTCGCCGAACGCCTGACCGGAGGCGTGATCGGCGCCCTGCTGGCGCTCGGACTCCATGAGGCGGTTTTCTAGCCGCTCTCAGGATTACCTATAGGCGCAGCCCGTCAGTTTCTGGCGGGCTTTTTCTCGCCCTTTATTAAACTTTTTTATACTTTCTTTGCGCTTTTTCTGTTGCTGTTTGCTACTACTGATTGTATTCTTCGAACTGTGCCGTGTCGCAAACGGCCAACAACCAGGAGAGCAAATGGACAACATCATCACCATCCGGGCGTCGTCGCTGGCCGAACTATTCGACTGCCCTGCGCGCTGGAGCGCGAAGCACATTGACGGGATGCGCATGCCATCGTCGGCAGCGTCGCAACTCGGAACAGCTGTGCATGCCGGCACCGCCGTTTTCGACGCCTCGCGTCTGCCGGGCGCTTCGCCATGCACCATCGACGACGCCGCCAGCGCCGTGGTCGATGCCATCTACAAGCCTGAAACGGAGGTCGACTGGGACGAAGACAAGCCGCAGGACGCGGAGAAGGTGGCGCTTGCGCTGCACGCCAAATATTGCGTGGAGATCGCGCCAACTCAGGATTACGCCGGTGTCGAGGTCGAATGCGAGCGTCTTGAACTGACCGATATCGGAATCGCGCTGACCGGCACCACTGACCGCGTGCGCCGGGTTGGTGACGGGCTCGGGATCTCCGACATTAAGACCGGCAAGACTGCCGTGTCATCGGACGGGACCGTCAAGACAGCCGGCCACGCCTTTCAGCTCGGCGTCTATGAACTGCTGGCGCAAGCGGCCACCGGCATGGACATCACCGGCGAAGCGCAAATCATCGGCCTGAACACCGGAAAGACGCCCGCAGCGCAGCGTGCCGGCATCGGCATCGTCAAAGGCGCCAAGGACGTTCTGGTCGGCGATGGCGACAAGCCGGGAGTCCTTGAACACGCATCCCGCCTGATTCATTCGGGCGATTTCTTCGGTAACCCGCGTTCGATGCTCTGCTCGGCGAAGTTTTGCCCTGCCTACGCCATCTGCCGCTTCGTCAAGTAATCACACAGGAGAAACACATGTCATCACTTCAAGACCTCAAGAACCCGGCACCGCGCGAGGCCTCTCTGCCAGCCGTTTCGCCCGGCTTCGGCTCCCTGCAATCATTTGAGCTCATGCAGCGCGCCGCGCGCCTGCTGTCGGCCTCCACGCTGGTGCCGGCGGCCTACCGCGCCAACGACGAAAAGAAGGGCGAGAACCCGAACGCGCTGGCCAACTGCGTCGTCGCGTTGAACATGGCGCAGCGCATGGGCGCCGACCCGCTGATGGTGATGCAGAACCTCTATATCGTCGAAGGCCGCCCGTCCTGGTCGTCGCAATGGATCATCGCCGCCATCAACGGCTGCGGCCGCTTCTCCCCGCTGCGCTTCGAACTGGAAAACCTCGGCGAGAAGGAAGTCGAGTACTCGGTTACCGAATGGGTGAATCGCGAGCGCGTCACCAAGAAGTTGAAGGCCACGGTCAGCAACATGAAGTGCGTCGCCTGGGCGATCGAGAAGGAAACCGGCGAGCGCATCACGGCGCCAGCCGTGACCATCGAAATGGCTGTCAAAGAAGGCTGGTACGGCAAGAACGGTTCGAAGTGGCAGACCATGCCCGAGGTGATGCTCCGGTACCGCACGGCGTCGTTCTTCGGGAAGCTGTACGCGCCCGAACTGCTGATGGGCCTCCAGACCGTGGAAGAGGCGCAGGACATCGTTATCGACGCTCGCCCGGATGGCCAAGGCGGCTACTCGGTGGATCTGGACACGCTGCGCGCCGAGCATACCAGCGCGCCGGCCAAGGACGAGCCGAAGTCCTCGGCGACGATCGACCAATCGACTGGCGAGATCCTGCCCGCCGGCGGCGAGCCGGCCGCCGTGGAAGACCAGCGCGGCCAGCAAGGCGGGTTTGAGCCGACCGCCGAAGAAATCGCCGCGATCAAGGCCCGCGAGATGGCCGAAGCAGCCGGCCAAGATCAGCCCGCCCCGCGCGGCCGTCGCAGCTCGGGCCAATCGTTCAAAGCGGAGTAAGCCATGCGAATCACCGACATCGACATCACCAATGCGATCGGGTGCCGGCGGTTCGCCGCCCCGATCACCGCCCCGGTAGTCGTGCTTGCCGGGCCGAAGGCAAGACCAAGAAGGCGGCCGAGCACCACGCGGACGTTGTTGGCTGGACCCTGATCGCCGACAAGCTGGCGCCCGATGGCATTCCCGGCGAACTGCTCGCCCAGGCGTTGAAGCCGATCAACGACGCGCTGGCGCAGTCGGCGGCCGATACCGGATGGCAGGCGGTGACCATCGACGCCGAGATGGCGATCCGCACCGGCGGCAGGCCCTACGCGCTGCTCAGCGAGTCCGAGCAGTGGCGGACCGACGCCATGCTGACCATCGCGATCGCGCAGCTGTTGGGCATCAAGCTGGCGCTGTTCGACCGGTTCGACGTGCTCGACCTTGACGGACGCGGCGAGGCGCTCGGGTGGTTCGACGTGCTGGCCGCGCCGAAGTTCCCCAGGCAGCGGAGGCGTGATGGACGGCTGGGTGGTGTTAATCGCCTGCTGGGCGGCCCTCTCGATTGGATTCTTGGCCGGCGCCTGGTGGCAGTCGATCATGACGCCGCCCTCCGAGCAAGACGAGTCGGATTCGTATTTCTAACCCGCGACCGGCGGCGCATACCGCCGGAGAAAGGCAACGCCATGAACAAGTCGAAGCACACCACGAAGAGCGGCCCCGGCCGCCGTCATGTGGAAGGCACCTATCGCGGCGGTCGCAACAAGTCCGCCCTGCCGAGCCAATACCCCGGAGCAAAGCTGGCCCGCAAGGCCGCGCGCCAACAGCTTACGAAACGGGGGTGAGCGATGAGCATTGGAAACGCAATCGCCGGAGCGCGCGCCGGCATGCAGAAGTCGCGCGACGCGCGGGAGCTGGCCGAACACCAGACCTGCACGCGCTGCGGCTGGACCGGCAATCCCGAGAAGAAGGCCCCGGGCACGATGGGCAAGGAAATCGCCCTGTGGATTCTGGTTTTCCCGGTCGGCATCCTGTACTCGATCTGGCGCATGGTGTTCAAGCGCGAGCAGTGTCCGGAGTGTAACGGCACTCAGTTCGTGCCGGCCGGAAGCGTCTACGCCGCCACCATCCGCAAGACCTTCGGCCGCACCTGGCCGGGTGAGCTCAGCGCCGAGCAGCGGCGGGCGCGGAAGGGTGGTGCTCTGTGATCATGACCGGACTAGCCCGCCTCGGCCGCGACGCCGAGCTGCGTTTCACCGGCAACAGCGAACCCGTCGCCACGCTGGCGCTCGCCTTCAACTACGGGCAGAAGACCGGCGACGGAAACAAACCGACGCAATGGATCGAGGCCGCGCTGTGGGGAAAGCGCGCCGAGTCGCTGGCGCAGCACCTCAAGAAGGGAACGGCGATCGCCGTGATCATCAGCGAGCCGCACATCGAGACGTACGAGAAGCGCGACGGCGGCGGCCAGGGCTTCAAGCTGGTTGGCCGGGTGCTCGAGCTCGAGTTCGCCGGCAGCCGCAGCGAAGGCCAGCCCAGCGGCGCGAGCTCGTCGGCGCCCTCTTCGTCTGCCCCGCGCCAGCAGCGCCCCGCGCAGCCCGCCGCGCGCCCGTCGTTTGATGATCTGGGCCAGGATATCCCGTTCTAGGAGACGCCATGTCGACATGCAAAGTTTGTGGAAAGACCGACGCCGAGACCGAGTTCTACGCGTCGATCAAGACCCACTGCAAGGAGCACTGGCGGGCGCGCGTGAAGGCGAACCGAGAGGCGAACATCGAGCATTACCGCGAGTTCGACCGCAATCGCGCAAACCTTCCGCACCGGGTGCAGGCCCGCGCCGAATACCAGCAAACGCCGGCTTATGAGGCGTCGCATCGGAAGTCCATGGCTAAGTACCGCAGCGAGCGCCCAGATCGCCGGGCAGCTCACGTCGCCCTTGGTAATGCCGCCCGAGATGGGAAGGTGACGCCACTTCCGTGCTTCTGCTGCGGAGCCAAAGCGGAGGCGCACCACCCAGACTACTCGGACCCGCTGTACCCGGTGTGGCTGTGCCCCGCGCATCACAAGCAAACCCACGCGATGGTGAAACGATCGCCATCACATGAAAGGACAAACCATGTTTAAGAACGCCATCACCTACGCCGTCACGCCCGGCTTCCGCATTGACGGCGAGCTCCTGCACCGCCGCCCGGCGCGCGACTGCGGCCCGACCGAGCACAAGACGGACGGCTTCACATCGCCCTGCCCGCACTCGACGCAAGCGCTCCTGCATTCCGTCGCCGGCTATCAGCTGATCTGCTGGCAGACGGTCGACAAGATCCTGCCCGGCTCGGTGATCGAGGAAGCCATCGACGAGAAGGTCGCCGAGATCGAGCAGCGCGAAGGCCGCAATGTCGGCCGGCGCGAGCGCAAGGAGATCAAGGAAAACGTCACGATGGAACTGCTGCCGCGCGCCTTCACGCAGAAGCGCAAGACTCACGCGCTGCTCGGTGGCGGCTACCTCGTCATCAACACGTCCAGCCCCGCCCGCGCCGAGGCCCTGCTGGAAAGCCTGCGCCGCGCGCTGGACGGGAAAGTCCCGGTCGCCGAGCTGCGCACCGAGAAGATGCCCGCCATGTCGATGGCCACGTGGATATCGGCGGGCGAGCCGCCCTACGGCTTCACCATCGATCAGGACTGCGTGCTCGAAGGCGTCCAGGAGGTCAAGCCGCAGGTCAAGTTTGTGCGGACGGACCTCGACGCCGACGACGTGAAGAACCGCGTGGCGCACGGCTACATGCCGAAAAAGCTGGGCATGACCTACGACAACAAGATGTCCTTCGTTGTCAGCGACCACCTTCACCTGACCAAGATCGCCATGCTCGATCTGGTCGAGAAGGCCGAGCGCGAAGCCCTGGCGAGCGACGCCGCCGAGATCTTCGACGGTGACGTGACCATCTGCGCCGGCGAGATCATCCGCATGCTGAACACGGTGATCGACGAGCTCGGCGGTCTGGTGAAGCCGGAGAAAGGCGATCTGCTCGACAAGGCGGCCGCATGAGCAATACCAACACCATCGCCGGAATGAGCGACCCGGCCCGTCAAGCCGTGAGTGACGGTAATAACCACGGCAGTGCGCCATCGGACAAGCTCCCTGTCGAGGGGCGCACCGTTGCAGCAGAAGGGCCTGCGGAGGTGTTGGTAGCGCCTCCGCAGGTCCGCGACGTGATCAGCGACGACGCGGCGCACTGCGCCCGTCTCGCCGCCGCCAATCAGTACCTGGTCATCGAGGTCAACGAGATGGCCAGGCAGCTGGCGGTGGCGCGTCGCGGGATGCTGCTGTTGGAGACGGTCGCCACCGACTGGAACGAGGCGGCCGACCTGATCGGGAAATGGAAGGAGGTAACGAAGTGAGCGAGGCCGACATCCTCTACGTGCCGGAGCTGGCGAAGAAGCTGGGCCGCACCGAGAAGGCGATCCGCTCGGGCCTGGCCAAGGCGAAGCGGACGCAGGTTGAGTGGTTGCCGCCGGCGTTCAAGTTCGGCGACAAGTGGGCGTGGAAGCGGGCCGACGTTGATCGGTTCATTGACGAGATGGCGCAGAAAGGCGGTGAGTGATGGCCGCTGACATTTCTCGCATCTCGGCCGAGCTTCACCGGTACTTTTCGTTCCGCGAAGCCGCGAAAGAATCGCTTGAGAAGCTTCGGCGTATCGCGGTGGAAGAGTGCAGATTCGACCAGGAGGTCGTTATGAAGGGAAGCGTCGGTGATCTGCTTGACGGATACATCAAGGGCGTTCGCGCTGGACAGCAGAAAGGCCAATGCGGCCGGATCAACAGCGGACACGCCTGCACGATGCCGGCCGGGTCGAAGTGCCCCGACTGCGGACCGTCTTGCCACGATGTTCCGGAGGGTGCGTGATGCCGACGCCAGGACAACACGCTCCGCTCGCCCCGCACTTCAAGGAGTTGTTCGACGAGATTTTCAGCGGAAAGAAAGCGCCGGATCTCGCGCACGAGGTCGCAATGCTGCGCGAGGAAATCGCCGCACTGCGCGCCGAGCTGGCGCCTGTGCCGTCGCTGATCCTGACCGGCCGGCAGGTGGTCGAAGAGTTCAAGCGGATGAAAGGCGGTATGTGATGGGAAAGAAAACAGGTTTTACGCCTGTCTTCAAGGTCGATATTGAGGGAATCACCGAAGACGGCAAGCGCACCCGCATTACGGCGCATCGCGTGCGCGTCACCGAAGAAGCATTGCAAAAACTGGCGGCAGTGGAAGCTGTGCCGATGGCTCCAAGATCCACCGCCGCACGATTCGCGGAGAGCTTGATGCGCGGCGAGATGGAGGGCGATAGATGTGACATCCCCGTAGACCGCAAACAGATCGATGACAAAAAGGGCAATCGCTGGCATTTCGGACGGGTAGAGCGGCGCGCCCTACTCGACTTCATCTATGGCGGGCCACCGAAGAGTCCGGAGGAAAAGCTGTTCCTGAAAGGCGGTGCGTGATGCTCAATCCAGCCGAATGCGGCCACGTCGCCGAATTGGTGATTGTCACCTACTGCCGAACCTGCCAGTGCTCCACGCCGGAGGAAGTCAGAAATGCCGGCGAGATGCTTATAAGCAAGATGGCCAGAGGCATCGAGAAGCACTCCGGCAACGATGAAGCGGTCGCCGCGCTGAACCGAACTGTACTGCACGTAGCAAACCCGAAAGGCGGTGCGTGATGACCGACGAAAAACCAATCACCCGCCCGGCCCTGCGCTACTTAGGCGGCAAGTTCCGCATCGCGCCCTGGGTGATGTCCTTCTTTCCGCCGCATCGCTGCTACGTTGAGCCGTTCGGCGGCGCTGCTGGAGTGCTCATCCAGAAGCAGCGCGCATTCGCCGAGGTCTACAACGACCTCGACGGCGAGATCGTCAATTTCTTCCGTGTCGTGCGTGACCCGGTGATGTGCGCCAAGCTGCAGCAGGCCTGTTTGCTGACGCCCTACGCACGTGACGAGTTCGATATCGCGTATGAGCCGACCGACGACCCGGTCGAAATGGCCCGCCGCCTGGTTGTGCGCGCGCAGATGGGCTTCGGCTCGGCCGGCGCCACCAAGGGCACGACCGGATTCCGCACGGACACCATGCGGGCCTACGGGACCGCCCAGCACCTGTGGGCGGAGTATCCGGATTCCATCGCCGCAGTCGGCGAGCGATTCCGCGCTGTGCTGATCGAAAACCGGCCGGCGATCGACGTTATGCAGCAGCACGACCACCACGACACGCTGCACTTCGTCGATCCGCCCTACGTGCATGCGACACGCCAGATGCGCGCCAAGTGCGGATACCGCTACGAGATGACCGACGAGGACCACGAGGAACTGCTCGGCGTTCTACTCGATCTCGAAGGAATGGTAGTGCTCAGCGGGTACGAAACCGAGCTTTACAACGACATGCTGGGGGGCTGGACGAAACACACGACCACTGCCCGCGCGTCGGCCGGGCGCGGTACCGTCATGCGGACAGAGGCGGTGTGGATTAACCGCGCTTGCGAACGCGCGCTGGCCAGTGCGATCGGAGGGCTGTTCCAATGACGGCGCCCCGCCCGCCCGTCGGCGCCCACAAGTGCAAGTGCGGCGCGCCGGCGCAGCTCTGCTATTACGGGCCGCTCCCCTCGTTCTGGTGTTGGGTCTGCTGGCGCGCGCAATGATCCACTACCACGGAACCCCGATAAGCGGCCCCCGGCAGGACGTGGCGCGCTTCCTCATGGGCCGGCATGCCCTCGTGCCATTCCCGCGCCAGGACGACCTTGGCGCCGTCGGCGACGTGTGCCAGTCGTTCTGCTTCGACAACGGCGCGTTTTCGGTGTGGAAGCGCGGCGCCGAGCTCGACGTGGCCGGCTACAAGGCATGGGTACGCGACTGGCGCCAGCACCCGGGCTTCGATTGGGCACTGATACCGGATGTGATCGACGGAAATGAAGCGGATAACGATGCACTCATCGCCGACTGGCAGGACGCATGCCTTGCCCTACACGGCGTCCCTGTTTGGCACCTCCATGAATCGGTCGACAGACTCATTCTGCTCTGCCTCCATTGGCGCACCGTCGCCCTTGGCAGCTCCGGCCAGTGGGCAATGCCAGGCACCACCGCATGGTGGCAGCGGATCGAAGTCGCCATGAACGCGATCTGCGACGACGCCGGCCGCCCGCCGTGCCGCCTGCATGGCCTTCGGATGCTCGACCCTGGCATCTTCGAACGCCTGCCGCTGTCCAGCGCGGACAGCACGAACGCGGCCGTGAATAGCGGCGCCGCGACGCGCTTCGGCATGTACTGCCCGCCGACGAACTGGCAGCGCGCGGCGGTGATCGCCGAGCGTATCGAGGCGCACAACAGCGCGGCCGTGTGGGTGGCCGACAGCCAGATGGCGCTGGCGATATGACCATGTTTCTGACCGACGCCGAGCTCGTGCAGCTCACGCGGCGCCAGCGCCGAGATAAGCCTTTGATAACGCGACATGGCCAATTCGCCAATGACCCGCCCGTCAATCCGCGAAGGCCTCCGTCGCCGGCGTGAATGCCCCGGCATACCGCCCGACCCCGTTCGTGATGCGCAGCTCGTCGATGTAGCCCGCCGAGTAGGCGCCCGCCGCGTTGAAGTTGTGGCCGATGCGCCAGCCGGTCGTCGTCATGTTCGCGGTGTTGGCGACGCTGCATTCCTGCGCGCCTTCGAGATAGCAGCGCAGCGTCCCCAGGCTTCTGACCAGCGCGACGTGATACCAAGTGTCGGCGGCCAGCGTGGTCGTGCCGGCGGTGACGACGTTGTTCGTCTTGACCGCCAGCTTGCCCGCCGTGGTGACGTGGAAGGCCACGCCGAGCGCCGACGTTTCCGTGTCGCGGCTGTCGAAGATCATGAAGCCGGAGAGCGGCGTCGAGATGCGAATCCATCCCTCGATCGTGAAGGGCGCGACGCCGAAGGCGGCCGGCGAGGTCCAATCGAGGTAATCGCCGGTGCCATCAAGCACCAGCGACTTGGCGCCGAACTTGAATTGCGCTGCGCCTACATCCGCGCCCCCGCCGACGACGACGATATTCCCGCGATCATCGATCTTTCGCGGGCCGATGTACTCATAAAATGCCTGATCCGGCGGGGTAAAGTCAGCGGTGTAGCGGGCGACGCCTTTGGTGACGCGCAGGTCATCGATCCACCCCTTGTAAGACTCGTCAGGGCCAAGCCCCCACCCAGTTCGCGCGACACGAGTTCCGCCGCCGGAGGAAAAATCAATGGCAGCGGCAGCGGAAATGGTCGCCGACGCTACTTCGTTGCCGTTCAAAAACAGCTTGACGCTGGTGCCGTTGCGTACAAGTGCCACATGGTTCCACTGCGTCGTGAAATCGTAGCTGTAAATCAGTACCGGGTTGGCGATGTTGAATGATGCAAATCGGAAATGGTCGTCGGAGACATAGAAGACATTTGCGCCGGCTGACCATAGCCCCGAAGAACTTAAAAGCGCGCCGTTGACCGAGCCGCTTTGGCAGTAGCACCATGCGTCAATGGTGAATGGCGCAGTACCGAAGTTGAAGTCTGTGAGCGTCCCGCCCATGCCGAGGTAATCATTGTCGCCGTCGAAATATCCCGATGCCGCGCCGAACTTCTTGACGTCTGTTTTGGTCACCGGCGACCCGGTGCGGGATATCGACCGGCCCTTTGCGTCGGTGAATACCGTCCCGTCATTAGCCCCGTCCATGTGCATCGCCAGGACGACGCTGTTCCAGTACGGATCGCCGCCGTCGTCCGTCAGGCTCTCGAAATGCGCGTGCAGCGTTTTCCAATAATCGAGCGATGCCGGAGGCGACCCTGCCGCCGCGCCGCTGTCGTGCGCATCGAGGATGATCCCGCTCGGATCGCCGGCGGCGAAAGGATCAGCCGCGATGCGGTCGGCAATCACGGCGTTGTAAGCCTCAGTGTGGTCAAACGAGGCGGCGAAATACCGTTGCTGCGCGCTGCGGGCGAGGCGGTCGAAAGAGTAGGCTCCGTCGGTGCCGCTCCACTTCTCGCGCACGAGCTGGCCGGTTTTGCCATCGAACAAGCGCACCTTCCGGGCGACCGGGATGTCTGGCGCCGCGTCGATCTTGGTCGTGCCGGCGACGTAGCCATCGCCGCCGAAAATCATGTCCCGGGTGATGTAGGACGGCAGGATTCGATTGCTCATTGCGGCTTACCTCCACGGCCCGGTGATGTCGATGCAGGCCCGGCCCTCGTAACTGTTGTTGCTGTTGCCGGTGCCCTGCGGGATAAGCCAGATTTTTCGGCCCGGCAGCGCTGGCCAGTCGCCGATCACGGTCAGGCGCGTGCCGGGTAGCGTGTGCAGCGGGATGTAATATCCCGGCATGGCGCCGCGAATCAGCGCGGTCGATTCGGCCAGCAGCGCGGGGACGGCGACCAAGCCGTTATCGACGGCGTGCGGGTAGGCCAGCGTCTGAGTCTGCCCCCACCCGATAGCCAGATTGATGCCATTGAAGCCGACCGCCAGCTTTTGCACATCGACGGCCGCGCCAGTTTGCGTATGACCGCGCGCCATCATCTGCGTGCTGGCGTAGGTTGGCGCACCGTAATACGCGCAGGCAAGCGGCCCCTGCGAGTTTTGCCCCGGCTGCGCCACCGCGTTGCTGCTGGCCCCGATGATCAAACAGCGGAAAGCATCGCCCTGGCGCGCGCTGTTGATATCGCCGAAAGCGCTGAGCGTGTGCCCGTTCGAGTTCGTCGCATGGTGCGCGACGAACAGGTACGCGAGCGCGCCGTCAGTGACCAGTTCCCATGCCCGCGCTGTCGTGTCGGCGGTGCTGCTCTTGAGCCAGTACAGCGGCGCCGTCGCAATCGGGAACAGGCCGCCGCCGACGTCGATCGAATCCATGAACTCGTAACCGGTGACGGTCGCGTAGGTCGTCGTCGAGTCATCGATGCGGAGGAACAGCCGCGTGCTCTGCACGTCCGCCGACCGATAGGCCGCCTTGTTCGTGCCGGTGAAAGCCTTGCCCCACCCGCCGCCCGGCTTCTTGGCTGTGATCGTGCCGGTTGCGGGCGTGGCCGGTGCGCCGCTGACCTCGAAGTCGAACGTGTCGGTCGTGACGTTGAAAATCCTGTGCGTGCCGTTGTATTCGGTCTGGTCAGCGCCGGCGATGGTCAGCACGTCGTGCTCGTTGTGCAGGTGCCCCGCGATGGTCGCCGTCGCGGTGGTGCCCGATCGCGTGATGCTCTGCACGCTGCGCTGGCCATAGCCATCGACAAGGCAGGCATCGAGCACGGCAATCAGGTCGCCCGCGACGCCGCGCAGGACGGGCGCGCCGTAGTCGGTGGATTTGTAGGAGCGGACGGTGGTCGGGAGCATGGTTCAAACCTCGATCAAAAAATAGTCAAGCGTCGGCGCCGGTCCTTCGATCACGCCGTCGCGGAAATAAACGCGGTCATTGACGGCGGCCTCGCCGCGCGCCTTGGTGACGTTGCCGTCGAGCATTTCGATGGTCGCCTCGCCGTCGGCGTAGGCAATGACGTCGCCGACCAGCAGCGGCGGCTCCGGAAACAGCGCGCGGAGGGACTTGTAAAGGTTAGGCATGCGTCTCGACCTCCAGCGTTTGGCGCAGCGTCGGCATGCGCGATTCCACGGACGTGCTGCGGACGATGCCGAGGCGGGTTGTCGCCCCGTCGACGTAGCGCACGAACTTGCCCGGCTCGATCACGCCGGTTTCCTGCAGGACCGGCAGCGTCAGCGTCACGGTGGCAATGCGGCCGGTGTCGCCGAGGATGGCAATGCCGCGCTGGCGGTGCGCATCGGTGCGCGTCAGCAGCGCGTCGGTCACCATCGGCGCGAGGATGTCGCCGGCCGAACCTGTGCGCTTGACCTGCGACAGCACGCCGCCGGCGGTGCCGCTCAGATAGACGGCGTTGTATGCTGGCTTGTCTTCCCACGCGAAGCCCTCTTTCGACACGGCGGCCGATGGCAGCTCAAAATCCGGCGTCACGGTGCCCCACTCCCACGGCGCGGTCGGGTAGCGATTGAGCACGCGCAGGGTGTTCGCGGTCGGGTGTGGCTGGATGTAGCCCCCGATGGCGCCGGCGATGGCATTGACGGCACTCATGTAGCTGCCCTGATGGCTGAACACGCCGGCCGGGACGATCCAGTCGGTGACCTGCCAATCGACCGACCAGCCGAGGGGCGCGCCGTTGGTGGTCAGCACGTCGCCCATGAGCTGCTGCGCCGTGCGTTCCTGCCCGTTGGTGAAGGACACCAGCGGCGAATACGGCTCGGCGAGGATGGCGGACTTACCGCGCCCCGACACGGTGATGCGCGAACTGCCGAAGGTGCGGTCGCGGCTGATGGACTCGGCAAACAGGCGGTAGTGGATGCCGTTGATCTGCGCGTCGAGCTCGACCGGATCGCCGAAGCCTGCCGGCTCGATATTGGCCAGCTCTGCAGCAGGCAGCGAAGCGGAAAAACTCCACGTCCAAGAGTCGGCGTCGATGTTGAGCGACAGCGACAGGCACGGCAGGTCGAGATTGTTGGAGACGCGCCGCAAGTGGACGTCGTTGATCACGATATAGGCCCTCCGGACGGGAACGGTGACGGTGGCGTCTGGCGCTTCGCCGGGACAAAGGAAGATGAGGTGAGGCGAGGCCGGCGAGGCCTGGTCGAACAGCAGCGCGACCTGGCCCCCGGGCGGCACGTCGTAGCACGTTCCCTCCGGCTCGGGCGGAATGATGGGGATGAAGAAAAGCCCCGGCGGCGGCTTGACGGCATCACCCCACGGACCTTGCCGCTGCATGCGGTGCGGCTTGCCCTCTTGGTAGCGGTGGTGCTGGTCGAGTCGGCGGCCGATGCCTTCGCCCCACGGCGCAACACGGCGCGGCCGGGCGTGGCGATAAAGGTCAATCCAGTGATCGCCGGTCTTGAGCGCGCCCAGGCGGTCCGCGTCGGCGTGCCTGGCCTCGCGGCTGATACGAGCATGGCGCAGGGCGTCCGCATAGGCGCCGGTGGTCTGCGCCCGCAGGCCGATAGCCCCTCGCCATCCGGTATCAATGCCGGCGCCGCGCAGCCGGATCGCGTCCGCGTGCGGCATGGCCGTGTCGGCATGCAGGCGGTCGGTGGCGCCCCACGGCACCCGGTTGCTTGTCTGCGTCTTGGCGCCCTGATCGCTCGGCACCGTGGCGCCGCTTTCGGCGTTGCTGGCGTCCTGCCAATCGGAGGCCGCGCGGGCGACGGTGCCGCGAAACACGGCGTTGTCGTAGAACACCTCGGCGGCCAGCGTCGGCGCCGGCATCGTCGCGGCAATCTCGACAAGGACCGGTTTGGCCACCAGCGCCGAGAGCGTCGGCGCCGGGAACGTGGCCTCGATGGTGACATTGACGTTCCCGAGCTCGACGGCCGGGTCACCGAACACCAGGTCGACCGGCGTGCCTTGCGACGCGCCGAGCGGTGTCCGGAAGACCAGGTCGACCGCTGCCACCTTAACCGCCTTCGGTCAGGACCGCAGAGACAAGCGCCGTGAAGGCGCCCGCGTAGAAGGTCTCTTGATCGACGATCACCTCGGCATTGCTGGTACCGGCGGTCGCGTCAAACAGCGGCGTGTCGTCGCCGTCCAGAAACCGCGCCCACGCCGGCGAGCCGGAGTTGGTGATCTGCACCATGCCGACGGGCGGCGTGATGGTCAGGACGCCCGAGGCGGACACGGTGCCGCACGGCTGCTCGAGCACGAACACGGCGAGCGGATCGCCACCCGCCGCGCCGCCGGTTGCCGGGCGGGCGGTGCCGTAAATCGCGATCTTGCCGGGCGTCGCCGCCGCGTCAATCGCGTCGCGGACGGCCAGCCCGCGAATCTGCTTGAGGTAGTTGGTCAGGCCGAGCATTACGGGTTATCCACGTCGCCGCGCACGAGCACGGTGAACGAATCATTAGGCGCGGTCGGCTGCCCCTGCTGGATCGTGCGGGCGATCCATACCGGCGCCAGTGCGCCCACGGTGTTGAAGCGCACCGCGTTGCCGGCCGACCAGCCCGACCCCCAACCGTCTTTGTCGATCGTGAAGTACGGCACGCCGGTCGCCGGGTTGATCGGCGCGCAGTCGGCGCTGATGGTCGCCGCCGTCACGATCTGGCCGACGTTTTCGCCGATGACGTTGAACGTCGTCGTGTTCGTGAAATGCAGCACCCAGCGCTCGGTGATCGTGCCGCTGTTGGTCAGCGCAATGGGGTAGAGCGTGTCGTTGTAGCTGGCCGGCGCTGCGCTGCCATTAACGACGTCCTGCCAGACGCTGCTCCACGTCGCTTGGTCGAACATCACCGACACCCGCGAGCGCATGTCGCCGATGATCAGCGCCGACGACACGATGGTTTCGTCCGCCGGGTAATCGTGGGTCAGTTGCCGAGTGAAAGCCAGTTGCCCGTTGATCTGGACCTCGCTGACCAGTGCCATGTCTTCAATCCGGCTTTCGACGGTGACCGGCTGCGAATACCCGGCCACGTCGGTAAAGGTCACGGTGCCCGCGTCAAGGTCGGCGGTGTAGCCCGCCGTGATCGTGTTGCCGTTGGCGCCGACCACGCGCACCCGCGCGAGGCGCGTCCGTGTCGTATCGACCGTTTGCCCGTTGCTGACATTGACCGGCCCCACGCTGTCGGTGTGATGCACCACTGCCACGTCGCCGACGCGGAAGATCGGCACGCGGCCATCGGTCGGGAGGCGCACCGGGTCAATGCCGAGGATGTCGGCATCCAGTGGCAAGTAGGTGTAGGCGACCAGTGAGAACCGCGCGGTGGCGGCATAAACCGGGTCTGGATACCACGCGGTCACGCCGGGAATCAGCGAGCTGATGTCGATCGATGGCTCCCAGGCTTCGCCGGTTTTCCGGCCGAAGAAAATCTGCGCGACGCCGCTTTCGTAATCGACCTTGCCGACGATGTTGGCGGTGTCGATGATGCCATTGCTATCGGCCGTCGCCTGGACAACGGCATTGTTCGCGGCGCGCGTGGCGATCAACGAAAACGATCCCGGCCGGATCGGCGCGACAGGCGAGCGGAAACACGTCTGAGAAATCGTCGTGTCACCGAACTGCATCAAGCCGGCGTCGATCACTGCATGCGGGTCGGCGCCAGCCGCCCAGGTATCCACGATGATCGTCGCGTCGTTCAGATCGACCGCGCCGACCTCGGTGCCGCTGCCATTCGCCGCGTTGATATTTTTGTAGAGCAGCGCATTGCGTTCGACGTACGCCTCGCCGTTGAACGTGAAGCGCATCGATCCGGGCACCAGCGATGAACCGCCGGTCGTCGGAATGGAGAAAAGCAGCTCGTCGAATGTGCGGGTCGCCTGCGGTGCCGCGCCGCCGTCCAACGACGTGAAATTGATATTTTTCATCGCGGGCAAGTTGCCGCCGCCGCCATGAACGTTGAACGTGATGTTCGGCGCGCTCTTGGCTTCGACTTCGGTGCTCTGCTTGATCCCGCCGTCGATGAACGATAGTCCGTATGTCATTTTCTTTTGTCCGTGTGATTACCGAGAAGGCAGAACCCGCATCGCGCCAAACAAGCTAGGCCGAAGAGGCTGGATAACCTGCTCCGACGCCACCCATTTTCCGGTAGCCAGGTCGCAAAGGTACGTGACATATTTTTCCGGGACGGTGCCGCCGCCGACTAGCGGATATGCCGGCTTGCGGAAACTGGCCGGCCTCGTTGTGATGTCGCACGAGCCGGGTGTTTCGGTCGGCTCAGCTACCGGCGCCGGTGTCGGGGATTGGATCGGAGCCGTGGATGTCGGCACCTGCACCGGGTCATAAACGGTCGGCGTTGGCGCAGGCGCAGGCGGACGGGGCGCGGCGACCTCGACATATTTCGTGACGGTAATCGCCGTCGCATAATCGCCGACCTTCGCCTTGCTGTAGGTGATGATGCCGGTGTTGTAGTCGATTTCGCCGATCTCGGCTGACGAACCATAACCGACGATCTTACCGCCAGCGCCAAGCGTCTCGGCGCCGGCTATCCTGATCTTGCCCGCTCCGTCGTCAAAGATTCGGCGCGGCTCAAACGGGCCAAGGCTGGCCGGGTTGAGCGGGTCTTCGGCCTGGTAGTAAATCTCGGCGGTGAAGGTGCCGGGCACTACTGCCGACCCTAGATCGACCTCCCACGCATTGCCGAGGCTCACCGCTTGGCTGATGTCGGCCGCCATTGGCGCGGTAGCGGTCGCATAGTTGATGTTCAGCTCGGTTCCCGGCGGCGGGATTTCGTATGGGACGAGTGCGAATACGCCGCGCTGGAAATCGATGATGTTGCCGGCAGCGGCGCCTGAGAAAACCCCGTTATTTTCGGTGGCCGTCTTGATGCCGTTGTAGTTCCACGAAACAGATACCGAGCTGCGTTTGACCGCGACGCCAAGGTCGAATTTGAACGTGCCGTTGATCGTTTCGCCGTGCGGCACAGGCGTCATTGCCGATTGCGGCTGCGCCCAAAACAGCAGGATTTTGGAGCCCACATCGGGCAGCGCCCCGAACGTGACGGTCATGCCGCCGGTCACGAAAGAGAGCTGGCCAGCGCCGAATGCGGAATCCTCGCCCTGGATTGCGCCCGTGCCCTGCTCGCGGATCACATACCAGCGCCCTTGCGCCCGGTAGTGGATTTGCAGCGAGGTCGGCGCGGGGATTGGATAGAGCGTCTTGGCGATCGACAGCGAGCGGGTTTCGGCGGTGACGTTGATCGCCAGCGATTCGGTGGCCACGCCCGGCGCGACGGCCATCTTGTAGGTGATCGTCTTGCCGCCGTTGTACGTGTTCGAGGTAGTTGCAATGATGCCGTTGATGTAATCGACCGTCCCGACCTGCGTGGCGCCGTTGAGCAGCTTGCCGTTGCTATCGGTCAGCGTCGCCGGACCGGTGATGGTCAGCGTGCCAGGCATGATGCCGCCGCCGACAAACAGGCTGACGCCCGGCGCGAAGTTCGCGGAGGTGACCAGCGAAATGACGTCGCTCGATGCCTGAATCGGCGCGTAAATGTCGCCGGCAGAACGAACGTCGGTCACCGGGACTTCGGTCTGTGCGCTCGGCACCAGCTGCGTAAAGATCGACGCGACCTTGATCGACAGGTCGCCAATCTCAGCCGGCAGCGTCATCGGCGAGGCTCCGTAATACCGCGCCGCATCGGCGACGCTGGTATCGCGCAGCACCGCGCCGCCGGTGGTCAAAGTGTCATATCGGCTTGCCGAGTGGCCCTTGAAATCGGTCCGCAAAGAGTCGCTCAGTTCGCAGGTGGCAACCACGCGCGTGAAATCCCCCCGGTCGTCGGTAAAGGTCCGCAGGATCGAAGTCACCCGGGTCACGCGGATGTATTGCTCGACCTGGTTGCCGGCGCCCTCGTTGAGCCGCAAGACCAGCGTTTTGCCGATGGCCGGCAGTTCGGTGCCCTCGCGCTGAATGACCGAAATCGCCCGCTGGCCGGCGATGTGATCCTCGAACAACAGCCCGTTCCACTTGGCCGACGAGAACAGGTAGGACTCGATGCGCGACGCGGCGGCCGTGCGCGTGTCGAAACCGCTCTCGGTGGTAAAGAGCGTGCAGCTGACCTTTTCGTCGTCTGGCGCGTCCGCGATGATGACGTTGGCGCCGAAATAGCGGTCCGTGTCGGGCGTCTGAACGCCGACGAACGTCTTGCGCAGATTGACGCGGCCGTAGGTCCGGTCGAGTTCGCTGATGTCCGGAAAGATCGCGTTGCTGGCGCCGTCGGCGATCGCGTTGCCGGTGGCCTGGCCGCCGCCCTCCGGCACGTCGTCCATGACCTCGGACGACAGCAGTTTGATGTTTTGTTCTTGGATCGGCACGGTTAAATCTCCATCAACTTGATTCCGACGACGTAGTAGGTTCCGGCGTCGGGGCTTGAGTGGTAGAGCACCATCGTTGCGGTCAGCGGATCGCTTTCGTGGTGGCGAAAAATGACGGTGCGCGAGACGCCGCGAATTGTAAGGGTGAGCTCCTTGCCTGCGACGTTTTTCCACGCCTGCAGCTGGTCGACCTGCTGGCGGGTGAGCCATGCGAAGTTGTCGCCGCTCTCGAGGGTGATGTCGCGGCCGGCTTGCAGCGTCGCGGATTCGACGATCAGCGCCCCGGTGATGGTCGGCTCCACCTCCTGCTTGATTGCCGACCAGGTGAATTCGTCCGTCCAAAAGATATCGTCGGGGAGGGTGATGGGCGTGACGCCATCGGTCAGGGTGATTGCCATTTACGCGGCCCTCTTCGCCGCAACGTCCAGTTGCCGCAGGATCTCGACGAGGTTGTCCGCGTCCCGCTGTGACCCGGTGGCGACGCGGGTTGAGCCGACGCCGGTGATGTTGATGGTGACAAACACTTCTTTCTTGCCGGGCTGGTCCGAAATCGCCTGTTGGCCAGCCGTGGCCAGCCGCGTCTGCTCTGCCAACAATTCGGCGCGCTGGTCGCTGCCGATGTTGGCCAGTCTCCGCGACTCGCTGGCGAATATCTGATCCTCGATAGCGCTTCTGAGCGAATTTTGGTCTACGCCTGCGAGCCTTGATTCGGGATCTGAAAGCGCCAGGTCTTTCGTTCTCGCTTCCAGACTCTCCTTGAGGCCAAGCGCCAGCGCTTCATTCTTTTGATCGACGGCAGCATCGTATGCCTTGCGTATCTCTTCGATCTGCGCTTCCGCCTTTGTGCGGTCATCGCCATCGGTATTGGCGAGCCGGCGCAGGTCAGAAGACAGATCAAACTGCCCCAGTTCTTTGGTCCGTTCGTCCAGCTGCTGTTTGATTCCGAGGGCCAGCGCATCGTTGTTCTTTCTAAGCGCCTGGTCGTAGGCCAAACGAATTTCATCGATCTGCGCGACCATTTCAGAACGGGCGATGTCGCGCGCCGACATGGTCGGAGCATTCACGGCAGGGATGCCAGCGGTTGTTCCGGCGGTGGCGCCAGACGTTGTGCGGGCGGCGGCCGTTTGACTGCTCTGCTGCTGCAACTGCTCGGTGAGCAGCGACCGCCGATCGCGCTCCAGCTGCGCCAGCGCCCGCGTCTTTTCATCGCCGTCCGCCATCGCCTGGATCTCGACCTCGCGCAGTTGCGTGTTCTGCGCCTCCAGACTGGCGATGCTGGCGCGCAGCCGCGTAACCTCGGCTTCGGTTCCGGTTGCCTTTGCAACCTCAAGCTGAGTGCGTAGCCGCTCGATTTCCAGATTGTTGGTTTCGAATTGCGGATCGCGCTTCTTTTCCGTGGTGGCGTCGGCCTTTGTTGGCTTTGCGCTTCGGACAAGCTGAGAGCCCGTGCTAGATCCCATCTGACCGGGGCCGATGTCCTGCACGCCGATCTCGCCAAGCGTCCGCTCGATCGCCTCTTTCATGACGCCTTCTTTGAAATCGGCGAGCGCCTCCCAGCCCATCAGGCCGATGCCGCCGTTTTTGGCCTGCGTGCCGGCCGCCTTCTGTGCCTGCACCTGGTCGAAGATGACCTTCCAGTTCTGTTCGAACGCCCTGATTTCGTCGGGCGACAGGATGATTCCGCGCTCGGCCAACATGGTCGCCGCCGACACGCTGCCACCGTCCGACACGCCGGGGTTGCGGTCCTTGATCGTCCGCGAATCCTTGAGCGAGCCGTCCGTGTTCCAGTTGTCCATAACCGTCTGTCCAGCGGACGAGGCGCCCTTCATCGCGGTCATTGCGTTGCCCGCGGAAGTGGCCAGGCGGTCGAACGATGCGGCGCCGCTGTCGGCAGAATTGGCGACGCTGGACAGGCCGCCAGCCGCGCCCACCGACGTGCTTTCCAGTTCCTTCATGCGGTCGGCGAGGGCCTGGGCGATATCGGCTTCCACCATCTTGGCCCGCGCCGCCAGCTCGGCCGCCCTCAGTTCGGCCTCCTTGACCGGTGTGAGTTGGCCGCTGGCCACCATCTCGGCGCGCGTCGCCTCGACCGCCGCAAGTTGCGCCTTCGCCTGCGCCCGCAGTGCTTCGGCCTTCAAGCCAGCCAGCTGGATTTCCAGCTTCTTCACGTCGTTGGCGTACATGGCCGCCAAGCGCTCGTCGCCGGAGGCCTTCGCTACTTCCATCTTCGTGCGCGCGAGCTCGATCGATAGCCGGATGCCCTGCTCGGCGAGGTTGGTCTCGGCCTGCTGAATCGACATCTTCGATTCGATGGCCTGGCGCTGGTCGTTCAGGGCGTCGCGGTAGAGCCCGGCCGCGTAGGCCGCTGCCTGGTCAAGCTCGGCCTGTGTCTGCGTTGCCGTGGCGCCCGCCTGCTTGGCCAGCGTCGCCGCCTCATAGGCCGCCTTGAGCTCATTGACCCGGGCGCTGTTGTCCTGGAGCGCGGCGGCCTCAAGTTGCGCCTGCGCGGCATCCACGGCCTTGGCATCAGCAGCCGCGCGCGTGGCCTTGGCTTCCTCGTCCTTGGCTGCTGCTGCCCGCTTCGCTTCGTCCAGCGCCTTGAGCTTCTCCGGCGACGCGTTGCGGTCGGCCTCGACCTCCTTCTGGAGCGCATCGACCTTGGCTTGCAGCGTCGCGGCCTCGGTCTGGTAGGCATCGGCCAGCGCCTTCGATCCGGTGGCCGCTACGCCTGCCGCCTCGGCAGCCGCGCGCAGTTTCTCCGTGTGGTTGCCGGAGAGCTCGGCCACCTTGACGGCAAGTTGCGCCTGGCGGTTGTTGGCTTCTTCGACCAGTTTGGCCTGCGCCACGTACTCGGCCGCCGTCTTGATGAGCCCATTGAACGTGACATTCAGCTTTTCCCACGACATGCCGCTGGCGCCGGCCTTATCGCCGCCCTCCTTCGCCTTGTCGCCGGCAGCCTTGGCAGCGTCGCCCGCCGCGTTCATAGGCTGCTGCACACCGAGCGCGGCATTGCTGAGATTGGTAAGCCTGCCGATGCTGGCTTCCATCTCGGTGCCGATCTGGACCATGCCGTCCTTGAAGCCGGAAAAGTCCATGTTCACCACGGCGGCCGTCAAAAGGCCGAGTGCCTTAGCGAAGCCGGTGATGCCGACGATGACAAAGCCGATGGTGGTGCCGAGCACCATCAGCACGGCAT
>JACCDR010841154.1_pt1 | contig 49285 bp, 33 predicted proteins | sample 7446431 | NCBI WGS metagenome assembly JACCDR01 (sample SAMN15323443, study PRJNA562643) | freshwater metagenome | isolation source: river surface water | place: USA:Blue River Watershed | collected 2017-08-17 | reverse complement strand
GGGGGTGGTTTGGGGTGTCGTATTTAGGGTATTTGTAAAATCTTATGGGGGAGGGAGGGACAAATGCGACACTGCCAGGGGAACATTTAGGGACATTGTAAACCATGAGTGTGCCCTTCACTCCTGGTTGCCCCACCAACCCGCTGGTGGAGGACCTGCTGGTGTTCTCGGGTCGGGGTGCGCCACGGATTGTGGGCTGCATTTTGCGGAAACTTGGCGTGGAAATAACATTTGGCGACGTCGACTCGACAGACGCGTTGACGACGCCCAAGCCCGGGGGTCTGCACCCTGTTGTGTTGGCTGCTTGTTTGCACGCCGCCATGCTGCACGCCACCACCCACGTGGACTTCGAGACTGGACCCGACGCGCGAATTTCCACTTGTCACGTTGAAACGATGAACTTGTTGCTGTGTGCGGGCACGACCGAGTCGTTGTGCCATCTGCTGCTGTACGCGGTGGTGGAGGGCTGTGCGGCGACTCCTGCCGGTGGACGGCCAGACGCCGTCAACGCCGTGTATCTACGAATTGCGAATTTGGTTACGAAGAAAGGCGGGTATCTTCCGCCGGGGGTGCGCGAGCGGCTGGCAGGCATTGTTGGCGCTCTCGACTCTGAGGTTGCGTACGACATGTGGGCGGACCTGAAAGAACCACCCGAAGACTACTCGATGTGGAGGGAATCCTCCGGCCCTGCGCCTGCGCGACTGACGATGTCATTGCTTAGTTGTGCAACCATTTTGAAAGAAGGTCCCGCGCCCGCTCGAGTGGAAACCATGTTCAAGGTTTTGAACACGTTGCGGGTGATGAACACGCCGCAGGCATCTGTTTGCATGCCCGAAAATGTGCGGGTGCGGATTTTGTTGGGGCTGTGACGCATAGTGACAGGAATGCACGTGCAGTCATGATTGTAAGTGTGCTTTTTTGGCATGGTGCGCTGGGTGGTGTGTGCCGCGGTTGTGGCCGTGGCTGCCGGCGTGGCATGGCGGGGCTGGGTGCCACCCGTGCTGGCGGGTCCACCCGGAGTACTGTACTTCCAAGACCTTTCAAACACAACCCAGGCCAAATTGGTTAACCTTGTGGCGGCAGACGCGGCGTGTGGGCGTGCGGGAGCTGCCGGCGTAACTTGGGCGGCGCCGGGTGCGTCAATGACAGCGGGGTTGTCTTCCGCGTGCGGCGCAACGCTGGGGGCGGTGGCTGCGCTGTGCGGCGTGCTGTGCGAAGCACTGGAACAGGAGTGCGTGGGTACCGTAACACAGGTACCGGGGTGTCCTGTCGGGGCTGTGTCTCGCCGCGGTGCGCTGTTGGATGCCGGGCTGCACTGGTGCACGTTGGTGCCGCGAAGTAACTCCACCGCGATTGCGGTGGCGGCGCTGGCAACCGGCCCGCCCCTGCAGCAAGGCAGCAACCAGCCTTGGACACCGAGGTGGGACGCAACTGGGTGCGTGGCGGTGGGGTTGCGGGAAAGCGCGGAAAGGGAGGCCGCCGCGCCCACGGCAGTGCTGACGGAAGTGGGGACCGCGGCGACGTGCCCTTTTTTGGCCGCGGGTGCGTTGTGGTGGTTTGGAGCGCGGTGGCCGGGCCCGCCGGACCCCACCGGGTGCGTGCTGGGCCCCACCCCTGTGCACGGACTGGCGGCAACCGCGGACGCGGCAGTGGGCGGGCTGGCGCACCGCGCCGCGGCTGTGAGTGTGTCCCTGGGGGAATTCGCGGCGGCGGCGTCCAGAGGGGCCGGTGTGCAGGTGTCGGTTGCGGCCGTGACGGAGGCCGTGGTGTGCGTGTCCGGGGAGCTGCTGCCGTGGGAGTGCCTGTGTGGGCGCACCGTGGGCGGGGTGGGGCCCGTCTGCGCAGTTCCCGTGCCGCAGTGCATGGGCGACTTTGTGGGCACGGCCACGGGGCCCCCGCCGCCGGGGGTGGTGACGGCAGCCACCGGGGCAGCAGACCCCCGGGTCGTGGCATGGCGAGGCGGGTCTCCGCCGGTGTTTGGTGTCCCCGTGCTGACTGCGCAGGTGGTGGGGGGGTCGTGGGGCTGGGCCACCGCAGCGGGGGCCGCCCCGGTCGGCGTCCCGGTGTGTGTGCCGGGCGGGTGTGTGAACGGCGGCGCGGGCCCAACGTGCGGCGACACGCCCTGCAACCCTGAAGCGGCGGGCGGGTACGCGTTGGCGGAGTGTGGCGGCCCCGGGGTGGGGCACTGCGCACCCGGAACTCCGGGCAGCTGCGAGTGTGAGGCGGGGACGTGGGCCGATCCCTGGACCAAGTGCGCGCAGTGCCTGCCGGGAGCGGTGCGCCGCAACGGTGTGTGTGTGTGGGACACGGACGCGTGCTTTGCCGCGGGCACGGGGCTGTGGCCGGCGCAGCCGTGCAGCGGCGCGGGCACGTGCCTGCTGCCGGGCCAGTACCCGGGTGTGCGGGTGCAGCGGGCGGCGTGTGTGTGCGATGTTGGGCGAGTCGGCACGACGTGCGCTGGCGTGACCCAGTGTGCGGGCGGCGAAGGCCCCCTTGGGGCGCAGGTGTGTGAGGTGGATGTCCCGTCTGCGTCTTGTGGCTACTTTGTGGTGGCGTTACCGTTGGGAACGGTAGGGGGCGGCGCGGCGGACGGGTTTTTGGACGCGGGCGAGGTGCACAGCCTGGGTCTGCAGGACGATGGCTGGGTAGCGTTTGCGGACGGCGCCGTGGTGTCACTGGCTACTGCTGCGGAGCGTGTATGTCGGGTTGCGCGCGGGGCGGTGGCAACGCTGCAAGGTGTACCCACCGCCTATGTTGACAGCGGCAGTGGGTTTGGTAACGTCGGCAGCTATGACGGCAGCGAGTTGTCTGTGTCGGTGCTGCCGGTGTGGGTGGAGGAAAGTGGGCTAGACGCGGCGCCACCGACGGGGTGGACCCATCCTGTGGCGTGGGAGTGGCCGGGCATGGTGGCCGCCAGGGTGGCCCAAACCATGCGGGTGGGTGTGGGGGTGCTGGGTGCACCTGCAGTACCGCAGGTACCACCGGTGGTGTTGTGTGAAGTGCCGGGGTGTGAGTTGAGTCCCGCTGGAGTTACGGTGCGGGTGGCTGGACTGGGTGTTATTCCAGGAGGACTGACCGCGGCCCCGGTGACGTTGAATGCCCTGTTGGCGGGGGGCACAACCTGGGCGGGCCCTGCTTTGAGTGTGGCTGTGGAGGGGCGTTCGTCGGTGCTGGCGAGGGTGTGTGCAGACACCTGGGGTGTTCTTGCCCCTATGGAAGCTACGGTGTGGGCGGAGCGCGTGCCGTGCGGGCGTCTGCCCGGGCCGGAGCTGTGCGGGAAACCCACAGGCACCGCTGCTGAGGTGTTGAGTTGGGTGCGGGCCCAGGTTCGGTTCACGGGCTTGTTGGTGAACGAGGTCAGGACGGAGCCGTGGACAGGACTACGGACCCCTGTGGTGTTCACGGCGTGGGTGGGTGTTCCCGGCCAGTCGGCGGTTCGTGTGTGGGCGCAGCTGCGTGACAACAACACAATCGAGGCGGTGGACGCGCAGGCAACAAACCTTCGTGATGTTGGTAGCGTGGTTGGGTTGTGTGGAGATGGGGTCCCGGTTGCGTTTCCCGTTCGCATCCCTGCTCGGGCGTGGATTGTGGGCGGGGTCGTGTAGCTTTGCGACGCTACGCTACGCGACGCGACGCGACGCGACGTTTGTTGAAATGAAGTATGCTGTGTTATTAGTCTTTGCGCTGCGCGTGGGCTGTATGTACGTATGCGTCAAACGCAAGGGGTATAGGAAGTTGGGCAATGAAGCAGGACACATGAAACCTAGAGTCGTGGTGCCATGTCGACCATTATGAAAGGGATCGGAGCTCGCAGCGCCGGCCTGGGTGTAGGCACATTCGCTGTCGGTCTCGCGGCACTGGCTGTCGTGTTCACCGCGTTTTCAACCCACCACCTTAACGTCGACGAACAGCTGACTGCGGCCTTGGTGTTGGTGTCTGTTACCGCCACGCTGTGCGCCGCTTGTGGCGTGCTTATGACCTGGCACAAGCGCACCGAAAAAGACACGGTGCGGCAAGCAAAGCAAACCCGCGACAGCGCGGGGGCGGATGCCGGGGCGTTCACGGTGTTTGTGCACCGACTGAGTCTCGGGGTGCGACAGCGACACCTGCAGACCGCGTCTGCGCTGCTGCTTGTGGCGGTTGTGTTGTTCCTGGACGCCAAGGAGCACGACGGCGCCAGTGCATCGGAAATCCTGCAGCACATCTACGACCGAGTGCACGCCGAAGCCCTGGCTTCCAACACCACTGCATCCTTCTCGGGGTTTTCCGACTTTTCCGAGGACGACCTGGAACTGTTTCAGGCCGAGTCGGAACGCGTGGACGCTGGGTGCCTTGACATGGGGGTGGTGCTGCGAGCAGAGGTGGTGGCTTTGGCTGCCATCGGCGTGGCGGGCATCCTTCTGGCGGGCGAAACCGCGGCGTCCCTGGCGGAGGCACTGGTGCTGGCTACCCTGGGGCGGGTGCCTGCGTGTCGGAAAGGCGCTTTGTCGTCGCGCGCTGCCGGCGTTGTGCAGTCGCTGATTGGGATTGTGTCCCTGGGCATGGTGGCCGCATCGGTGGTCATCATTTTGGACACGGACCGGTTGCCGGGCAGTCACATGGGGTGGCAGGCGGGCGCGTGGGGACTTGCCGGTTTGCTGGGTGCGGTGTGGCTTCTGTTGGTGTTGCACGAACCCAATTACTCCGAGATTTCGAGCATTCTTTTGGAAAACGACCTTGGCGACGACGACGAACAAGTATCCGGCCCCGTCGAGCAGGAAGCGCCGTCCCCGGAGGCGCTTATCGAGCGCGCCGCCACGTTGCGGGATTCCCAGCACCTGTTCTTGGTCAGCTTGGTTGGCGCGGGCATGATAACCAGCATTGCTCACGGCTCAGCAAAAGCCTGGAACCCCGCCGCAATTTTGCTGCCGGTGCTGGTTGGCATGCTGGGGGCCCAAGCCGGCTCAAGGATGCTGGCTACGTGGGCTGCGCGCGCGGGGCTGTTTCGCCCGTCTCCTGCCCCCTTTAAGGCCGTGGATTTGCCCAAGAATAAGGACGTGTCTGCACTGGGCATGTTTGGCGCGTGGTTGGTGTTTTGTCTTATTGCAATGAGTGGCGTGGCCCTTGTGGCAACTGTGGCGTCTCTGGTGGGTTGGCTGTCCATTCAGCACCGTGACTATTATTGGATCCCGGCTTCGCTGGGTGGCGTAGCCTTGCTGACCTTGGCTGTGACCGTGACCCGGGCGGTGATGTTGCGCGCCACTGACAAAGCCAACGCGTCCGCGTACGGCGTGTTGACCAACGTGGCTGGGTCTGCGCTGGGAATTGTGATTGGGACCGGGTTGACGTGCGTGGCATTTGAAACCGCGTGGCGCCTGGACCCAGACTCTGCAGAGCACGCCGCCAGGGAACACGCTGCGGTGGTGCAAGGCGTGTTTATTTTGTTGCTGGCTGCGTTGTCGGGGCCGTACAATTTGTTTGACGACGTGAAGATGGCCATCATGCCTCGGTTTGACGAGACAAAAGCCAAGTAGTGTGTTTGTGTGTGTGTGTGTGTAACGTGTAAAATAAACACCGTCGTGTTTACAGTGCATTGCGGATTACGACATGTTTGTGTGAAACCATAAAAACGCCGTCAGCGTAATCGCGGCCATGGCCAGCACCACCGCAAGAAACGCCCACGGCACCTCGTCGGAAGTGGGTGTTAGATACACCGCGGGCTGGGGAAGCGGGAACACACCCTCCTCCCCCACTAATGCCAGCGCAGCCAATTGGGCAGGATCCCGGACGTGAGCCTCCAGTGTGGTTGCCAAGTCCGGCGGAAAACACGCCACCATGGGCGCGGACCCATTTGTGCCGACCAGCGGCCGCAGCCCACCTCGACACACACAGGAACCGGTTCCAGCGGGGTCCCCGCCCCACGGCACACACACCTTCCCGGGCCCGCACGGGGGGCACGGCACACACGTGCCCAGCAGCGTGCCCGCGGCAGCACCCGGCACGCACTGGTTGCAGGGCCCACCCGGGGTGTCCGCCGTGTACCCAGGCGCGCACTCGCACTGCGGCCCGGGTGCGCAGACCCCGCCCGGGCCACAGTCCGGGCACGGCAAGCACTGGAACTGCCCCGGCACCGGCACGTTCCAGCCCAGGGCGCACGCCCGACAACTTGCGCCCGCGTACCCCGGTTCGCACTCCCAATGCGCTGCGCGGGCAGCGGGGTCCCACACACACGCCGCTCCAAGCGCAAACACGTCCCCGGTGCAGGCTTCGCAGGCCGGGCCCGCGTGTCCAGCGTCGCAGACCGTGCAGTTTGGCCCCGTCCAGCCCGGCCAGCACGTACACGCGGCGGCGGCCACGCTTGCCGCCACCGCCACTCCGGGCCCGGTGCCACACGCATCGGCCACGCGGGTGCAGGACCCAAACCCGTTTGGAGTGGGCCAACCCGCGTCACACAAAGTGCACGCCCCCGTGGCGTCGGCCTGGTACCCGGCTGCGCACACACACGGGTCTCCAACCACCGGGGCGCACGTGCCCCCGGGCCCACACCCACTGCAGGTGGCACACCCCGGGCCGGCCCAACCCGGGGGACACACACACACCGGGCCGTTTGGCGCTGCGCAATCCAGCACCCCCGCGGGTCCGCACAGTTCCAGCAACGACGAGTTGGTCACCGCCGCACAAGACACACACAGCCCAGCCCCGGCATATGGGTTGCCGGGCCCCAGCATCGCGGTCGCAATCCATCCCGGGGCGCAGTCGCCGCAGGTCAGCCCTCTTACTCCCGCAGTGGTGTTGCACACGCACGCGTCCCTGGGACCCGCCACGGCTGTGGGGCACAACGCGGTGGTGGTGCCGCTGGGGTTGCACCCCAGCGCGGTGCCACAGGGCGCGCACACGCCGTTGTGCAGCCGGAACCCCGAGCCGCAGCCCGAGCACCGGGAGTTCATGCCGGGCAGGACACACACACACGTCGCGGGTGGCCCACAAGACGCTGACACGGTGAAGGTTGCGTTGCAACCGGCCACCACGCTGCATCGCACACAAGTGGTGGACGAGCCGGAGGGTCGTCCGAACCCCGACACACAGGCGGTGCAGGGACCCGCGGGGCCGCCGGTGTACCCCGTGCCGCACACGCACACGGGGCCCGTGGGGCCGCACGTGTGGCCCACAACCCCGGGGGAGGTGCACACCGCGGCCGCGGCCGCAACGCACGACACACACTCGCCACCCGCGGCGCGCCAGAACCCCGGCGCACACGCGGCGCAGCCAAGCCCGGTGTAGCCCGGCGCACAGGTGCTGCAACCGGTGGCGGGGTTCCACGCGGGCCCCGCGTCGCACGTGGTACAGTTGGGGCCGGGCGGCGGTCCGCTGGTGCCAACCCTGCAGCGCGGCGTGGCGCAGGTGGGGCCCCAGTGTGTGCCCGCGTCGCAGTTGCAAGCCCGGGCGGCGGGCACCCACACCCCCCGATTGCGGCACCGCGGCACGCACAGGGGCAGCAAGTCATGGGGCGACCACGCGGTGTCGGTGCCGGGGGGCTCCCAGGGCAAAGGCAGGCCGGCAGCCGTCGCCAGCGCGCCCTCGCAGTCGCACCACCCCCCGGTGCCGCCGCTTAAAGCACACGGGTTTCCCAGCGTTGAGGCCAGAATCGACGCACCCGAGTCTGCGTCCGAAGACTCCGAGCCCGACGGCCAGCACGGAACACACACCGTGTCCACCGACGCGGGGTCCACGCCACAAGGTTGTGCCAGCGCGCCGGACACGGGCTGGGTGGTGCCCGGCAACACCAGTCGCGGGCACGCCGGCGCGTCGCACCGCAGACCCGTGTTTTTGGCCACCAGGTCCGGCACAAACGCGGTGGGGGTGTAGGCTGTCACCACCTCGGTGCCCACCGGTGTGAAGTGCAGCAGCAGGGGCAAGCCCGACACGGGCGCGGCAAAGGGCCCCAGGGTGTGGGACACCCCCAGGGGGTCCACGTCGGTCACGGTGCTGCCCAAGGCGGACGCAACCGGGCTGCCGCCAGCCACGGTTACGCTGGACGCGCACACGCACGACCCGCGGGGCACAACGTTGGTGACGTTGGGGAGTAGGTACCCCGCTTGCCCGGGCTCCGCGCCCGGGTCCCCCAGGTCAAGCACCAGCACTCCGGCGCCGCAGCGGGCGCGGGTACAGGTGCCCGGAGCGTGGTCCGGGCCGTCGGCCAGCACCACGCCCGGGTCCTGGGTCGCGGTTGCGCACGCGCAGCGGGTCACCGGCGCGCCGTCGGGCGCGGTGTCAAGCACACACCGTCCGAAGGGCCCACAGGTGGTGTGGTTGCAAGCGGCCCACTCGCACCGTGGGCCAACCCACCCCGGCTCACAGACACACGCACCCGCGGGCGGGCCACCGCCCGGCGTGGGCGTAGCCACACCCCGCCCGCTGCACAGCAAGGGTGTGTCTGGCGGGGTGTCTGACGGCAGACCTGCCACGCGCCGCGCAGTGGTCCACACCGAAAATGCGGGGGTTGCGGCCAGCGCGGCCGCCCGCAACGCCGCCCCCGTGTCCAGCGCGCCGCCCCACAGCGTGGCCGCGCCCCGCGGGCCGTCCCGGGTGCGACACCCCGGCCCAAACCACGGCTGGGGACACACACATGTCCAGGCAGCAGCCCCTTCGTCCAGCGATGTGTTGGAAAAGGGAACGGGCTCGCAGCTGCCGGCGCCACAATCCGGCGCCACGTCGTCGCCGCAAAACGTGGTGTTGCACCACGGGCCGGTGTGGGGAGGACTGCACACGCACGTTACCGCGGAGGGCGCGGGGTCCAGCGCGCCCCAGTCCACGCCGTCGCGCACAAACGTGCACACGCCGTGCCCACTGCACACAGTGGAAGGGGAGCGGGCGCCCGCCGCCACTTGCGGCGAAAAGCACGGCAACGGGGTCAGTGCGCACGCCACGTCCCCGGCCACACCCACGCCCGCCCACGCGGTGCGGTTGCAGGCACACACAGGGTCTGTGCCCGGCGCGCCGTGCACACACGTGCCCAAATCCGGGCCCGAGCACGCGGGTGGACCCGTGGGTGTGGCCGCGCCCCAGGCGGTGAACGCGTTCAGAGCGGTGCCATCCTGCAAAACCAAATCCCCGGTGGCGGGCTGGAACGAAGCCAAGGCCGCGGTCAGGTACGAGCCCGTGGGCGCGTCCGCGGCACTGGGAAAGCAGCTGTAGCCCCAAGCGGGTAGCTGTGTGCGGAACCCGGGCGGACACAGGGTGGCCACGGGGCACGTGGGCCGGGAGCAGGCGGTGGCCGCGTCGCGGTGCAGGGGTGTGGCGGCGCACCGAGCGTTGGGCCACACCCGAAACCTGTGCCCCCACGTGGCCCACGACAGCGCCAGGGCGCGCGCCGCGGGGCCTTCAGACCCCACAGCCGCCAGTGCGCCTGGGGCTGCCCCCGCTGGCAGCCCCAGGTCTTGGGGCGTAGGCAGCAACCCCAAATCCGACAGGCGGCCCGCACCCGGACCCGCGGACGCGATGTACGTGTCAAACAAAAATGTGGGGTCGGGACTGAACCCACCCGGACACCACTGCCCCGGCGTCCTGTCCACACGAAAAGACGCAACCCATGCAGCGCCCGAGTCCGCGTCCAGTCCAGGCGCGCCCGCGTTGTCGCGGGTTAAATTGAAGGGGTCTGCGCCGGCGCGCAGGTACACCGCCAGCACCGCGTCAGTGTCCGGCAAACGGTACAGGTTTGCGCCGCCACACAGCGCCACTCGGTAGCACGCGGTGCGGGCGTCAGCTTCGTGGGTTACCACGGGTTTCAGCACGGGGCCAAGGGGTCCCGCGAGGGAAATAACGTCTGCTGGCGCGGGGCGCGTGGGCTGGGTGCTCTGCGCCACAATGGAAATCCCGCAGTCTGTGGCCGCAGCCACGGCCCCGACTGCCACTGCGTTTGTCACAACAACGTGAAGGTCCTCCCACTGCGCAGAGGAAAGTGTTAAAGGCCCTAGCGTGTGCTGCCCCGCCACCACGGTGGCCAGCAAAACCGCCGCGCGCCAAAGCATGACACCACACGTTAATTCTTCCTGGCGGTACTCGTGGGTATAGGCTATGAAGCACGTCGCGTCGTTCATGAACCCCCACAAACCCCCCTGTGTCGTTTCTGGCATCAGCAAATGAGCGGTAGCGCCGGCGCCGGTTCCGCATCGGGTTCTATTGACACCAGAAAACTGAAAGAGGCAATATTCAAAATGAAAAAGACGGTGGCTGTGGTTGGGTCTTCGTCGTTTACTCCGGTGCCCGTCCTGGAGTGGAGCACCGGGAGTTTTGTTTCGGTTGTGGAGCTGCTAGAAAAGGTTACAGAAGCTCAAGCACTACACGCAAGGTCACCTGTTTCGGATACCACAAACAGTCTTGTAAACGTCGCGCTCGTTGAAAAAGTGGCGGTTCCAGAGACAAAGGATAACGAACGTGTTTCAATGTTTACATCCCCGCCAGAGGAACCCACAAACTGGGAAAAGCTTGTGGTAACAGACAAAAAGCTTGGTAGCTTGTTTACTTTTGACCACGTGCTGAACTTTTTGTGGGCGCCCGGAAACCCTGATGTGCCGTTGGCGCACATGTCGGCTTTGCTGGGCGACAACACCAAAGTAACCATCCAACAAGCGTGCTGCATTTTTATGGTGTGTTACGCGGTGGAGCTTCGACCGGCCGTGCGACTACTTGGCTACAGGCTTGCGTTTAAGCTTGCCGCGCGGTTCGGGTATGCCAACTTTTTGGAATTTAGTCGATTGGTCAAAACAACCTGTGGCTCTGTTGTTGCGGAACCACACGAAGCTGTGGTTGAAACTGAGGTCCTGTCTGCATCCAAGCTGCTAAATGCCTGCAAATCACTTAAAGGTCGTGTATCCGCCGCCCATTTTTTGGATTCGCCAGTCCACGACCGGTTGACGTTGGTGTACAGTGTGTTTTGTGGTTAGCCCGAAATGAACTCCACAAAACCTCCAAAGCTTGCAATTCAGGCGTAGAGCAAACCAGAGGGTGTCAAAACACAATTACTGCAACAGATTATGTGGGTGGTGCTGTGTGTGGTCTGGGGGGTCGCGGCCGCGATGTCGCCTGTGGGAACCGACGACCCCGTGAACGGTGGCGCGGTCGTGGGCAGTGGCTTGTGCAGCCCCGAAACCGTCGCTGGGTTGTCGCGCACCGTGTGGGGACCCGGCACCACACAACTAGTGTCGTCCTCGCCGTTCAGCGTGACGTACCCGGAAGGGAATGTCGGCACCTTTACAAAACTGAGGTTGCGGGTGGCGTCAACGGTGGCCGCCCCGGTGGGCGGGTGTGGGGCGTTGGTAGGCACCCGGCCCGGGGGCAGCCTTGTGCCCGTGGGCATCGCGTTGGATGTTGACGTCCCCGCGGCGGTGTACACCTCCACCACGGGGGGCTGGATCCCAACCCAAGTCATAACCGTGCGACCGGCAGTGCAGAACGCCCAAGACCCAGACGCCGCTCAAGACCCCATCGGGTTGCTTTTAGGCATGGTCACAGACCCCGACATCAGACAGCAGCTGGAAACCTGGACAATCAACGCGGCCAACAACCCGGACCTGCAGCCACCACTGGAGATCGCCTTTCCTGGGGACGGCGTGTGGGGCGTGGCAAACTCAACTGGGGTAGTGTCCACCTCGGCGTTTTTGGATGTTATTTCCAATAGCAGCACCGCCCTTCAGCGCCGGGCTCTTCAAAGTATTGACATGTTTGACCTTGTGTCGACGAGACTGCTAATCGAATCCGCGGTGAGGATAGGAGCCGTAAAGAAACGGCTTCGGAGGTACCGCAACCGCCTGGACTCGCTCACTGAAGTCGCCAACGAACGCCAGCTCAGTTTGGCACTGTTAGACCAGGCCATGGCCCGGACCCTGCAGGGCTCCGCCACCAACTCCGGCACCATGAAGTCGATTGGCCGGCTACTTGACGATGTCGAAGAGGGCGTCGCGCAGCTGCCCCAGCAGGTGGTGGAGCTGGAGCTGTCCACGGAGTACCTAGCCAGCAACGCGTCGGCGCTAGCCGTGCTGCACACCCAGCAATTCGCGGCGCTGGAAACCCTGCGCAACAATGTGTTCACCAACCTCACCGCGCGGGTGCAGGCACTGACAGCGGACTTGGGTGACGCGGTGGTTGCGTTGGGGCAGTACGCGGCCGCCTTAAACGCCAAAGCCTGGAGCACGCTTGCGTCGGTGGCGGACCCCCTGGACGACGCCGTGGCGATATTACGCCTGCACCTAGCCGCGGCCCAGGACGTGCTTCGGGCCGCGGGGGACGAGCTAGACGCCGCAGCAGACCCCAGTCCCGTGCGCCAGGAACTGGGATCTGCTTTGACGTCGTGTCTGAATGCGCTGCAGGCGGTGGCGCCACAGTTTGTGCCGTTGCTGGGTGCTAACGCGCCGGCTGCAGCGGCTGACCCACCGCAGATGTGGGCCGCGGGGTCGCCCCTACGAGCGGTGCACGTTGACACGTTGCTGCATGTGCAGGCCGGCGCCGTGGACGGCACCGCGCGGCTGCTGCAAACCAACATCACTGTGACGTGCGACCCGTTGGCGCTGCGGTTTCTGGGGTCCACCCAGCTGACTGCTGCAGCGGTGGAGGGTCTGTGGGCCAGCGAGGCCTCTGGGCCTTGCATTGTGCCTGTGGGGTTTCGGGACGGCGTACCGCCGCCGGGCGTGGCGACACAGGTGGGCAACGCGTCCGACGGCGCGCCGCCTCGCTTTTGTGTGTGCTGGGCGGTGGTTATTCGCAGCGTGTGTGACGCTGCCACGGCCCAGGACGGTTTGGTGGTGCCCGCTGTCGTGGACGGCCTGCCGCACCCCCGTACGTTGTCCGTGGCCGGCCTTGTCGGCTGGAACGACACTGTGTCCATGGCAACCACGGCGTCTGCGGTGCGGTGGGCCACCAGATCCGCAGCGCTGCGGACCGACCTGCAAGCGCCCGGGGGCTGGACCGGCAACCTGTCCGACCCACTGCAGGGTCTGCAAGCCGCCAGCGCGTGTCGTGGTCCGGTGCAGTCCGTGACGCCGGTGCCATGGCTAGTGACCCACAAGGCCCAACTGGGGGCCCTCCTGGGGTCTCTGAACTGCGACCCGGACTTGCAGCCCGAGGTGGTGGGCCCGGACTGGGTTCGCGTGCCGGTGCTGGCGGGTGCCGCGGTGGCCGGCAGCGAGGACGGTGGCCCGCCTGGGGTTGGGGTTACCTCCGGTGGCCTGGACGTGATGGCGGTGGCGGGCAGCGTTACCGCAAGCGTGGCCACAGGCGCGGCGCCGCTGCTGCAAGCAGTGCCTCTGGGCAACAGTCGCGCCCTGTGGAATGCGTCTTCTGGGGGTGTGGTGCCGAACGCGCCTTGGACTTTAACCGCACCCAACGCGCGGTGGCCGGCTCGGGGCGCGCCCCTGTGTGCAACTTTGCCCGAGGAGGCACTGCGCCTGGCACAGACCGGGATTTGGATAACGCCCGCGGGCTTGTTTTACGACGCTGTGGGGAAGGCCCTGGTGCGGACCCGGGTCTTGTTTCGGGCCGCGGGTTACGCCGCTGCTGGGCGGCCTCCGCCCGGGGTGTCCGTTATCAAGACCACGGAGACCGGTGCCGACGGCGTGGACAAACCGGTGCACACGGTGGCGATGGCGTTGGTGGCGGGTCCCTGGCAAGCGGTGGGCGTGGCGGAGCTGCAGAATTTTACCGCAAGGGCGCAGTTGGCTGTGGCGCCGGAGATGTCCGGTGGCTTGCCTTTTACCGCTTCCACGGACTGGGTGGACGTGGACGCTCCTTTGTCCGCGCCCGCCATTCTGGGGGCGCGGTACACGTGGGCCTGTAATCCGGTGTGCGCCACGGGGCCTCTGGGACAGTGGGCTTTGCCGGAGTGCGAGCTGCCACCGGAGTGGGGACCGCCGGGGCCGTACGTGTGCGATGTTCCGCCCGGGGACGTGGTGCTGGCAGGGAACCCCGCGCTGCGGCGTGGCAGCCTGACCTACATTGCGTTCATGGGAGCGGACAAGCCGGCGGAGCTGACGTCCTCAGGGGCGTCTTCCAGTTGGTTTGCGGCCCCGGGGGTAACCACAGAGGAGTGGGGTGCTCGCGGAGAAGATGCAGAGGCGTGGGACCCGACAGTTGTCGGGCCCGGAGTAGCACGGTTTGCGAGGCGGTTGGTGTCGGCGGGGGCTGCGGGGGTGACGTCCCGTCCCCTTGGTGTCTGTGACTACGTGTGCGAGCAGCACCGCAGTCCGGAGGCCCGCGCCGCGGCAGCAGCCGGTCCACCGGAGCCCGGCAGTCTGTGTTTTGCCATGTTGCACAACGCGCGGTACTGCGCGGGGCCGGAAGGGCCCGCGCTCGAGTGGCAGGGCGGCCCCCTGGGTGTTGCCGACTCACCGAACCGAGTTGTGTGGGTGCCGCGGGCATGGAAGGCTGAAGTTTACGGCCTTGTGTCGCCCCTGGGCACGGTGTTTCTTGCGGTGACGGAGTCGTGCCCCACGGTGGACGCGGCCCTTGTGAACGCGACCGGGTACCCGGTGCTTGGGTTTTCCAACGGCGGCGGCGCGGACCTGGCAGCCGGCGCCTGGGCGTACACGTTTATCCCCGTAAACGCCAGCGACCCAATGGGCTGGGCCCCGGGCGTGTCCCCGGACGTGGTGGCGGCCACGTGTGTGTCCACGGGCCGGGTGCCTGGTGTTGCATTGGCTGCCGGCGACGTGACCACCGTGCCGTGGCTAAGCACGTGTGCGGATTGGGAGGTGCGGGTGTTCTTGGGGGACAGCACCGAGCCGTGCTGGACACCCACGCGGTTCCGACTACGGTTTGGGGACAGCGACAACAATGGCTCGTCGTCTTCCTCCAGCGGGTCAGCGGCGGCGTCGCCAGCTCGGCTGCCGTTGGTGTTCACGGTCGCGCCGGTTAACACCACCACCAGACGGGCCAACAGTGCGGCCGCCGCGGAGGCACGTGCCCTGGCGTACGAGCAGGTGCAGGCCTACCGACAGCGGGTGCACCTGCAAAACGAAGCCGCCAAGGTGGTTATGCACGGACTGGGAATTGACGGCGTGTTTGAAGACGCGTTGAGGGCGGTGGGTGAAGAGGCTGCCGGGGGCTGGGACACGCTGCAGGCATCGCTGACTGCGTCCACTGCGGTGCTGGCTGCTGGAAGTAACTCGTCCCAGCGGTTTGTGGCAGCAATCAACACAGTGGGGTCGGAAGCGCTGGCGGAAGCGGCAGCGCTGCTTAACACCACCGCAAACTTTGAGTCAATAATTGCGGCGGTGAACGTGTCCGTGCAAGCCAATCTTGCAAAGTCCGACGTGGCGATCGCTGCGTTGAACGCCACCGTGGAGGAGGTGCGGGCGGTTCTGCGGTCGGTAAACATAAGCGAGGCGCGAGCCGCGTTTGAGGACGCAAACGACACCGCCACGTTTCTCGTACAAGAAACCGCGCTAGACGTGGAGGAGGCGCGGCTGCGGGTCGACAACGCAAAACGAAAGCACGACAAGCACGTGCTGTCGCCACTGGACGTAGAAATGTTGATACTTGCGTTTGCGGTGTGCACCGTGATTGAGCTTGTGCGCACGCGGTGTTGTGCGGTGTGGCGCCCCCTGTGTTGGCGACGCAGCCCTCGGACCAAACGGGCCACGGCAGGGCCCACGTACGCGGCCGTCGACCCCTTCCCGGGACTGAAAGTGGTTAGCGAGTCGAAATAAATGTGCTGTGGCCCGCACAAAAAGAATGCGTGGGAGGGGGTGCATAGTATGAAGTTTATCGTGATAGTAATGCCATTGATGTACATTTCCAAATGAGCGAACCCGTTTACGAGTACGACCACATGGGAAACGGCACAAGCTTTACAGAGTCTTGGTATGCAAGAAAGGTCAAAAAAGCGCTGTGTCCCGACACAACCCCTCTTTCCGAACAACTGGCTGCGTTAAAAGATGTGACAACCCGGTCCAACAAAAAACAAGTGCTTTGCTGGCAATCCTCAAGCAAAAAAAGACTTTTTGCCCGGGCGCGCTTTGAAATCCGGGAAGAGGACTCAGCGCCAATGGTTAAAGTTTACGAGGTGGCTGTTGTGGATGTCGATCGGGGTGAGCGTACTTCCCAGGTGTTTTTTTCGGAGCTGTGGGCAACCGCCGCAAAAGTCGGCGTTGGGGTGGCAGTGCACGACGTTATTAACCCCGGTTTAAACCGAATGCTTCAAGAATGTGGGTTTGCTAAATGCCCATGGCGTCATAATTGGTTACCGACGTTTGAGCGCTGGCCTGACGGCGTTGCGTGTGCGCCCTACGTGGACATATTCGAGAGCTTGGGACTGAGCGACTACAGCTTTGCGTAACACGCAAAAAATAGTAAAACTTTACAAAGTGTTTCCACTGAGCCTCCGAGAGGCACCTCAGCGCCGGCGTCACAACTCTTCCACCATTGCACCATGTCCTTGCCGTTCGATGAACTTGTGGCGCGCCTGCGGCAGAACACTCCGCAGCACAGGATGAACGCAGTTCTTACCGCCTACTTGAAGCCGTGGAACGTGCGCTCTGCCGATGACGCGCGGCGGTGCCGGGCGTTGGTGGCAGCTGGGGCAGTTTTGACCCCTGACACCGTGTACGCGCTGGGAAACTGGGTGCAGGACACCTCCGAGCCGCTGCGCGCACTTGACGCATTGCTGTCGTGTGTTCCCTTAAACTACTTGTTTGGCTGGGAGCCGACGTGGCTGCGGGGTGCGTCAGCAGAGGTGCTGGCCGCTGCGCTGGCCAAGCTCAACGCGCTCAACACCGATCTGGCCGCGGTGGTGGGGTCAGAGGGCATTGTCAAAGCTCTTCACGCGTTCCTGGAGAACGACAAGCTGGACTGCTGCATTCTTCTGTTGGAGGGCGGCCAGGGCCGGTTGCCGTACGCGGACCACCAGACGGACGCGGTGGTGCACGGACTGCGCATCGCCATGGGGTTCCTGGACGACGGCGGCGGCTTGGAGGAGGAGGAGGGAGAGGGTGCTCAATCTCGCTTGCACTGGTTTCTGTGTGGTGCGGGGGACGAGCTCCGGCCCGAGCTGCAGTGCTTCATGCCCACGGCTCTGCTGCAACGCGTGGAGGTGGAGGACCCGGCTTTTGACGTGGACTACATGTCCCCGCTGGAGCTTGCCAGTAACTGGGCTTCACCTTGTGCGTTGCTTCGGAAGTTGCTGAAGGTGTGTTGGCCGTTTTGCGGCGATGCGTTGGTGCCGGTGTTGGAGCACCGACTTTCCGACGCTGAGGCGAACGAAGACGGCGAAGACATGGCTACGGCGCTGCGTGAGGTGCTTTCCGGGGGCGGGCTTGAGTAGTGTGTGCACAAAAATGTATTTGCATGTGAAGTATTTTCCGGAAAGGTGGAGGGGGGTATTGGTTACACGTTCACAACTCAAAGTTTTTCTACGCGCAAGCATGTGCAAGGGAAGTGGGCGTTTGGGAAAACGTCGCAAGCCGGGGTTTGGCGGAAAGCCTCTAGCGGTGTACGGCCACTACGAAGTCCGTGCGGCACCGGATGTGAAGCTTGAGTCGCAGGCGGTGGCACAGTCTTCCACTGATTTTAAAGCCTGTGAGTTGGTGCGGCAGCTGAAGTGCTGTCCGACTGAAATAGGCATGTTTGGGCCGCCTTCCGACCCATCGTCGAGGCCCCTGAGCCCCGTAAGGTTTTCGATTTTTGTAAACGGGTTCCGGTCTGCGGCAGTGGGGCATCTTGCGTTGCCTGCGTCGTGGGACGCGCTGGGTTGGTTGCGTGTGTTGGAGGAGTTACCCCAGGCCGGGCCGGCTTTCTTTCGGTCCATTCACACGGTGGTTGTGACGGGGGGCGGACTGCCAGCCAAGGGTGGCTGCGACTGGTTGGCTGCGGTGGCCATTGTGCGCATGTTTCCTCGAGCGGTGCGCGTGGTGGTGCAAGACGTGTTGTTTGGGTCGTGGGCGCTGCGGGCGTTGGTGTGGACACCGGTGGAGCCACAACCCCGGCGCGTGCTTGCTGCGTTGCCGTGGGTGTCCCTGGAGCTGACGAACTGCGGAATCACTAACGTGGACTTTTTGGTGTACGCAGGAGCGTACGGTATGCTGCCGAGGTTGTTTCAGTTGTGTTTGCGGCAGCAGTGCTTTGACACGGAAGTGGTGGCGAAGTTGGTGCGGGCAGCGTGCCCCGGTGGCGGGCTTGCCACTGTGGCGCAGTTGGTGGTGGAAGACTGTGTGGCTGCAGCGTCGCCGGTCACCGTGGAAAGGTGGTTTGCCACCCACGTGCGATTGAATGTGGTCAAGCCCACAATGAGTGGTTTGCAGAAGACCGGGTCGCTTGTGGCCGGGCCGTTGAAGATGCTTCAGCTGCGGGCGCTGGATTTGCGTTGCACTGAAGCGGTGAAGCGGCTTCTTGATGCAGTGCCGGCGCGGCTGCAGCTGCTTCACTTCCACGAAGTGGAACTCACAGAAGAAGGGCGTGCGCTGGTGGAGGCACACCAACGCCGTGTGTCGAGCATCAAAGTCATGTTTACGGCAGCAACCGAGTAGCGGACTGTATGCACGCTTTGGTGTTTGTGGTTTGGCTTTGCCTGTGTTTCCCTGTGCATGTTTGCACTGCTGTGTGTGGTGCTGGGTTTTCAAACCGTTGCGCTGTACGCCGCGATTAGACAGCCCGGAATTCAGCACACTTTTTTTTGGGTTGTTCCCAGACCCGTGGAATTGTGGGAGGTTGCGACAGTGGCGTTGTTGGCTGCAATTAGTAACGAGCTAACACCGATTGAGCGTCAAGTATCCAGTACCTTGTTTTGGATAGTGTGCATTCAAATGTGCATTGTGTGGACCGCGCGTCGTCAATGAAACCTACTCGACTACGGCCAGTGCAAGTGTCGCTTGCTCGCAGAGTCGTTGCACGGCGCCGTTGTCCTTAAACGCCTTCGCAATCTTGCGCACTTCACTTTGGACCACCTTCGAGTTCTCCAGCCTGGGAGCCGCACGCTGAACAATGCAAAGATAGTCTGTTGCGAGCTGCAGAGCTTGAATTGTGCGTTTTGGCACCGCTGTCAACGCGGGTAAGTACGTCAGAAGTCCGCGCGAGCCCACGCCCGCCACACACAATGCGGCCAGCGTTTCCCCGATCTGAACCTCTTTCGGAAATCCACCCAGCACCATCCACACCTCACCCACAACATCTTTGGGCTTTGTTGCGCCCATGTCGGTGAGCAGTTTCCAGCACCGCACAAAACGGTTAGCGACTTCCTTGTTGTGCAGGTGACCTTCCACGGCCGCGCGCACCACCGGGACCACACTGGAAAAATCAAACCTGCCGTAAGGCTGCAGCAGCACACGGTTCAGCACACCGACTGCGCCGCAGACCAGCACTTCGTGGTCTGCATTGACCTCCAGATGCCGCTTGGCTGTTTTAAACAAGTCCTTCCAGTCGGGCTGCAGCACGAGCCCCCCGGCCAGAACCTCCAAACACAGACCCTCCATGTCAACTTCCCCAGCGTACACGGCCAGTGTTCGACACACAACCCCCTCCAGTCCCGCTTCGCACTTAGCCTCAAAGGTGTCAACGCGTTGCTGCAGGCACCGCAGACAGGCTTGCGCAGTGTCGTGGAACGCCATGAAGCGTTCCAGCGCGCACGCAATGTCGGAAACGGGGCATGGCACCATCGCCACCTTCGACAGTTGGTGCACCAACCCAAACACGTAACCGGCTAAAGGTGCGCAGTCCGGAAATCGACGCGCGCTGTCCAGCGCCACAGGCAACGCTGCAGTCAACACCCCGTGGGCATCCTTTCCTCTGGCCGCAACCCGGAACACGTCCACACACGCCGTGGCAACCTGCTCGGTGGTGGCTTCAGCCAACAGCCTGGTAACGTCGCTGATTACCTGCGCCATCAAGGCGCTGCTTCCCGTAACTGCTGTTGCCGCAACGCTAGCAAAACTTTTTGCGGATTTGGGCGCAAGTCCGTGCGAGAAAGGCGCAACCACGCGATACAGCGGTTCCCGACCCCAGGCTTCCAGGTCGCTTTTGGCGCACAGCAGCTCCGCACAGCGCACCACGCGCAACGCCGCATTGTGTTGATTTTCGTCTGCGTCCGCGCGCGCAGTTGCGCTCGCAACACACTCCAAAATCCGCAACAGCGTCTTCGCGTGCGTTTTAGCGCAACTGCGACTGTACCTTAACACCCGCTTGCACACGCGCAACGCCAGCGTGACAAGCGCGGTGTCGCTGGGGTGTAGTCGCACCATCGCCGCAATGCCCGGGAACGTGCTCTGGTAGTTGTCAAATCCCCGGCAAATAGACGCCATGTCGAATACGTTCTCCAAAAACGTTTTGGCAAGATGGGTGTCTCCCGCGTGGCGAAGCATGAGGCTGCCCACAATCGGGGCGGCCACGCGTGGGTACTTATCCCCGACACACAGCATGAACCAAAACACCTCCTCGGCAAACCCGGAGTGGCCTTGAAATCGCTCGCACGCCTGCTCCAGCAAAGCCGCGTTTTCGGGGGACTTCAGCAGCCACGTGTCCGAGTTCGCCATCTTGCACAGCAACTTAATCATGGCACAGGCGGTGTCAGCGTCGACACCGGGCTGGACCAACGCCACCGGAAACGCTTTGCCCAAGTCCGCGCTGTGGCGCAGGTCAACGTCCACCAAGGTCGCGAGCTGCACCCAGGCTTGCAGCAGCCCGGGCCCGGTCTCGGGATCGCGCAGCCACACCGAACCCAATATTTTCACCATTTCAACAACGGCGCCATTTACCTCGGGGTACGGCAGCCCCGTGTGCAGCTTCAACACGCACTGAACGCTGGTCGGGCCCAGGTCCGGGTAGAGGACGGCCACGCGCTCAAGCCACCTCACAATCTCCGCGTGCTTTGGTACCAACGTGCCCGTTGCCACCGCGGCGTGCAGCACATTCACCGCGTCAGTTTGCGCGGAAAAGTCGGCAAGCAAGGGGTATGCCATCAGTGCGGGCACGGTTGTCAGCACCAACCGCAGTTCCAAGGGAAGCGGGGCGGGGAACTCGCACACGTCGGGCTGTGGCCTGCACGCCCGAATCGTGTCTCGGCACATGGGGCAGATGCTGCCGCGCGCGGCGATTTCCCTCACGCATCCGCGACAAAAGTTGTAGTGACCGCACGGTTGAAGTTGCAGCAGCGGCGCATCGGAAAGACAAAGCTGGCACCCAGAGACTGGGGTTGGCGAGCGAGCGCGCTTCATGGGTTTGTGTGGTGTGCTTGGGTGTGATCTAAAAGTAAATAATTAAAATAGTCATACATTTTGCGACAAATCCAAACACGTGCGTGTCTCAAATTTAACTGCACGGTTTTGTGGGTCCTTTGCACTCGCTTTCTTTTGGAAAACATACACATGTGCATTCAGTCAAAAAGGGGGGGGGGCTTTCCAATTTAGGTTCAACGTTTATGCAAACGCCGTGATATTTTTCAAGGTTTGGTCGGGAACAAAGAATTTTTGATACCTGGAGGATAGCAGTAAAAGTGCTTCACAGTGTCAATAGGTGGAGCTGGTGTTTGTGCAGGTGCCGACGCAAGATCCGGTCGAGGGTCAAGCACGGTATCTTCTTCGGTCGAGGTTTCTACAAAAGTATCTTTAACCCGTGCTTCAGTTATTGGCGTATTTTTAACTTTAATTGTCCCGCAGCAGTTGTAGCGTTCAAACGTAAACATTGAACTTGGCGCGGCCATGCCTGTGGAATGGTCGAATAATTGGGTGTGGAAAGGATGTGACTTTCTCTTAAAAACTTTCCACACAAATGCACCGAGGTTGGTGGTGCTTATTACTCACTAATTGTGAGTCCACACATGATTGCCCATACACCCTTTGTTTTCAAAGTGCTGTAATAAGAATCAAAATGATCGTGTTCATTGTGTATCTGTAACGCGTAAACCCGGAACGTTGGTTCCAAAACATGGAACTTAAACACTGTCTACACGCAAACCAGCCTTAGTTCAAACACACGCAATGTGGCACTTCACACCATTTTCACAACTAACATCACGGAGGTCGCATGTCGAGGAGCATCCAAATACACGGGGTCTCCAAGAACGCTGTCCCCCAGCACGCCCGCAGTCGCCACAAAGCTTGCGCTGTTGGGAAACCAGGCTTGCCTTAACCGTTGCTCGGCGCGGTGCTGAATCTCAGTTGCGGCATCGTACAGTGCGCGCGCCTGCTGCAGTGCTTCGGGAAAAGTGTCCGCTGTGTTGTAGTGCCTCACAAGATAGTTTTGAGCTACGGAGTTCATGGCGTACGGCCGCCAGACCTCGTGGTCGTGCTTCGGTACGTGAACTCCCGCGGTGGTGTTGGGCACGTCGGCGACCTCGGCCGCGAACTGCAGAAGTGCGTGCACCAGCTCCTCGCCCCTTTCTCGAAACTGAGCTTCGGTCACTGGGGGCATTCGCACGCCCGTTTCACCGGTTGGGTCCTTGTCAAACTGCGCGTAGTCAAAGCTGGAGGGGTGGTCGGGGTGACTGCCGTGGGCCATGGCTGCTGCCACCCACGCGGGCGCCACCGCGCGCACCGTGGACAGCAAACACGCGCCCCGCAGGGGCAGCGCCACCCGCACCGCCGCGTGCTCGTCGCCAGCGTGGAACAAAAAAATTACGGTGCAAACGGGAACTCGAGTCGCGGCCATGACGGTAGCTTAGGTTGTGCCCGGGCAGCACACGGCCTACACGGATATATTTATCATAAGGGGATCAATTACAACACAGCGCGCTTTTGGACTCCTTCCACCAGTTGCCGCAACTGCTCACAATCCGGGAATCGGGAAGTCAGCGTCTCAAGTGTTTTCACAGCGCTAGCTTTGTCTGACAGCGCGCTCCAAGTCGCCTTGACAACTTCAGCAAACAAAACAACATCCGTTTCTTCGATGTCTTCTGCGACAAGTTGAGTTTGCAGCTCCGGAACAAACTCCGCCACGTCACAAGCGTGCTCCGCAAATTTCTTGCAGTAAGACCAGCAGATCCTAACAAACCGTTGATCAAAATTTCGACACGGTGCAGCACTCGTCATAATTTCGGAAACGCCCTGCAGTGCCGTTTCCTTGCTCCACCACATGTAGTTTTCCAAAAACAAAAAATACCGTTCTTGAAACTCCGCAAAAGCAGTGTTGGTCTTAAACGCCTTGAAAATGGTTCGAAGCTGCACAAACAGCTCTGCGTTCCCGTGCATAAAATAGGACTCTGCCAACAAATCCAAAGCAAGCTTCACAACCTCAATGTCGTGCAAGACTTCCCTCAGAACCGCCAAAAGATGATCCAACCGAAACCCCAGGCCTTCCAATGTCAGCTCCACGTGTAAGTTCCAGACAATCTCGCAAAAATACAACGCAATCTTTTGGTGGCTGGGAAACCTCTGCTGTGTTTTAAACACTACACCAAGATGCGGTTTTACCGCCGCGCCGCCCCCGTCCTTGCAAGACACGTCGCACATCACCCCGACACACTTCTTCGCCACCTCCGCAGAGTCACACTTCAAACACGCCGCACTGACATGTGCCGCAATCACCTCCAAAGAAACCTTGCCGTGACCCAAAACGTTCTTTATGAGCGTCTTAAACCGCGCTGCAGAGGCAGAACACAGCGCGTGTGCGGCAAGATACACGCCCAGTTTGGGAAAATGGTCACTCGTCATGGCCGCAAACTCCTTCGGGTACGACACAATGCTCATAAACTGAAGCACTTCCTTAAAAGCATTACTCGTTTTCGGTGCCAAAAGCGCAACCAAAAGAACGCGGTTGACAAGCGCAACCGTTGTCTCGCTGAAGCCTCCTTTCGTGCGGTCAATAATGTACGAAAGTACCCGACACGCAAGCCCTGGCGTGAACTCGCTCAAACGGTTGGCTTCCGCGGCTTCCACAATCGTTGGTAACACACACACCAACGAGTCTGTAACGACACGTCGTCCCAGTTGAATGCTGAAAGTGTCCAACAAATAATCCACCACGGGTGCGCCAAAGACAAGCGACCGGCGCAACAATCCCTGGATTATTTTGGGAACCTTGGAAATGTCGGTGATCATAGCTCGTGCCGCCCACACAAACGCGGCTTCCAAAAACGGAACGCTGGTTTCAAACCGTTGACACGCAGTCGCCATGTGTCTCACGCGCACGGGGGTGAGCAGCGGACAAGTCTCGTTGACGTGCGAAAGCACCGTAAGTGCGTCCACCGCGGTTAACGCGTCAATTGGCGCGGTCGCAAGCGCCTCCACCAACCCGCCCACCACGTCTTCGAGTTTCTTGGGCGCCAAAGGAGCCACCGCCTTTAGCAGTTGCACACATGCCCGCACCATGACTTTTTGGCGCAACCAAGTGGGGGCAACAGCAATCGCCGCCTCGACCACAATCTCTTTAAGCGCCACAGGGCCCTCCAAGAACCGCAGCATGCACGCAGCGGCGGGCTCGCACACCTCTGGCCTGAACTTGTGGTACATCACGGCCGCGGCAAGCCAGCGCTGCAGCGCCCCCTGATCCGTCACCGTAACCCCGCCAAACACCGCGGTGTGCAAAGCTGTCACAGCAGTTACTTGCAAGTAAACATTAGTGAGTCCGGGAGAAGTGCGAAGACCCGTTGACAGGCCAACAACAAGCTGGAGCTCCGGAGCCAGCGGCGCGGGAAACACAACTTCCGCGGGCTGAGGCCTAAACGCGGCCACGTGTTCCCGGCACACGGGGCACTCGCCCTTTTGTTCAAGCACCCGAGGCACACACGACGCACACATGTCTGCGTGCCCGCACGGCTGCAACTGCAGAAGCTGGTCCACTGATAAAACACAGATGCTGCACTCCGCGGCGTCTCGTGCGCGCTTCATGGGACCGGGGCTGTAAAAAAAGTATTACATTAAAAGCAATGCCACTGTAAATGGTTGTTTGAGGTGATTGATATAGTGTTTGTTTGGATATGCGTGGCGTTCACACAGAGACGCATGCGCGCGTTGGTTGTTGTTGTTGTGTCGTTGCTGGCGACCAGCCACGCCTCTTGGGAGGCGTTGGGTAGGAGGCTGGCGCCGGGCCACGCCGCCGCGTTCGGGCCCGACTCCACCTGGAAGCCGGTGAGGCGACTGGATGACGCCGAGTGTGACCTCCCGTCGTTGCTGGCGGCGGCGGGGTACGCGGGTGCAAACTGCAGCACCGATACTGTGTCTCTGTCCAGCGAAGTGTCCAAAACCCTGACCCTGAACGGCACCACAACCGCGTTCAAGTCCCTGGGCATTGAGGTGCGGGTGTCCCCAGGCACACCTGGTACCTTGTTGTGCGGCTGCGCGGGCATAACTCAGGTGGTGGGTGCCGTGGAGCGCCCGCTGCTATTCTTGGTGCAGCGCCCCATTAAGATTTCCAAGCTGCAAACCGCGGCGTTTGTGCCGGCGTACCACCGCATGGTGCGGGTGAGTGTGATCTCCAAGTCCGAAACGCTGCCGCCGGTGGTGGCCGGGGCTCTGGGGGACTACTACGCCGCCATGGAGCGGTTGGCTGCCGAGCTTCTGGCCGGGCCTCCCGTGCCTGCGCGCCGTCGGCTGGCTGCTCACGTGGGTGCGGACGGCGTGTTGGCCACCAGCGCACCGCTGCACGAGGCCGTGGCTGCCAGACTGCTGTTGATGGTGGCGCCCACGGTGATTGCGGGTCGGGTGGCGACGTTTGTGGCCCAAGACGACTCTCCGCGGGCGGCGGCCCACCGCGCAGCGTCGGTGGCGGACTTGTGGAATCCCGACAGTGGGCTGTGGCCTGCTCACGTGCACCCCGCAGTGTTGTTGAAGGGCCGGGGCGCGAAACGAGGCCTTGCGGTGGACCCCGTGGCGCTGCCGTACGTGGACCCTGACACATATGCGGCTGCGGTGGACACGGTGGGGCCACACCCCGGGGTGGCCATGCTGCTGGCGTTGGCCCGGGTGATCAGTGTGCAGCTGCACGTGCGGCGAAGCGGGCGTGGACTGATGGCCGCTCCGGTGCCCATGTGCGGCACTGTGCCGTGCACCTTTGCGGACACGATGGGTGGACGGGGTGCCTGGGCCGGTTCTCGCCATCTGGCGGAGGAGGTTACGGCCGAGCTGACGGAACACCTGGGGCCTTGCCGCGGCGCGGCCTGCGCAACGCGTCAAGTGGGTTCGACTCGACGCCCCGCAGCTCGCAAGTTATTGTTGGGGGTGGCGGCGCTTGTGCTTGCGCTGGAACTCCAGGACCAGGTAATGGACCTCGAGGAGGACGCAGACCTCATTCGCACAGACCTGGACGCGGCCCTGAACGTAAGCATCGCGCAGGGCCAGTGGCTGCAGGACTTATCGAACACCAGCACCGCGACCATCGCCACGTTGGCGGCCCAGGACGACGAGTTGGGCCTGCTGACGGAGGACGCCCTGGACTTGAACTCGGACCTGATATCCACCAACCGCAACGTGTCTGCGGCCATGGACCGCAACGCGGCTCTGGCTGAGGCCATGGCTGCGTCCGAAGCTGCGGTGCAGGCCCGGTTCCTGGAGCTGCAGGGCACCATTGCGGACGAGGCTGCCACTGTTACGGCCATGCTGCAGCTTTCCAGTGAAACCGGCGAAGCGTCGCTGCGGGCGCTGGCGGATGTGGTGATTGTGGCCAACAACGCGGTGTTGGACGCCTTTGGCAACCGCACCGGGGACGTGGCGGTGGCGGTCACTGCGGTGGCCAACCAGGTGCGCATCATGAACCGTTTGCACCGTAACCTGTTGAACACCATTGAGGTGCTGCGCAGTCGACCGGGGCTGCACGCGGCGCTGTTTAGGGTGGTTTACAACGCACAGGAGGCGTTGGAGGTTGCGGGTTGGCGACCTTTTTGGACGGCGGCTGCGGCGGCGTCCTCCAACCGTCCCGACGACCCGCTGATGTGGGCGATGGGTGCGCCGCGGCGCGCCATGTGGCTGGACACCATTCGGGTGGTGACCACGGTGCGGGCAAGCGGTCTGAACGACTCCTACGCGGGGGTGCCACCCGGGTCCCGGGACGTGGCCCACGCCCGGTTTGTGACCGTGGAGGACACCCTCAGTTTGTGGTGCGACGCGGTGCAGCTGGTGACGGTGTTTGCCGCGTCGGGGCCCGCCACGTCCCCCGACGCGTTGTTTGACTTGTTGGGGTCTGTGCCGGACTGCGTGACGCCGTTCTCGGGCACCCAGGCCGAGTTTGAGGAGCAGTACCAGGGCGTGGGCGGCCAACGGTTCAACCCCGAGGGTCGGCCGCTGTGTACGTGCTGGGCCGTGGTGTCCCAGGCGCGGTGTCCGCGGGTGTTGCTGCAGCCGGCGTCGGTGTCGGTGAACCTCACTGGTGCTGGCTCTGTGCGGGTTCCGCGCCTCACCGTCAGCGGCATTGCGGGGCTGGAACAAGCCAACGGCGCGCGCATCGCGTCGCCGTGTGCAATTGACACACGTCCGGATGGCAGCTTTGCAAATACCCTGACCACGACTGGGCCGGTGATTTTGAAAACACGAGCAGCCGTCACTGTGTGGCTGGAAAATGCCACTTGTGCTGCTGTCACATTGCCGTCACCACAGGTGGTTAGGCGTATGCAGCAAGTTGATTCGCTGTCAAGCAGCAGTAGCAGCAGCGAAGCGGTTCCTTCCGCTGATCCTGCACCACTGGCAAGCGGCAGCAGCAGCAGCAGCAGCAGCAGCAGCAGCAGCGGCAGCGGCAGCGGCAGCAGCAGCAGCGATGCGAGTGCTTCTGGTGCAAACACCGGGTCATCTTCAAGCAGCGACACTGGGTTGCCATCGGAGCCACCCGAGGAGATGGTGGATGTGGAAGTAATACCTTCGTTTGGGGCGCGGCGCGGTGTTCCGCCCGGGGGCGCGGACGCGTACGTGTACTCGGTGCGGTACTCGGTGCCGTTGATTGAAAACGGGAGTTTGGTGGGGGATGCGGTCGCGGTGCCTGCCAACGGCGTGGGCCTGGGTGTGAACCCGCGCAGGGGCTGGGGCGTGGCCGGAACTGTGGGTGGCGTGAGTGTGGGTGGCACCTGCAGCGGCGACCCCGGGGACGTGACGTACCTTACCCAGTCCACGGTGGCCAGCACCGTGGTGAACTTGCTGTGGCGAGGATGGGAAGCGGCACGCAGCCGCTTGGGCCCCGTTCGCAAAGGCCTGTTCGGGACCATGACCTCCAACGCGGGCCTGTCCAAGTTTGGAGACACCCTATTCAACGCCGACAGTGTGTCTGAAAGCGTCGTGCTGAACGCGGCGTGGGTAGCGATACAGGACGGCCGTCCTGCAGACGGCTCCGGGTCGCCGACCATTCCCTGGGTGCCGCTGCAGGTGGTGGAAGCCGAGGCGGTGCACACCCGGGTAACCGTGTACATGCCGCCGGTGCCGGCTAGCGCCCCCGGCGCCACAGACGGTTTGCCGGCGTACACGTTCACCACTGACGCGGTTGACAGCACAGAGCCCATGGCGACGGCGCTGCCTCCGCGGTGGGTGCTGGCCGGGGATGTGGTGAACTGCATGCGCCAAGCGTGTGAGGTGCCGGCGGTCGGCACGGCGTACGGCACCGGGCCCGGTCCAAGAGTGCCCCACCTGTACAACTTACGGCAGGAAGACGTGTCCCTGGCGCCAGACCCCGCGCTGCGGGCGAATCGTGTGGGCTACCTAGCCAATTTCAACGTCACGAAAGTGAACGGGCAGTACCTGGCCCAGGCCTCGGGAATGACACTGGACGAGTGGCTGGCCCAAGCCCCGGCGGGCAGCGTGTGGGACTCCGCCTTAGACGGTGGCTCCATCGCGTTTGCGCGGAGGGAGTTGGTGTTCCTGAACGGCACCGGGGTCACCGCCAGCGACGCGGCGTGTGTTGGCAGCACCGCGGTGTCCGAGGGTGGTGTGTGCCTCACGCTGCGGCACTTTGGCACCGTGGTGCCGTCGTTGGCCGGCGCTGACTCACACCTGCAGGGCACCCCTGCGGCGGTGTGTGGCAACACAGACCAGTACTGCTGGACGGCCCGCGCCGCGACCCTGCGGGCGGTCGTGGACGTGCCGGCTGGCGTGTACACCACTCGGCTGTCGGTGGCGTGCCCCGTGGTGGATGGCGGGTTGACGGGTCTGGGACTGGGCGGCGTAACGGTGCGGGCGCCGGTGGGCGGCGCGGGCGTGTGGCAGTACCGATTTCTGTGCGGCGGTGCGTCGGAGGACGAGCTGGCCACCGGCGGCCAGGAACTGGAAGACAGCTTGGGCGCGTGCGCGGCCGCAACCCGGGTCAGCGACGACGTGCCGTTTTGGGTGAACGGGCCGCCGCTGGACCCGGGCGCGTTCACGGTGCGGGAACTAAACTCCGCGGTGTCAAACTGGACCATGGAGGTCCGCATCCCCAGTCCCGCAAACGGGCTGTGGGCGCTGTGCCGAACTGTGGGTCTAAACGTGATTACACCCACGCGGGTGGCCACCTTTGGTGCCACGTCCGTGGTATTTTCACCGGAGATTGTTGACGACGGCACCACCCAGGCCCTGAACGCCACCCAAGACGCTTTGCGGCAGTCCATGGAGGCACTGGGGGCGTCCATGCTGGAGCTGCGGTTGCGGCAGGACGCGCTGGCAGCTGCGAGCGGCACCGGGCAGTTGTTTAACGGGGTGCTGGCAAACATGACACAAGCCACGCTAACGCAGCTGGGCAACGACAACGCGACCTTGGCTGCATTTTTTAACAGGAGCGCAACAGCCGACAACGCCGCGGCCGCGCGCGCAAACGTGTCCATAGACGTTTTTAACACCATTGCGCAGCAAGCTGCGGCCAACGCGTCGGCGTTTCAAGCTGCTGCGGTGGCGTCGACTGCTGAGCTGCAGCGCGTGTCTGCCGCTGTGACGGCGGCGGAAGACCGAACGGACGCCGCTTGGGCTGCGGCAAACGCAACGCTGGATGTGTTGGCTGCCGACGCCAACGCGTCCGCGATGGCGGTGGCGGCGCTAACCGTCGACACCGAACGCTTGAACAATTTTACCTTTTCTAGCTACAATTTTTTCGGGGACGCGCTGCACGAAGTGGGCAAGATAGCGGAGGAAGCACTGTCTGAAGGCAGGAAGCTGTTTGGCAGTTTGTTGGATGGACTCGGGCTGGGCTGGGTGTGGTACATGCTGAAGATGGGTCTTATGGTTGTCATTGCGTACGCCATAATCATGGCCATGCAGCGCATTGCGTTGTTTTTTGGGTTGTCGGCTATTGAGACCGCGATTAGGGATCGGGTGGCGGCCGCGCAAAGCGTGCCGGGGTTACAAGCTGTGTAGAAATGCAAGTACATTCCTGTGTGTTACACTTCAGACACTTGGATGGGGGTGGCGGGGGTAGCGGCAACAGCCTCGGGCACGCGCTTGACACGTTTGGTTGGACGGCGGGCCTTTTCTTTGACGGCGCCCTCGGTAAAACACTTGCTTGGCGGGAACAAACGCTGGGCTTGCTCCTTTGCGTCCGTGACTTCTTCAGCCACCAGTCTGAAGGACAAACGCTCCCCGACCAACTTGGCAAACACTGACACGGGCACAGCCAGCTGTGCGTACACCGTCCATTCCTTTTCCGCAGTTTGCACCGGCATGGACGCTGCCGTCAAACAGTTTTTGCCGGCCACATTGCACGCAATGGCGTAAAACGCGACAGGGCTGACGTGAAACTGCAATTTGCAGAAATGAAGGTCGCGAGGCGCACCCCGCAACGACGCCCGCGTGTGTTTGGGGGATTTGTGCTCCGGCTCAAAGTCCGAGTCAGAGCACGCTTCGTCTGAAACCTCGCTGCCCTGACTTGGCGACGTGGGCGGTGCTGCAAACCCGGTGTCGGGCACGGACACCTGCTCAGTTTCGGGCTCGGTGGCGGGTTTGGGGGACGCGGGTGGTGTAGCAACCCCGGTGTCGGGAACCGGCAACTTCTCGGAGTCTTCCACTGGATCCATGGTTACGATTCGTGTTGTGTCCGCGACGCAACGGCGAGGTTGTGGTCATACGTTTTAAAAAGGGGAAAAAGAGAAAGGGCAGGGGGAGGGTGACTACACCCACGCGGAAAGTCCCGGCACCACCTCCAGCTCCAGCGCGCAACCGGTGGTGTTTGATATCGCCGCGGTGATCGGTTTTTTGACCTTTAAAAAGACTGCCCATGCACTCGGGCCGCAAACTGGCGGTTTGACGGGGTTTTGCGGACGCACACGCCGCAGGCGCAGCTCAGGGAATTCCGGCATGAGCCACGGGTAAGGTTACCTACAAATGTGGTATGGCCGTTGGTTTTTGCTGTGCGTGCGACACAGCACGCGTTGCATGGGCAATCGAGCTGCAAAAGCCGCGCCCGTGCGGGTGCCGGAGCTTGCGCCCGTGCGGACCCCAATGGGGTTCAAACCCGAGCCACAGCCCGGCGTTGCTGTGACGCCCATAAACGGGGCCCCGTTTGTGTCCACACCATCCCGCGGACAATGGCGCGTTGGGAAGCCCGTTGTGCCCACGGTCAAAACCGAAGTGGAGTTGCTGCTTGACCGACTGAACAACCAAGTAGACAGTATGCATCAAGAAGTCCAAAAACTTACGGCGGAAAAGCAGGCAAAGCTCACCGCGGTGGCTGAGCTTAGGTTAAAACGCGCTTCCAAAGCACAGGAAACCCCGCTAATGCAAAGAGCGGGGTTTCTTGGAAAACGAATCGCGCTACTTGAAAAGCAAATTGCACAAAAAACTATCAACATAAACGCACTGATGCAGCAAGACGCCAGCACCTCCATGCTTAAAGAAAGCGTGGCTGCCGTGCAAGCCATGCAGGTCGGCGCAGCAGAAGTTAAAAACATCATGTCGGACCCCACAGCACTGGCAAAAGCAATGGAAGACGTGTCGGACGTTATGCAGGACGCAAAGGACGTCACCGAAGACATTTCCAGCATGATGGAAGGAATCGGCGGCGCAACTACGGACACAACCGAAGAAGACGAAAAACTCATTGCGGAAATGGTTGCGGCATCTTCGTTTGTGGAGTTTCCGGCGGTACCAAGGGGGGCTTCAGACGTTTCCGCGGAAATTCCCCCCGTGCACGAGCCTTTAAGAGTTCCCGTAGGTGCGCCTGCCGGGGCATCTGCCGGGGCATCTGCCGGGGCATCTGCCGGGGCATCTGCCGGAACACCCTTTGAAAGCACCCGTGAAAGTGAAGCCCCTGCAAGGGCGCAAGCTGGCGCAGGCAGCGCCTCGGTGCCAAAAAGTAGTGCTGCAAGGGGGGTAACTGTCATCGAATGGTAATGCATTTCAAAGGGAAAAAAGGCGCGCGCGATTGCTACACAACAGCTCAAACTCGTCTTTCACGGGCAACTTGTCCGCGGTTTGGCCGTGGTGACAGTACACAGTAGGGCCCAACAGTTGCCGAAGCCCGAAGCCGTCGTCCGTAGGATTCTTGCACATGAACAATAGCCAGTGCCCAAAACAGTCGCCTGGGGTTCTGTTTTGCGCAATGCGCAAGGACATGACCACCTTCTTTCCGGCATCTGACTCCGCCAGCCACTGCCCAAGCACTTTGTTGGGCAGCGCAATCTTGTACAGCCGAAGCAGTACCGCGGCCTCGCGCAGCGCATCCACCCTGTCCCCTGCAGAGTCGGCTTTGCCAACGTTGGCAAGGCAGTGCAGCACCGCGCGTCGCTGAAACGAGTCGGGCTCCTTGATCGCGGCCATGCCAAGACTTGGCTCCACAAGGTTCTTCACGCACCACTGCCGCAATTCAGTTTGAACAGTGCCCTTGCGAGCGTGCATGGACAGCATACTCGTGTCCAGTCTTGCGTACTTGAACACGGGCCAGTGGGGAAGCGGTTCCCCGGTCAGCGGATCCCGCGTCAAGTCCGTGCCCACCAGGGCCGCGAACTCGTACACGCTTCCCACCTCAGTGCACGCTGGCACTTCAATGAGCTCTTGGGTGATGGGGCACGTGTGCCGCGCTGGTCCAACCACTTCCTCAGACATGGTGTCGGTGGGTTGTGACAGGGTGTGTGCAACGTGTCCATCAAACTAATTGGAAACACTTATACATTTACATAGCCGTTTTTCCAAGCGCCGTGGCAAACTCGATACACACACCTCGCAGTGGCTCCGAATGTGTGCAAAGCTTTGCTAGCGCATCTTGTGCCTTGGTTAGGCAAAATGCAAAGACTTCCTCAAAAACGAGGGACGGGGAAGCCACCGGCTGCTGGAATGGCCCGACACTGAGCACGTACTTTGCGAACGCGAGGGGAAGGAACAGGGTGGGGATTCCAGTTCCAACGTGGGTGAAGGGCACGTTCAACACGCTCCACGGGCGCACGGGCAGCTTCCCTCGGTCAATGATGCTCTGAAACTCCCTCCACTCTTTTTGGTGGGGGGTGTGCACAGGCGTGGGGAGGGTAACCGGATGTGCGCCGTGTGCGAGTCCCAGCTGCAGTGCAAGCACAACCAGCCGCAGCGTTGCCAAGTCCAGCAAGTGGTGCCGAGTTTGTGCGGGGTGGCCTTTTAGGGAACACACGGCTTCCGCGGTGAAGCGGGCGCGCGTCCACAGCTTTTCTGCCTCGATGCAAACCGGGGGACCCGCCAGACCCAGGTTTCCAAGCGGCAGCTGGCGTCGTGGTGCCAGGGTTCCCGACCGAGCCACGGTGCGAGCTTCCCCAAACAACAACGCCTGCGTGTGTACCCCGGCTGCGACCAACATGCTGCACAGTGCTTGAGTAGTGGCGCCTCCGACGTCCTCGTGGTCAACTTCCGGGTTGAAAGCCTTGGTGGAGCACGTCGCGCCCGACCAGGGGTGTATTGGCGGGGTTGTGAGCCACCGGTCCATGGCCCAAGTGGCGGGGAACGTGTCGGCGGCGCTTCCGCGCATGCACACCACCCCAAACACGGGCGTGTCCGTGGCTAGCCACGCGGCGGGCCCCGCGGCGGGTGCACGAGTGGGCACCACCACGTGAAACCCCGCGCCGACGGTGACCACCAGTGACTCTTCCCAATAGGGCATGCCGCCGTGAGCGACGGTTGCCCGTCCCGCGTCCAGGATTACTCCATTGGTGACCACACGTGTCGCGCCTACGGTGGCAGTGATAACTAGGCCCTGGGCCGGCACCACCACTGCCACCGCGACGTACTCTACGCCGTGCAAGAACGCGACCCGGGCAAGTGCCCTCAGGGCAGGTGCAAGCACGCTTACGTCAACGCTTTCGTCGCAGTGGGTGTGCAACACACGCAGTGCAGTTTCCCACACAGCGTCAAGGGCAGTGTCTAGGACGGCGCCAGCTTCAGAGTCAGCTTCGTGTTTTTTTGCACCGATTGCAACCCCTAAACTTGGCCCGGGTGCCCCGGTGGCGTACGCACGTTGCTCCCATTTGCAGCGCTGTAGCAGTTTGTCGGTGTGGTTTGTTCCAACACACACAGTGGCACCGCTCAGCCACGACACCGAGGTCTTGGCGTGGATGCTGCCACGCAGGCGACACCCGGCCAACACGCTGTCCAACACCCCTAAACGCGTGAGGTGATTAACTCTTGCCAGCAACGCGACCATCGTGGGGCGGTCCCGGTGGGCAACATCCGTTTGCAGGCGCGCAAACCGCAAGCCGCACAGAAAGGAGTCCACCACAAAACGGTCTGGGGGAGTGTGGAACGCCCGCGGAGTTTTGCTGTGCCACGCCGGTACGCATTCGTGGGTAATGCCGTCTCCAGCTGCAAACGCGGCCAGCGCCATGAACGCGCCCGTGTAGCTGGCTGTAACTCGCCCGGGCTGCGTTTGTTCCCGCACAAAGTTTGTGAGTTTAGTGAGCACTTTTTTTTTACGCGTGGCGGCTTCGCTGGTCCCATTTAGAGCAATGGCGAGGACACTTTCCATTTCGTGGTCAAAGGACACGAATGTGCACTGTTCCGAAAAGTCCTTCAACACGGAATACGGAAGCATCAACGCAGTGACGCCCAGCGCGGAAAATACACCGTCCAAGTACTTGAGGACGCAACTTTTTTTGAGTGGCGTGTTTACGGGAAACTCGCTTTTGAGCTCTGCTTTTGCGTGGCAAACGGAGATTGTAAAATGCACAACGCTGGTTCCGTCTTCTGTCAACAGTTTTGCCGAAAAACTTGCGGCGGTGGGACCCATAAGCAGAACCGCCGCTACGGGCTCGGAGTGTCGTTTCCAATACGTTTCAACAGCAAACCAAGTTGCCGCGGCAAGTACACTGGTAAATGTTTTTACCGGGGATGTGTACACGTTTTGCGCCAGTCTTTCAAATGCTGCTTGGTCTGCGTCGTCCGAATCTCCCGAACGAAAAGACGACCCCGAACTGTAACTTACCACCCCTGGGTTTGAAGCTTGTGCGGGCTCAGAGGAAGGCAAAGGCTGGGGCGGAAGCGCAGACGAAGACGGGTCGGAATCGGAATCGGAATCGGAATTAGAATCGGAACCGGAACCGGAACCGGAACCGGAACCGGAATCGGAATCGGAATCGGAATTGGAATTGGAATCGGAATTGGAATTGGAATTAGAATCGGAACCGGAACCGGAACCGGAACCGGAACTTGAATCCGTCAATCCCTCTTCGACGACTGGCAGTGCTTTAGATTCACCGGGGGGTTTGATAAACGTGTTTTTTGCTTTTACCGCAAAAAAGGAAACAGCCTTTTGGCGGGGGTTAAGCACAACAAGTGGGGTTTTAAACGCGGCAGCGGTCGCTACAACCGCGACCTCCAAGCCGTGCTCTGTTCCGATCCTCATGGGAAAATGAGACCCTCCGGCCGTCACAACAAAGTTTAACAAAAGCGTGTGTGCGATATTTAAAAGCTCCAGAGTAAAGGGCTTGTTCACAGCTCTTGCCAAAGCCCATGCAACGTCTCGCAGTGGGCACTCCGGAAGCGCTTCTTTGCAGCATTTTGCCGCAAGCTGTGCGTTGTGCACAACGACGTCGTTCCAAGCGTGTAGGTTTTCCCATAAATTATTTTTACACGGGGTGTTGGACACAACTTCGGCTTCCGTGTCTGTACGCACAAGAAAATGTGTACAAACACCAAGATTGATCATTGTTCGTGTTTTTGCAATGTCCAACGTATCCAGTTCTTCTTTGTCGGAGACTTCCACCCCACGTTGAAACGCGCAAATGTCAAACGCAAGCTTCACTGCGCGGGCCTCAAATTCGCCCGCGTCGTCGTCTTCAAATGCCCAGTTTACAGCGCTGGGCCCAAACACACACAAGTACGCCATCCGGTCTTCAATAAACAGTGTTGCCTTAACCGTGTCTTGCGACCCAAAGTCGATCTTTACGGTGCCACCCGCGACGGGAATGCAATCCGCAACTTCTTTTGTGTCTGTTTTCGGGTCAAAAAGGGCTTTAGGGGGGCCTGAAAACCTTGAGCGCCCGACGCAGTGCTCCGGGACGTCTGGAACGCTTTTGAACCCAGACATGTTACAAAACACAACTTCGGTTTGGGGTGTGGGTCTGACCACATCCACTGGTCCAAGCGATGTCGCTAATGACATGTTTGGCAGGCCCCTGTTACGTATTTGCGGGTTTGTGTGCACAATTCCATACACATGTTGGTACATTTCAACGCAACAACTTCCAGGCAAAAGTGCTACCACAGTCCGTAGCGGTGTCCACAACAAAGTCGTGCACATCCATTGACCGTATGTCTGGCTCTCCGTTCGCGACAAACTTTATGTCACGTACATCAATCACAACCGTTTGCACCGTGTCGTCAAACCCTTCTATCCTGAATTTAGTTGAAATGGTCAAGTGTGATACCTTGAGTTCGGGTTTTCGGTCAATAATGGTCGGTGTTACTTCATTTAAAACGTCCACTTTAGAGGTTAACAGCACCTCGTGGCCAATTGTGTGTTGAAGGCACCTTGATGCTAAATTTTCCAAGAACGAACCCACAAGTAAAAACCACGCAGTTTTTTCTGATGGTACATCTCTAGGAACCATGTCTTCGCTGTTAAATCTGTACTTTAGCTCTTTGGGTTCTTTTGCACTCGGAAGTGTGATATCACACTTAAAAATGGCGTCAAAGTTGACTTTTGACGCTTGGTTGCAAATCGTGGACGGCATGCCGGTTGTGCAGTCAGACATGGTGTTTGCCGCGGTTTCTGTGGCCGGGAAAACGCCCTTTAGCTCCTCAAGCACCTCTTCGATTTTTTCAACGCGACTGGCCAGCTGCCCAAACAGCATGCCGCGCTTGCTGGTGTCCATGGGCCACTAGTTTTCGCCACTCCCCAACCACGTTTACAATGATATACACGATGGCTGGACCTACGGAGTGTCGACGTCCGACCCGGTGTCCGAGTCGTCGCCGCGGAACACAGTGGCGGGGGGTGGGCCTTCCACCCGCACACGCACCCGCACCACAAACACGCTGCGGGTAGTCCCCAGAGACGGCCGGGTCAAGTCGGTCAACACCAACGTAACGGGCCGTCCGGTGGCCACCTCCACGCCGGGCAGCTCCCGATACAGCACCCCCTGTACAGCCCCGGTGCCCACCACCTGACCGGGCCGAACCTCGGGCACCGGCACTGCCCCAGCCAGCAGCCGTGCCAGGGACGGCAGGTCCCTGCCCCTTGGGCCCATGCGACGGTACACCGACGCCAGTGTGCCGCGCTGGCGCTTGGTGCGCGGCACAAATCCCAAGGCACTGCCGGTCACGGGGTTCACTTCCCCCAGTGCCACAGGGCCCACAAAGGCCAAGTACCGCACAGCTGGCGCGGGCAGACCACGCGGTCGGTGCACGGACATGCAGAACGCGTCGCAATTAAGTGGTGTGTGGCCCCGGAACCGCTATACCACCCGGGCCCGCGGACGCGGAAGCAGGCAGCACCCGCGGTGTGCGGCACACCCTGCTATGGGCAACATCAACTTTGTGCGCATGACGGCGCCGTACGTCGTCACGTGCGGACTGAAGGTGGCAGTGGCTTTACTATTCAACCAATACCTGCCCCCGGAGCTGCAGCACCGGGACCTGCGGGCGTTCCTCACCAGCGACACCCTGGCTCAGGGCCTGGCCCAAACCATGTTCTGGGTGGGCATCCTGGGCTTGACCCACGCCGCCACCATGGCCTCCGCCATTGCTGTAAACCTGCGCACGCTGGCGGACATGACCACCCTGAACAAGCCCCGCCCGTACACAACAAACACCGACGCGGCAGAGGACTCCGGCAGCGAACCCGAGCCCACGGAACGCCTGACTAAAGCCGGGCGCCGCGGTTATGTCGCCACCGCCACCACCCCCAGTGCCGGCGCTGCCAGTAGTGGCTGCGCACGGGGCGTAAACATTTTAGTGGAGGAACTGCTGCACGGCGAGCCGTTGCACCCCGGCCTGTACGTGATTTCCCTGGGAAGCACCAGCGCCCTGCCCGCTGCCATTCACCGAGCCATGGTTACCAACTCCAACACCCGAGACCGTCTTGTGGCGGTAAACCAGCTGTTGCTGGACGCCCGCGGCCGCGTTAAGCTGAAAGACAGCGGGTTCACCCTGCGGGACTGGGACTCCGCGGCCGCAAAGCTGTTGTCCGCCATGTTCAGCCACGCCCAACTGAAGCTGGACAACATCATGGTCATGGTGGCCAACGTGACCTTCACGTTCCTGCCGCTGTACGTGGCCAACACGGTGGGGGTGTGGGGCGTAGCGCCGCTAATTATCGTGGCCCACGTGCTGTACCTGCCCCTGGTGGCATCCCGGGTGCTGGCCTTCAGTCCCGTGTACTGCCTGGAGCACGACGCCACCGCAGACACCCTGCTGGACACCGACCCCATCATCCGCATTTTCCAAATACGATGGCGAAACACCCTTACGTTTGGGGAAAACATGTTGCCGTGTTGGCCACGCAGCGCCACCGCGGCAAACAGCGTGTAGCAAGTTCTGCCCGTAATGCGGTTTTGTGTATGAGTTTGCACGGCAACCGCAATGTAATTGCACAACCCAAAGACATGTCGGGTCGCCCGGAGCGGTTTCCGGGGCTGGGCATCCACGCGGTGTTGGCTGCGTGGTGTCCCGCGCTGGCGGTTCGCGGGCGGGGCGACGTCCGGGGCACACACACCTCTTCCAAAGCGGCCGGGCTGCGGATTCACGACCTCGCGCTGGGCGAAGCAGAACCCGGATTGAGACCTAGCGCAGCAAGCGCCAGCGCACACGCGGTGCGCGAAGCTCTGGCCGCGCACGGACTTACGGTGGTTGCGCGGGAAGTGGCGGTGCAAAGCCCGGACAGAAGCGTGTCCACAACCATCGACGCGGTGCTGCAGGAGGGAGCTCACGCGGGCACCACCCTTGGGTTAGTGTGCGAGCTGAAAACGGGGGGTGGCGGCACCGGCCGCCGTGCGGCCGCGTTTGTGAGCCCACTGGGCCCCGGTCTACCAGCAACCCCCCTTGGGTTTGCCACCGCGCAAGCCGCGGCAGGGCTTTTTATGGCAATGCACGGCACCGCGGCGCCGCTGCCCGGCCTGGGGCCCTGGACGGCGGTGGGGTGTGTGGTGGTCACGGTTACAGGCACGCCCCCGGTTGTAACTCTGCGTAGGGACGGCGAGGGTGTGTTGGCCTCCCCGGACCCCGCACTCATGTGTGTGCTTGGAAGAGGGGTGGTCGCAGGCCGCGGCGGCGCTCCCGGACAACTCAGTGCAGACTGGACGCAGGCCCGGACCGGGCTACGCGCGCTTGCTTTTGTATCGAAAAACACCAAAAAACGTGCTTGCGAGTCCCGCAGCCGCGCCCCTCTCAAAAAGAAACCCACGCCATGTACTTAAACATAAAAGAGCCCAACCTAAGTCCGAGAACTCTTAATTCCGCACCAATGGCCAAGTTCAAAACGCAAAACTTGGGTGACTCATTTGTGCTGCAAAACAGCAAAGAGACTGCAAACCTGTTGATTCAATGCCCCGGCGTTTTGGCATCCGCTTTGCCTAAAATCCGTACAAGTGTTCAACCAGAGTGCACCCTTCTTAAATTTGATTTTTCATTTCAAAACGCCGACGAAATTACACTGACAAGAGCAGAAGAAGACATGTTTGAAGGACAAAACATATCTGCTTTCGCTATGTTGTACATGCGTAAAAAGGATCAACTGTCTGTAATCACAGAAACTGTTGACATTGAACTTGGAGGCTTGGAAGAATCCGACGTCATGGTGTTGTTTGCCCTGACGCGGGCCAAGCCAACCCTAATGAAGCGTGTGACTCAAAAAGCCGAAGAAGCCAAAGGAGCCGAAGGGGCCGAAGGGGCCGAAGAGGTCGAAGGAGCCGAAGAAGCCGAAGGGGTCAAAGGGACCAAAAGGGTCGAAAAGCCAGAAGAGCAGAAAGGCGACGATTTGAACTAGTGTGTGTGCACTCCGTAATTCATTTCGGGTCAGATTTGCACACCCCGGGTGCACCCCGGGAAAGATCAAACGCGTTTTGCGCACAAGCAGCCCACATGCCAGACAGCACTAAGTCGTTTACGTGGGCCAGGGCTCGGGGCTGGGCCGGGTGCACAAGGTCCCCCGAACACTTTACGGCTTTCCACCGGTGGTGGGTAACCGTAATCTGGGTCCCGTCTGCCGCACGGGGGCAGTTGTGCATGATTTCGTCCACGGTGTGCGTTTCGCTGGTTTCGTCTTCAGTGCAGTGCATGTTTGCCACCGCCAAAAACTGGGTTTTCAGAAGCCTGGGGGACGTGAGGTTGCTAACCAGCAAAATGCCAATGTCAAACCAGGGCGCGTGCCCAGACTTGGCCGCGGCGCTGGCCGCCTCCAACTGTTCCTGCAGCGAGTACTGCCACTTGGGCAGGTGGGGAACTTTGTAGCGTGAAAGTGATGAAAAAAACGCCGACCACGCGCCCTCCTGGGGCTCAAACTTCAGAACCACCAACGGCACTTGCGTACCAAAGTGCGCCCCCGCGGCACAGTGCGAGCTCCACTCCAGAGTGGCCAGGGTGAGTTTCAGCAGCACGTCCCCCAGCGCGTAGGCAATGGTGGTGGCCACCGCACCCTCAGGGCCGTTAAACACCTTGCCCGCGGCAAGGGACCAAGAGGTGACGTCCCCCGTGGGGCCCACGGGCATCCCCGACGTCAACGCCTCTGTGGGCGAAGGAAACACCACCATTGTGGTGCTGCCGATGTGCCCCAGACGCACCACCAAAAACACAATCAGCGACACCATGAACGCCGCAGGGATGTTCAGCTCGTACCGGGAGCTGATGGTTTGACAGTCCGATTCCGCTGCCACCAGCACCTTTAAGTTTTTGAACACCTTGAACATTTCAAGCCACGCTGCACGCCACCGCAGCGTACAGCGACCCGCCCCACATACACTGCACTGCACTGCACTGCACCGCAGCCGTTCACGTGTCTGTCGTGGCTATCAGACCACACCACGCCTGCGTGATTTCCCTGGCTTGTTCGACCTTTGTGGTGTGCACTGCAAGCACCGCAGCGGCGTTGCGCAGGGCCTGGGTGTGGGCGGCGTACAGGGCTTGCAGCGCGCCCACGGTGTTGTGCAGCCAAAAAGCCTGTGCCATGGAGGGACACACGGTGTGCAGTGCCAGTGACACCAGCCCGGCCCGGGCGCGGGGGCCCAGCAGGCGACGCAGTCGGCCTACGCCCAGCACATGGGACGCCGGCGCACAGGGCGCGTGTTCCCACGCCGCGGTGCGGGCCCCAAGCTGCAGCAGCACTTCCGGGGGCACGTGCCCCACGCCGGCATTGAGTTTTAGACCCAGCACCGCGGCCATGGTGTTGGTAAGGGTCTCCGCGGCGGCGGCAATGGCGCGGCTGTGCAACCAGTGCGCGGTGTGGGGGTCGTCAAATCCCGGAGTGGTTGCCGCGGTTGTCGGCAGGCCGATGCCCGACACCGCTCCCGGCCAGGGCCCGGCCAGCGCAAACCTTGCGGCTGCGGCTTCCATGTCCGCAGCAGGCACCACGGGCGCGTCCTGGGAACGGAACACCGACGCGGCTGTGGCGGGCCCAGCGGCGGCAAACACCCAATCGTCTTCCTCAGAGTCGCTGGCCTCGCCGTTGTCTGAGACCCAACCCCCGTCCGCGTCCACGTCCACGTCCACGTCCATGGCAATAAGGTGGCGTGGCTCAAGACTTGCACTGCCCGCACACCGGCTTGCTTGAAAAATGTATATGTAGGGAAAGGCGGGCTGTCAATGGTGTGCCATACCGTTGTCATGCAGTTTGCGGCGATTAGGCAAGGCACCATTGTGCACACCAAGGCGAAGCCGGCAAATGCCGAGAACTGGCCCACCGCCAAATCCCTGCGCGCCATCGTGGCCATGTTTGTGCCCGGCAAACTACCGGTGTTTGACGGCCACAACAGGGCCAAACCCATCGGGCTGGTGCTTAAACTGTACATCGATAGCAGCGGCGAGGGCCTGGTGGCGGTCCTGGGCCTAACCTCCGCCGGCGCACAAGTAGCAAAACGCCACAAGTGGTTGTCTCCGCAGATGCTGGTGCACGCACCAACGCCAACAAATCCCAACCCCCTGTGTGACATGTACGAGGTGTCCATCGTGGAAGAACCCGGCACAAACTTCACCGCCCACAGCGAAGTGGTGGGTGTGCTGGATAACGTCCACCTTGTCACCGCAAGCGCTTCGGGGGTTGAGTCTGCGCACGTTGGCGTTCCGACCCCAGGCGATGCCACGCTGTGGACGTTTTGTTCCAGGGCGCACGGGCAGCTGCAGGCCGTATCAAAATCGGGTGCGTATAGGGTTGCGGGGGTGGGCGTGGGACCCCCGTAAAGCCGCGCCCATGGACCCCGTTGATTTCACGGTGGACGCCAAAGGCAACGTGGCCCCTGCGGCCGACGCGGAGGTTGATTTTGTGGTGGGTGCCCCCGTGGTTGCCTCCACAGACACACTGGTGACAGCAGCTGCAGCTGCGGCCGAGCCCGTTTCCGCGCCGGTGTCAAAAGAAAGCGCGTTTGACCGCATGCTCACTGCTGCTGCGGCGGTGATGGGGTCGGCACCCGTGTCCGGCGGCGCAAGCGCGGAGACCGAGGCACAAATAGTGACCGCGAGTGCCAGCACCAACGAAGCCGGGGCTGAAGCCAAGGCGGAAGTGAGCGAAGAAGCAAAAATGGCGGCGGGGTCTTCGGCGGCAGCCACGGAAGAGGTGGTGGCGCCCCCCCAGAAAATCCTTGAGGAGACCCAGGGACCATCCACGGAAACGCCAGGCCACAGCCCGTGTGCCATGTGCGGCGTGGACGCGGTGTTGGTGACCGCAGCCATGGCTTCCCAAGAGAAGAAGGCAAGTATCACCGAAATCGCCTTGAACAGAACCATCGAATCGCTGGGCACAGCGTTGCAGGCACAGCAAACCCTGCTGAAACGAGTGGAGGCACTAGAAAGCGGGATCTCCGCGGCTTCCGCCACCCGCATTCCGGACATTCAGCGTGGGTCCGCCGCCAAGGCAGTACCCAAGCCCGCACCCAAGCCCGAAAGGACGGCCCTGGAAAAGGCCTCGGAGCAGCTGGGCGCGCGCTGTGCGGAGCTTTTGACTGCGTCGATGGCGAAGCCGCGGGGCGTAAAGCGGGCCGCAGAAGCTGAACCACCCTCTGAGGCCGACGTCCTCAAGAAGCGCTTGCAGGAGTTGTTTGCCAAGTAGAATGTGCGCGCGCGTGTGTGTGTAAACAAATGGTAGTGTGTGTACTGTTGCCGTGGGAGTATGAAAGATGGGCATCAAAGGTGAACCAAGCGCACCGCGTGTAATGCTTGCTGCACTTCACCGTGGTGTCGGGGCCGAGATACTTGAAGCCGCAAAACACAATCAATCCGTTGGGCAGTTGCTAGGGAGCACGTCGTTGTGCACCCTACCAAAATACGAGTTCCTGCGTCAAGACCTGGGGTTGTGTGTGACACGGACACAATCAAACACGCCGCCGCCCTTGCACAGTCCAAAACACACCCCTGGCTCCCGAAAACGCAGCCGCTCCCCAAGCGACAGCGACAGCGACAGTGACAGTGACAGCGACAGTAAAGATGACACCACACCCAAAAAGGCAGAGGACCTCGTAAAACAGCAACCCAGCATACTTCCGAAGGGGGTGCTGGGAATCGCCATGACGTACGCCGGGCCGCGGTTGGTGCAGCTGAACCCTGAGCTGGTTGAGCCAGGGCCTTGGGTTGTGCCCGTCGCCACCAGCACTGCACTGGCCGTGCGCGCGGTACCGTTTCTGGGGATGCGTGGCACTGGCACTATTGCCGCCTGTGACCCGGAGCCAGTGACTCGGCAGTGTGCCGCCACTCGGGAGTTTGAGGCGCGGGTGGCTTCAGCGCCCAGCAAAGGCCTGCGACGGTCCGGGGTGTGTGTGCTGGGGAAAGCCAACCCTGTGCTGGCTTCCACGTCCCTGGAAGCTCGCAAAGCCGGGTGGCAAAATGCCATGACTCTGCTGGAGCTGGTGCCGGTGGCCATGGGGTGGACGGGCTGGGACCCCCAGCACCGGTGCATGCTGCGGGTGGTGTGTTCCTCGATTGCGTCGGGGGTGTTTTTGGGGTACGAAGGTGAAATCCGGCCGTGGCTAAAAACCAAGTTTGGGTTCAATCTGGGTCGGTTTTTGGCAGTTGTAAACTCGGCACGACAAGTGGGCAAAACCACGGTAATGGCCGCCATTCACATAGCGCTGGCACTGTCATTTGGTGGCATGAAGCTTTCCGTGGCGTCCCAACACAAAGAGCAATCCAAAACCAACTTGGGAGTGATTCGAGAAATTTTGGAAAAGCTTGAGGATCTGCTGCGTGTAAAGTTCGCAACCGTCGAAAACAATGAAATGTCACTCAAATTTGCAAACGGGAGCAAAATCCGGGGGTTGACAGGAAACTTTCAGGGCGAGCGCGGCGGCACCTACTTTTTTAACTGGATCGACGAAACGGCGTTTGTGAACCTAAACCTTCTTACCCAAACCATGCTGCCGGTGCTGCGGGTGGCGGGTCGGAGCATGGCTTTAACCAGCACCCCCCAACCCAACGACCCCGAAAATGCCTTTACCAAATTGCTGGAGTCAGACAAAGCCGCGGCCGGGCTGGTGGACGTTGCAAACCTGGCCCTGATTTGCGACGCGTGTTTGGCGGCCGCGGTGCGCACTACTTGTCCCCATCGCGCGTTTTTAGTGCAAGCCAAGGCCTTGTCGTCCCGTGACCGGATATTGAATGAAATCATGACCCTGCTGTCGGACAGCGGGCGCGCAGCTGCGGAGCTGTCGGGAGTTCCCGGCACGGACGGCTCCGTCGTGTTTCGGCCGGAACACATTGAGGTCCTGTTTTCTTTGTATGCTATTGCCCCGGTGTGGCCCGCGGGGTCGGGTCCCAGGTCCGTGTTTGTGTGCGTGGACCCCAGCTTTGGCGGCGCAAGCGACTTTTCCGTAATTTCCGGATACGCGGTGCTGCGAGCGGACAAACCCCCCATAACCGTGGTACGTGCCCGCGTGCTTATTTGCATTGGTTTGTGCACCCATCCACACGCAAACACACTTACTACCTTGAGGGACGCGCGGCGGCAGCAAACTGCAGCGGTAGATGAAACCCCGGGCCTGAAGGAGCCGTGCTGGCAACATCCACCCGGCCAGGGTACACCCCGGTCACGCCCCGCTGCACCTCAAACTCAAAGGCTTCCACGAGGATGTCCACGTCCGCGATGCAGTGCGACGGCAACAACATCACCCCGATCTTGTTGCCAATGTTGTTTCCGGCTTCGGTGACGGGGGTGCGGGCGTGCAGCCCATCTTTGCCCTCTCGGAACAGCAAGTACTTGAACGACGCCATGTGCACAAATTTATCCAGGCGCTGCACCGTTGCCACAACCGCCGGCAACTCGGATGGGGTTGCAACCACCGGCAGCAGCCCTGCAAATGGCTCGAAGGGCGCAGCGGACGCGCGCAGTTTTGCTGTCACCGCAGCTGCCTCGGCAGCTGCGGCGGCGTGGCCCCGGGCAGCGACAACGTCGGGGTCCGGCACAACCCGGCGCCGCGCCCCGGGCGGCGTCCACCCCGCACCCACCAAGTCCGTGAATGCGGTGGCCAGCCCCGGGGCGTCGTACCCAAACGTGGCTACGTCGTGGGCCAGGGTGTCTGGGGGCGCCACTGGTACAATCACCACGGGGGCCCGACCGGCCGTGGCTGCCTCCGCCGCCGCCTCCACCTCGTTGGCGGTGGCAAACCGCGACACAACCCACCGGGCGGTGTCCACCAGGGCGGGCCCCGGGGGCGCCACCAACCTAACCGACCCAAAGTCCGCAGCCGGGGGCCCAAGCGCGGGCGCGTTGCTGCCGGGCGGTACGGCTCGTGCGGCGTCTGGAATGCCGCTCAAAAACGCGCGCAGCGCCCCGGTGGTGTTACACAGGTTGGCGTAGCTGTCCAGAGCGGCCGCCAGCCGGGGGTGGGCGGCGTCTTCGGGAAACGCCAGCCACCGCGCGGCCAGGTCCGGCAGCATGGCAGTGCCCATCAGCATCACAAACACCTTGGGGGCCCACAGGCCGGGGTAGCGCGCCAGCGCAGCCCGCAGGCCCGTGGCCAGGTTCAGGCCCGGCACGGTTTCCGCTTGCACCGCAGCCAGGGAGCCCAGCACCACGCCCACCGCGGCCTCCAGCACGGCCGCGTTGCGATCCACAACCACCCGCAGCCAGGGGCCCCGTGTTGACTGCGTGCGGGGGCGTTTGGGTGTGGCCATCGTGCTTTGCGCAGATCACCGGCGGGTTTTCCGGCCGCGTGGAAACCGAGGAAGAAGTACATACGGTGATGCAAATGGTGCTAAACCACCTTTGCAGCCTGCGGGAGTTAATCCAGTCCCGCATTGTGGTGTCCGTGGAGGCCAACCAGCCGCTGGTGGCAGACACGGTGGAGCAGGCTGCTGCAAAGTGGGGTCAAATTAATCGCCGCCCTGTGCTGTTCCACGGCGAGTGGGTGCGCACCCAGTCCGTGGACGTTACGGAGCTGCCCGCGGCCATGCTTCGACCCTCGTTCGGTACGGGCGGCGCTGGTGGCGCTGGCGGGGCGGCGATGGTGGAGCGCCACTTGGCCCGCCGCACCACCAACACCACAAAAGTCAGCGCCGCTCTTCAGTTACGGGAGTCCCTGCGGCGGGGCGGCGTGCGGTTTCACCGGTCCCTAAAAATTGAAACCCTTGACGGCACCGTGGCGGAAAGCGTGGCCATAACCACGTTTTTGCGTGGGCTAAGGGCCCAGCTGGGCGCGTTTGTGTTTGAACGCACCAGCACCGGGAAGGTCACCGTGCACGGTAAAGGTCCAAACCACAAACGAAACGACGACCGTGTCCTTGCGGCAATGTTTTTAAATTCTATGGTGAATGGGCTGGATGCGGCTACATTGGCGCTGTTTAGGGAATGAACTTGATGTGTGCGTGAAAACAGTCCGGTGGGTGTTGCTACAAACATTTTGTTGTGGTCACAACCACGGGCGCAAAAGCTGCCCTGGTCGCGCTTGCCACACTTATTAAAAACAAGGACAAAAAAGGCGACACCCGGGGTCCGGTTGCCACAAACACCTGCGAGGCCCACAACGGCCCCAGTTGCACTACTGTGGTTTTTGCGGCGGTGCTGCCCAGCACCAGCCCAAAACCAACCACGGCCTGTTGTATCGGGTGTGGGCCAAACACCACCCCAAGCACGGCAACAGCCAAAGCCGCCACCACGCTCCACAACCGAACCACGTCCAGTCCGCGAAGCAACTGCGTGGTTGGTATCCAAGTGGAAGGCCCGGCGTGCATCACCACCGCCGCAAGCCCAATCATGACCACCGGCAGAAACAGAACCACTGCAGCGGCAAAGATTTGCAATTCCCACAACGCGCACTTGGTTGTGGGTGTGGACACGTTTGCCCCTGGCTTTCCGTCCGGCTCCACCCCAACTTTTTCAATGGTCACCGTTATGCGGTGCCACTGGTTGCCGGGTGGCATGTGCCGCCCGGAAACGTGCCTGTTCCTTCCCCTCACCAGCGCCTCGCACCCAATACAGCCACATTGCATTTACTCACACGCAGCTACTCGGCCACATCCAGTGGTGTCGTTTCTTTGGGTTCGTGTGGCTTCGCGCATGGCTGCCCCAGCCGCAGGGGTACCACCCGCAGCAACGCCTCCAGCACCGGGCTCCGCGGCAACCCTGGCACCTGCTCCGACTTCGCCTCCATCAAAAAATACACCTCCCGGCCGGGGTTACGGGCCTTCAAAACTTCGGTCATGACACCTGCACACAAGTTACCGTAAACCCCTTGTTTGTTGCCGTGGCCGTGGGTGTGGGTGTGCGTGCGCAGGGGTGTGAAGCATATACCGGACAGGGACTCACGGGAAGTAATTAGTACCTTAAGAATGTCCGGCACTCCGAGCATGCCCTTTGGGCATGTTACCCTGCAACGCAACGACCGCGGGGGACGGCTTGTGGTGCAAAAACACTCCAAGCTGCATTTTTCCAGGGGTGCGTCCCGGGTGGTGCGGGGTTTGCACACGTTCATGACCCGAACATTTTGCGTGGAGGGTGCCTCGTCCGCCACCTCCGTTGTCGCCCCGCCCCCCACCTCCACTCCAACCCTCCCGGAATCGGAATCGGAATCGGAATCGGACTCCGACTTGCCCAGTGCAAGACGGGTTGTGTCTGCTGCTGCTTGTGGCTGGACCGCGGTGTCAGTACCGGCCACAGCGCGTGCCGCGTTGGCGCGGCGGGCGACCCCGGGCTTGTCGGCCTGCGACCTGGGTGCCGCAGACGGGGTGGCAATGACTCGGGTGGTGCGAGATGCCGGCGCGCGCCGCGCCGCGGGGCTGGTTCCAGTGTGGAAATGGCGACTGACAGACGCCGCGGGGGACGTGCTGGCGGTGTTGCTGCGACTGGGGCTAACCCCGATTGCTACCCTGCCCGGGGGCCTGCCAGGGGCGGAAGTACCGCTGTGGAGCCCCACCCTGGGCTTTGCTACCTTCATGGACCTTGTGGCGTCTAACGCGGCAGGCACCACCACGGTAGTGGTGGAGCTGAAACGGAATTGCGGTGGCGGCGGCGGCGGCGGCGGCGGGGCACCTGACGGCGGCGGGGTAGCGCCGCCCCCGCGGTGGGCGTTGCCGAACCCCGACGGCGGCACCATGGTGGTGGAAGCCACCCGGCACGTGGTGGGGTGTGTGCAAGCCTGGGTTGCGTCGGCTGCGCTGGTGCTAGACTACGGCCGGTCTCCCGAAGCGGTGGGTTGGGTTGCCATCGAGCTGAACGCCGCTGGTGACCCCATTGTGACCTTTGGTGGGTGCGTGGCGGCGCCCTGTCGTCGCCACCCCCACGAGTTGGTGCTGGGGTACTCCCGTCTGCAACTTGCCAAGCTGCGGGCCATGGCTGCACACTAACTCCGCAACCCGGTTGAAAGTTAAATCCTTGCGTGGGTTGTGGCGGGGCACACAACCCCACACCATGTCGCGTGTTCAGGGGTGGG